>Ga0114969_10002216_pt1 | contig 16028 bp, 14 predicted proteins | sample M_130807_MF_Meta_FD_87316 | JGI IMG/M metagenome (GOLD analysis project Ga0114969, IMG submission 87316) | Freshwater microbial communities from Lake Montjoie, Canada to study carbon cycling - M_130807_MF_MetaG | ecosystem: Environmental > Aquatic > Freshwater > Lake | place: Lake Montjoie...
CAAATTAAATTAATTTTATGAAACCAAATCTGAAGGAAAGAATTTTCCTAATAAATTTTGGTTGTAACAATCTTCTCTTTCTAAGCAGTTTACGCAAACAATGTGTTTTATCTCATAATAAGACAATTGTTTTTTTGTATAACAAACTTGTAGTATCTCTTTTTCGTATAAATTTCCTTGTTTGATATCCTCGTTTAGTGGTTTACAACTTCCAGTATACTTTAACCAATTTGTCTCAGATGTTACAGTCTTGAATGTTTTTCTAGAATTACCTGGTAGAAGTTTTTCGGCTTTTGTAAGTCTTTTCTTTAGAGTAGACATCAAGGATTTCCTTCCAACATAAAATCTACCATTGCTTTGATTCCTTATTATATAGATAAATCCAACAGCATTTTCAGGCAATTGGCCAACAGAGGTAATTTTCTTACCACTGTATAACCAAAAATGATCTATTACTTTCTTAGCCATTACACAAAAAGTTGTTTTCTGATTTCAACTTCTAATTCGTCTGTCAGCTCAATATTATCTCTCAATAATAACACTACATTATTAGCCCCCTGACCAAGTTTAATATCTCCGTAAGAGTACCAAGATCCACTTCTTTTTACAAGACCTAAGTCTTCTGCGAAAGATAGTATTTCCATTTCTCTTGAGATACCCTCTCCGTAGTTGATAATATACTCTGTCTCCAAGAATGGTCGAGCTGTTTTATTTTTTGTACACTTAGCTTTTACCAGGTTACCTGTAATCATACCTTCTCCATCTTTTTGTTTTTCTGACTGACGTAATTCAATCTTTATAGAGGGATAGAATTTAAGCGCGTTTCCACCTGGTTCTGTAATTGGAGATCCATAGACAACACCAATCTTCTCACGTAGTTGATTTACAAAAATTCCAATAGTATTATGCTTGTGTAATGCTTGCGTTATTTTAGGGAATGTAGTTGAATTTAATCTAGCTTTTACACCCATTGATTGATCACCAACATCTCCATCAGCTTCTTTTTGTGTTTGTGCTGCAGCTATACTGTCAAAAATAATTATATCTATTAAGCCTGTTGAAACAAGATCTACAAGTATTTGATATCCTTTTTCTATTGTATCAGGTTGAGAAACAATTAATTCATCAACATTTACACCTAAACTTTCTGCGTAAGTTTTGTCAAAACAATACTCATGATCAATATAAGCAGCTCTTCCACCTGCTTGTTGAACTTTTGCGATTGCATACAAACAAATAGTGGATTTTCCTGAAGACTCGAAACCTGAAACATAGTGCATTAGACCTTTTACCCATCCACCTCCAGTGATGTAGTCAAGACCAAGTGAACCTGTAGGTACTCGTTCTCTATCTTCTCCTTCAAAATTTTTGTACTCGTAAACAGTTCCTGCGCCATAAGACTTATTAATCTTATCCATTACGTCTTTAAGTAAATCTAAACTACTTGTTTCTTTAACCTTTGCCATATAAATAATTTTTTAACAAATATACAAAATAATAAAACAATTTATACTACTCTGTCTATGTAATTTTTTACAAAAAATAATTATATTACTTAAAATAAGCAATATAAATCTTTAATTTTTACCCAAATAACAATATTACATACCATACCATTATTTAAGATACTATGATATCTAGTTTAACCCATATTATTTATTGGTTTTTTTGGATATCCTTTTTATGAGGATTGTGTGGTTACGTGTTTTTTGAAATCCTTTAAGTATGTTGCGCGGCTATCTTGGATTTCTTATTGCCACTCTAATTGGATATCTTTTCTACGTGTTGTTGGTAAACTAACACCCCCTTACCCCCTCTTTAACTATTATAATATACTGATAAATAGATAGTTAAGATTTAGGTAGGGAAGACTATATTAGTCCAAGTGACCGGAAAAACACCAAATCCTGGCATCACTCTAGCTTTTTTCGTTATTGCACTACCGGGTTTTTATTACCCTACTCCGCAAAACTGGCAGAAAGCTTATAAACTGCCATCCTCTGGCGAATCTTTTCCGAAGAAACTTCACTTCCATTTAGCTTTTCAACTTTCGTTGATCAACGTGTGTCAATTAAGACTGCTCCACGCCATTGGTTTTATGCAAAAATATGAATTTATCTCAAACCAAACTTTAAAATTCCGGAAAAAATTACCTCAAATGATTTAATAGCTTCATTTACAGTGTATTTTCTTCCATCATATTTATCATATAATCTATAAAATTCATAGATTATGCTTTGAAATAGCTCCGAATTCTTGTCATAGTACTCGTCCGACACCACAGAATTTGGTAGTCCGTTCCATACATCCATTTGATATTGTTCGAAATTCATAGGGCAAATATACATTTATTTTTAATAAATCAAAATTTTTTTTGTTAATATTTGTAAATATGATATTTTATTATTAGTTTCGCAAAAAAAAATTTAAAGTGGAAGTATTTAAAACCGATGTAAAATCAAAAAATGAGTTTGAGGTTCTGAAGAATCTTATAACTGTATACTCCTGTTATAAAACGATGACTGGGCAGAAGTCAAAGATGCTTAGATCAAAACTTGTGACTTTGTTATCAATATACATAAAGTATGGGTATAATAGTGAATCAAAGGATTATGCGTGTAATTTACTTGAACTTAAGAAAACAAATCTAAATTGCTTAAACTCTGAGCTTAGAGAAGGTGGATTCTTAATAAAAAGTAATATGAATACTAGAGATTCATATCTTAATTCTGAGTTAGAAACTTTATCAAACTATTACAAAGATAAAAATTCGGAAAGAACTTTATTTTTATTTAATTTATACATAGATGAAGCAGCGTAAAAAGGTTGTTTATAAAAAAGATATAATAAAAGAAGTTGCAAGTAAACTTGGGGAAGACGAAATGTTAGTTGAACATGTTTTAAATTTCTCAATAAACAGAATAAAAAAACTTTCAAAAACAAACTTATCGATTAAAGTACCTCATATTGGAATTTTTTACCTTAAAGAGGGTGGTCTCAGAAAGAAGCACCAAAGATACTCTAGCAAGTACGGAGAGGATTCCAAAGAAGCAAAACTAGTTTGGTCTAAGATAGAAGAGATAAGAGAAAAAACAGGAGGTAAGTACACAATACATAGAACAAGGTCTAAATTAAGAGACTTTGCTTTTACGACAAGTAATAACTTAGAAAAAATAGAAGTAACACAAAATGAAGAATGGATATGAGTTTTAAAAAAGTAAAAACAATTGCGAAAGCATTTATCAATCCTATTCCTGTAGGAGAAGATTGGTATGAAAAAAGGTTAGAGATTTGCAATGGATGCGAATTTAACTCTGCTAACATTGATCCTGAAAACCTTAGTTTCGGATCTAAGTTAAAAATACAGACAGGTTTATGTGATAAAGGAAATCACTGCACAGCCTGTGGATGTTGTATTGAAAGAAAGTGTGGATCTAGAACATCTGATTGTGGATTATCAGAAGTACCAGGATCTGAACCAAAATGGAAAGCAATTGACTTTGAGTTAGAGAAGTCAACTTTCTTTATCGAGTATCAAGGTACAGATGCAATATTCTCAGTGTCTAAAGTAAATGATAGAGAAGAGTTTTTATTTGATTTTGGTCAGTCATCTGCAAATGTTTTAAAGACGGAATTTAAAATAAAAAATAAAAATCCGTTTGAAGTTATAAAATATGAAGTATCTTGCGGATGTACTCACCCTGAAGTAATCGAAAAAGAGACAGAAAACTCCTACAACATAGCAGTTAACTTAAGCACTCTTAACTTTAGAGAGGGGTTAAACGAAAAAACAATTACTTTCTTTTGTGAGTTACCTACTGGTAAACAAGAGTTAGTGTTGATTAGATACCGATCAATTAAAGGATGATGAATTTTAGATACTTTATAGAAGAAAAATTAACTGAGTTCAAGAAAGAGATTCCGGAATACAGTTTTTCTCAGACAGTTTTATCCGCACTAAAGAGTATGGATAACTTTGAGAATTTTACAAAGTCAGATTTACTTTCAATAAGTGATGAAGATTTTTACACAGCTTTAGAAAAGTCTCTAAAGAAAGAAAAACAAAAAAACCTTAAATACACATAAAAATGGAAATGAAAAATCAGATAATTGCTCAAGTAGTAGAAGCAATTCAGTTAGGAAAAGCACTAGATGCTAAACTTGTTAAGATTAACGAGACTTATGAAGAGATTAAATCTTTAAAAACAGATAATCCTGGAATGACTTTTGAGGAAGGTAGAGGTAAGTTAATGGAGTATATTGAAATCAATCAAATGGCTGCTTTGTACATCCAAGATATCAATCATATCTCAAGTGTTCTTACAACATTGTACCCTCTAGTAAAGATTGAAGAAATTGATTTAGAATTAAGTCAAGAAGACACTATGTTATTTGAAGGTATTGGAGGTTCTTCTAAATACCTATTTAAGTACGAATCAGGTGATGTTGCAATCGTTAATGAAGAGATTATTTCACAGTTTAAAGAACAAACTGAGAAAGGATTAAGTGAAGAAGTATTAATGCAAATTTTTAGCAAATTATAGTATGAGCCAATTTCTTTCTTCAAATGAAATGTTTATAAATATGAAGGATGCACCAAGGTGGGATCCTAAGAAGAACTATTTCGATCAAGAAATTAGTACTTTAGATTTTTATGAACAAGAAAGAAGGAAAATTACCGAGGGTGTTATGATTAATGGATATTACATGCACCCTTGGCTTTACTGGCACATAAACTTCTTCAAAACACCAATTCCGATTAAAAATTCTCAAGGAAGAGATGTTGAAAAAATTATGTGTCCACCAATCGATGACAACTTTTTGTACATAATAGAAAATTACCAAGAAGCTGAAAAGAATAATCTTGGAATATGTTTATTTGGAACAAGGGGTTTTGCTAAGTCTACTGCATTATCATCTTTGATTACTTGGACAAACTCTATAAGAGCAAATGGTACAACCTCTGTTATTGGAGGTAGTGACTTAGACTTAAAAGCAATTTCAAAACTAATACAAACTGGATTCAATAAAGTAAACCCTGCATTTTTTATTCCACAATTAATAACTGAATGGGAGAGTCTTGTTGAGATAGGATTAAAAGAAAAAGATGGTTTTAGGTTACCTCATTCTCATATATCTATAACAAACGCAAACAAAGGAACAGCTAAGTCATCTGAAAAAGGTGCAGGTTTATCTCCGGTTGGTTTTATTATGGATGAGATAGGTAAATTTAATTTTAAAGATATCCTAAACTCAGCACTTCCATCTTTTATTACACCGACTGGTGCAAAATTAGTTCATGTATTATCAGGTACATCAGGTAATGAGGAGTTATCAAAAGATGCTAAAGACGTACTTTCTAACCCAGAAGATTATTCTTTAATTACAATGGATTGGGATAAACTTGAAAGAAACGTGGATCCGGATTATGTAACCTGGGAAAGAAGTAAGAAACAAAAATTCTCCATATTTGTTCCTGCGCAAATGTCTTATCGTTTAGCTGTTCCAAAAGTAGAAACAACTTTAGATAAACATTTAAATTTAAAAAATGAAGGTTTAAGTAAAGTAAAAATACAAATCACAGACTGGAAGACAGCAAAAGAAGTACTTACAGAAAAATTAAACTCTCTTAAAAAAGAAGAGTCTAAGGAAAAACAACGTATGTACTATCCTCTAGAAATAGATGATGTATTCTTAACTTCAAGTTCGAACCCATTTCCAACAGCACTTATCGATAAACGAATAAGATTCCTTGAGGATGAAGGTTTAATTGGAAAAAATATTGAAGTATATAGGCATAATGGAAAAATTATGCAAGAGTTCTCCCCTAAGAAAAGAGCAGAAGTTAGTCACCCTGGTGGCGAGGCCGATGCACCTGCGATACTTTTTGCAGATGTACCTGAAATTGCACCACCTAAATTTACTTATGTTTCCGGACTCGATGATTACAAACTTGATCAATCAGAGACATCCTCTCTAGGTGCTTTTTACATTATTAAACGAAGAAATCTAGAACCAAATTCTCCTTGTGAGAAGATTGTTCTTTCTCATACTACTAGGCCATTTAGACATGGTGATTTTCATAAAGACTGTGAAAAGCACATTGATATTTGGAACTCGTTATGCAACATGGAGGCAGTCGATGTCAGTTTTAAACAACACTTAGATACAAAAAATAAAGCTGAACAATGTTTAGCACCATCAATTTCCTTCTCAAATTCAGTACAAACAGGTAATTATAAGCTTACTACAAAGTTTGGTGTCTATCCAACAGCTGGTAATAAGTCATACATGTTCAACCTTGTTATTGATTTTATGAAAGAAGAGCATGTAGTTGGTATTGATGAAGATGGTAATGAAATAATTAAATACGGTGTTGATTTTATAGATGATATTGATTTACTTAAAGAGATGTTATCTTATAAAAAAGGAGGAAACTTTGACCGCATCATAGCATTTATGCACGCATTAGCGTATGCTCGTGAGTTGGATAAACTAAATATTAGACCTGACCAAAAAGAAAAAACAAACAATAAAATGGCATTCCAAGGATCTGATACTAGAGAAAGACCAAAAATAAATGTCTTTTCAAACGTTAAGTTGAGGATATTCTAATATGATTATTTCCTATAATTTTTATTATAAACATTAGATTTTATACATTTGTTTTATGTTTAATACAAGTTTTATAGATTCAGTAAGTCGTACAGATGCTTTGCCTCCTTTACATCTTAAGAGGAGTATAAAGAAAACTGATAAATGGAAGAAAGCTGTAATGGATGCATTTGAAAACATTGCATTAAAACAACTTCATGAAAATTTATCTTTCTTTGACAACTATAGGGTTGTAAGTTCTAAAATGACTTATCAAGAACTTTCAGAAGTTCTACCTCACTTAAACGGATTGCAAGATCTATTAGATGGTGTAGGCATTCCTAGTCAATTGAAGCACCACGATATTACAAGTATTGTTGTAAATACTATTGTAGATAAATTTGTTGACTTTCAAGATAAATTTCATGTTACAGATATCGGTGAGATAGCTGAGAATGATTTTTTAAGACACAAAAATGAAGAGATTTCAAAATTACTTGAAGATATTACAAAAAATATAATTGATACAGAGTTAGCTAAAAACGGACTTACTCCTGATGGAAAACAATTTTCATCCGAAGAAGAACAACAAGCTTTCATGCAACAAATAGAAGAAGCAAAGAAAAAGTATACTCCGGTTGAACTATCAAAATCTTCTAAAAGTAGTTTTAAGACAATTGGTGCTCGATGGGCAGAAGGAACACTAGATCAAGATAAAGAAAGATTTGATCTACTTAAGTTAGGAAAAGAATCATTAAAAGAATACCTTACTGCAGGACGAGCATTTAGAGAGTACAAAATTTACCATGATAAATATTTTCCAAGAAACTGGAGTGCTAAAAATACATTCTTTTCTAAAGAGGTAGAAACACAAAATATTCAAAAAGGAGAATACGCAGGTAGAATGCAACCATATACTCCATCAGAATGTATTCAAGAATTTGGACATAAAATATCCGCAGATAAACAAGCAGAACTATTAGGTGGAAACACTACGTGGGAGAACTACGTATCAAACAACTATGCTGCAGGAACTATTGAAGAGGCCGTTAACTCTAACTTTATTAAGACAGTAACTACCCCTTTCAAAGGATACAGTGACTATAACTTTATGTTAGGGCTTCAAGATCAGTTAAACATGCCAATGGGTATTGAGACTAAGTTCAATAAAGATGGTTCACAAACAGTTCGAGAAAGATTCTTACCAAATCACTATAATGGTCAAAATGGGTTATACTCATCATTAGCAGTGTTATTGAGGGATGATTTCCAACACAGAAAAGATTTATGTCAAGTTACTGAAGTATATTTCCGTTGCTACGACTATTGGGGATACCTTACGTATGAGAATGAATACGGAAGAATAATTACGGAGGAAGTAACAGAAGATATTTTAAAGGATTTCCTAAAAGAAAAAGGAATCAAACAAAGTTATAAAGAATCAATTCACGATATTATTACTTCATTTGAAGTAAATACATTAAAGTGGCAATTAAGACCTGTTACTTATTACGGTGTAAAAATACAAAGTGCAAACATACAAGATCCGATCTACATTGATGTAGAACCAATGGAACACCAAATTAAAGGTGATTCAGAATACGATACATTATTACCTGTTGCAGGAATAGTTGGAGAAAGTTTAGTTACTAAGATTGCACCATTTCAAGCAAAGTATAATCTTTGTATGAACCAGATTACAAATCTGATCGAAAAAGAGCTAGGAGTAATCCTTTTACTTTCTACAGATTTAATTCCATCTGAATACGATGGATGGGGTAATGCAGAGGAAGCTTTAATAGCATTGAGAAACACAGCTAAGAATGTAGGTATTATGCCTGGAAATACTTCTTTTGACTCTCAAAAACAATCTAACAATTCATCCGGAGTACAACTTCTTAACGTGACTCACGGAGCAGAAATACAATCAAGAGTTCAGTTAGCAGAGTTCTTCCAAAAGAAAGCATACGAGTTAATCGGTATCAATCCAATATTGAGTCAACCAACTAAATACGAAACAGCAGAAGGAGTAAGAAACAATGCTGAAACAAATGTTGCTCAAATTTCAGGAATACATACTGACTTTTCATACTTTAACAAGGGGGCATTAGAACTACATTTATCTGTGGCACAATATTGTCAGTCTAATAAAAAAGACTTATCTATATACTACACTAAATCAGATGCATCTATTCAATACTTAAAAATACAGGATCCGGACCTACCTTTAAGAAGGTTTGGCCTTATTGCAACTTTCGATTCTCAGAAGAGAAAAGAATTGGAATTATTGAAACAAGCTATAATGCAACAAAATACTCTTGGTGCAGACACGATGGAGTTAGCTAGATTAATTGGATCAGATTCTTATTCTGATATAGTAGAGATAGCTAAATTAGAACGAGCAAGAAGAGACGAAGAACAACAAGCACAATATCAACAACAACAACAATTAGTACAACAAAAAGCTCAGCTTGACGATGAAAACGCAAATAAAGCATGGGAAAGACAAGAGCAATCTAAAGATAAAGATAGATCTAACAGACTTGAGGTTGAAAGGATTCAAGCACTTGGTAGAGCGGCAGATAAAGAATCAGATTCAGCTAGTTTTGATCAGATTAACAGAGAAGCAGACAACGCACTTAAAGAAAGAGATCTTAACTTAAGATATGAAAATGACGCTCAAAGTTTTAGATTAAAAGAGAAACAAGCAGAGGACCAAAGAATGATTAAAATTAAAGAGCTAGAATTGAAAGCTAAGGAACTTGAAGAGAGATCAAGAACACGTCAAAGTAAGGAATATGTAGCTACGATAAATAAAAATTAGAAAATTTGATATTTCATTATAAGTACACTTTTAGTATTACGAATTAAATATCAATTTGTTAAATCAAAAACCAAAAAATAATTTTGTATGGAAAACAGTGGAAAAGCTGAAGTCATAACTCTAGAGAGTTTATTGTCTTCAACAGAGACACCGAAGACTACTGAAGAGATTTCAGCAAGTCAGGAAGCCGAAACTAAAAAAGAGTTAGACAAGGCTATTAAAAAAGATGACTCTGTATTTGGAGACATGTTCAATCAAAACGATGATGAAGATGGGGAAGAAGAAAAGAGTAAAACAAAAAGCACTTCTTTAAACGTAGAGGAGGAAGAAGAGGAAGAAGATAAAACTGGAGACTTCATTCTTGATGTTAAAACTACAGATGAAGATCAAGAGAAAGAAAGTGAGGCATCTCAACTTTACAAGAAAGTTTTAAAAGAAACTTGGGGTAAAGATGAAATTTCAACAATAGTACAAATTATTGATGGAGAAGAAGTAGAAGTAAACATCGAAGATATCGACTTAGATGAAGAGACTTTTAAACTAATCACTCAAGCAAAGATTGAGGAGTTAAAAGAAGAAGCAGTAAAAGGTAAGATATCATCTGACGGAGCTTCAGATTTTGCTTTAAAACTTCTTGAGATTGATAAGAATGGTGGTGAAATAAAAGATTTACTCAGAATAAAAACTGATTTCTTAGATCCACTAGAAGGCTTAGATGTTGATAATGTAGATGACCAACGTGAAGTAATTTACTTACGTAATATGGCTGCAGGTTTAGATGAAGACTCTACACTTCGATTAATAAAGTCATACGAACAAGAGGGTACACTTGCACAAGTTGCTGAAGATAGCTTTAACAAATTACGAGAAGCTATTGACAAAAAATTAGAAGATGAGTTAAGGATTTCTCAAGACAACAAAAAGAAGGCTGAGGATAACTTTAAAAAATACGCAGGTGATTTAAAAGAAGAGCTTAAAAAGTTTGAACTTAAAGACACAGCAAAAAAGAAGATAGTTGATTTTGCCACAACTATTAAAGAAAATGGCAAGTTAGCAATTGATGAAGTCTATAACGAATGGAGAATGAATCCAGAGAAGGCATCAATGTTAGCACTGTTTATGTTAGATGAAGAAGAGTTCATTAGTCAATTAACAAGAAAAGCTGTAAGAGAAACACAAATGAATGCAGCTAAAAAGTTAAAGATTATACCGAAATCAAATTCAAGTATCGAAGTTTCAAAAACTCCTGCATCTAATAAAATAGTAAACATATCACAACTTAAGTAACTAAATTAAATTTAAAAATAACATGTCACAAAACAAATTCGACATTCATGAGTCTATCAATGGAGATTACGTTGTAGGGTTCACAAATGTGAAGGAGATTAAATCTATGGGATGGATGGATGCTGCAAAAGTATCTACATATTTAATGGACGATAAAGCTTCTCACAGAAAGCATTTAGGTCTTATCGAGTTGTTCGCAACATCGCATAAAAAACCTATGCCATTTTTAAGAGACTTGTTCAAAGACTCAGCTGTATTAGAAGTTGAAGAAGGACAATCAATCACTTATGATTTACCTGTTGACCGCACAGAGGTTAAGTGTTACACTGCTGAAGATTCTTCAGAAGAGTATGACTTCCCTGGTATCGATGGTGGTGTATTCAAAATTGTATTGAATCAAGAGTTTACAAAAGGAGATATCCTTACTTACGACCCAATCTATGGTGAGCAAGTTATGGTTTCTGCTGAGCACGATGTAGAGCAGGTTGGTGAAAACTACTTACACTATGTTACAATGCAAACGAATGATCGTACTAAATACTTCCCTAAAGATTATTTAAAAGCTGGTCGTGAGTGGATCAAATTAACTAACAAAATCGCTGAGTTTGACACTGCTTTCAGTTCTTTATCTTTGGTTAAAGATCCTGCAGGAACAATCACTAACGAATTCATCTTGTCTGAACCAAGAGGTATTGAAACTTTCGTGACTGGTAAAGCTGGTCGTATGAAAGCTCCAGGACTTACAGGTTTTGCTAACGGTATTTCTGATAAAATTGAAAAACAATTAGAAGCACTTGGTGGTAAAAACATGATGTTCGTTGCTAAGAAAGATTCTAAAACAGGAAACCTTACTCCAGGATTAGTTGGTACTACATTAGAGTACTTAGCTTTAATGGAATTAGCTATGATGGAAACAAACGAACTTTTGTTTGCTAAAGCAGCTACTACTAACACAAACAATGGTGTTAAAAGAGTTAACGAGGGTGTATGGCACCAGATTCGTAGAGGTAAATTAATCAAGTACGCTAAACCAGGTGGAATTGTGATTGATCACTTATACGAGGCAGTTTCTTACTTATTCCAAAACTCTGACATTCCAGTTAACGAACGTTTCGTTAAATTTAAAGCTGGACACATGGCATACCAAAATATGTTGCATTTATTCCGTGAGCACGCAGTTTCTCAATTAAACGGATTACCAGCAGGTATGTTAGGATATGATGGTCAATTACCTTCTAAAGTTTTCTCCGGAAGCTTAGACAAATTATCAATGGCTAGTGTAGCAATTACTGAAGTAATGTTCCCTGGTATTGGTAAAGTATTGGTAGAACATGATCCATCATTAGATTTCTTACCAAGCACAGATCGTTTCTCAACAGGTATGTATGGAGAAGGTTTTGCACACACAACTAACTCTTTGGTTATTTGGGATGCAACTAGCCCTGAGTACTCTAACGTATCTAAGAAAATTGGAAATGCTTCTTTAGTTGAAGGTGGTAAGAAAAACGCTAACATCTATTACATCAAACCTGCAGGACAACCTCACGTAACTTACGGTTATGAGCAAGGACGTACAGCAGACGGAAGTCAATACCAAAACGTACAGTCTTCTATGAAACAAATGGGTAGATCATTCTGGGCATACTCTCAGTCTTCTGCTTTAGTTTTAGATACTACACGTTACGTAACAATCGAACTACAAGAAAAAGGTAGAGCATAAATTGATATTGGGGGGAAAATAAAATTCCTCCCAATTATCTTAATTTTCCATATAATTTTGTATCTTTGAATTAGTTTTTATAAATTTGTATAAACAAACCAAAAAAAATAATGAAAGATACTTTATTTAAAATAAACGACTTCGAGGTAAAAAAAGACTCGATCTACGTCGTAAAGGACAAAAGAGATATGGATGCCCCATCTGGCTTTATCAAAGCAGGGGTTTCTAAACTTCCTTCCAAAGGTGTTGGAGAAACATTTCAGGTAAGATATATATCTAGAGATGGAGGAAGAACAGGTACTTGGGACACAGGTTTTTATGAATTTTCTCACTGTTATAAAACCCAAGATAAAGACTCAATCAGACCGCTAGTAACAGCACTGAAGAAAAATGTACTTGAACCTTACAGAAAGGCAATTGGAGATTCATTAGCATTTGAGCAAGAGAATGAAAAATTCTTCTTAAAACAAAGATTCACAGCTTTTACAGGAAGAGTATTTAACACAAGCGATCCAGTTGATACAATGGAGTTATATTTTGGTTTACTAACTAATCAGTTAACACCAAAAGGACAAGAAGGTAACACAATGTACAATGATTCATCTTACACAATTGTAGACATAAATAAAGATGTTAAGATTAAAGATGAAAGAGCTTTAGAAAAATTCAAAGCAGTTGGTTCTTTTACAAACTTACTATCATCAGATCGAGAAAGATTATTAGCAATGTTAAGCTATTCAGACCTTAATCCGTCTAAAACAGTAGATGACATCACGTTAATCAGTATGTTTAGTACATACCTAGATCAAGGTCAAGATGATAATATTATAATGTTTAATGCATTAGTTGAAGAGACTGAGACAGAAAAAGGACTTGAAAAAGTTTACGTTTACAAAGAGTTAAGAAGATTAATCTCAACAGGAAAAGTAACAAAAACTTCAGGTTTATATTATTACGACAGTAATGAGATTGGTCCAGACTTAAAACAAGCTGCATCATCAATTGTAAAAAATTCAAAATTTGCAGGTATTAAAAAAGAAATAATGCTAAATAGCTAATGAAAGTTGAAGAAGTTTATATAAGATTTGTTGACATTGTCAATAGAAATATGACTAATAACAATGTTAATGTAGACAAAATTCGATTTATATTTCTTTTTAATAGCGCATCAATAAAATACTTATCATGGATTTTAGAGAAGAGGAATGAAGACGATATTCGTCAAGTAGCTCCTTTTCTTATTCCTGATTCTCAGTTAAAAGTTTCAGAGAAACTAAACTACTTTGACAAATTCAATCTACCAAAAGATTATTTTGACTTCGCTAATGTAAGTGTTTTTGCAAGTAGTGGTTCTTGTTTAAATCAAAAACTACTTACTTTTGAAGCAAAAAGTGAAAATACCGAAGAACTACTAGCAGACGAAAACAATAAGCCCTCTTTCGAATACAGAGAAACTTTCTATTTTACCGCATCTGACAAATTAGTAGTGTACAAAGATAACTTTACTATCGATTCAGTTTCTTTAGCCTACTATAGATACCCTAAGAAAGTGGATATTGAAGGTTACTTTAAGGAAGATGGTGTAGCGTCAGTAAGTGTAGATCCTGAATTTAGCGATAGAGCCATAGAAAAGATTCTACTTATAATGGCAAAAGATTTCACAGCAACGAATGGAGATGCAAACGGATTTCAAATTAATTCAGCTCGTTTAGCCTCCGAATATTAATAATCAAATAACAATTTAAATTAAACAAAAATGGGATTAAACAAAGCGTTTGACAGAAACTTCTTCATCATTGATGGAGCAGTTAAAACGAGCGGTGGTTCTAATGCTTTAGCTAAAGGACAGCTTGCTGCTGTTCACCAGTCTAAAGGAACTGCTGCAGGTCTTCAAGTATTGACCTCTTTCGCAGGAGAGTCAAAAGACCAAAAATTTATTACATTAAGAGTTGGTAAAGAAAAGAAAACACCTGGAAGATCTTATTCTGACAAGGATTTCTCTACAGTACCTTTCTCTTTAAATGAAGTAGTTGAGCTATCAGTATCAGCTCCAAAAATTACTGAGCACATTGTTGACGAAGTAGTTATCGGATATGACGGTACTCCAGGTTCAGAGTTCAACTTCAAAACAGGAGATGCATATTTCCGTTTAGCTCTTGAGTTAAAAGGTGGTGCAATCGAATGGAGAGGTGGAAAAGGAGACACTGAGTTCGTAGCAATCAATGTAGATGTTCCAGAATGTGATCCTTTTGATACTTGTGATACTTGTACTAATTGTTCAAGTGTTGATGCTAAAGTTATCGTAATGGAAGCTATCGAGCGTCTACGTAGAAAACAATTGGCAGGTGGAAAAACTGTAGCTGATTTCATTGATATCACTCCAATATTATCTTGTGATAATGATGTGACTGCAGCTTTGGTTCCTTACAACTTCTACACAGTATCATTATGTGATACAGGTGATGATTCTGCAAAAGCAATCATTGAAGGTCAATATAACTACCCAGTAAAACGAGTTGACAGAAAAGGTTCAATCTCTACTTATGAGATTTTATTACCAGCTTCTGCAAATGCACCAGCTGCTGCTTCTTTAAAAGTTGCTTCTTTTATGCCTGGTTGTGACACATGTCCTGCAGGATATACAACTCAAGCAGGTGGTTTCGTTTACGCATTCACTATTGAGGATGATGGATCAGATCAAACAGCACTTATTACGGCTTTAACAGGTTATGCTACAGGTACAGTTGTTAAACAAGGTAACAATGCAGGTGTAGGTTTCTATACAGCAGCATTTACAACTAAACTTTCTGACGCAACTATCGCAACATTCTTAGCGGCAGGTGCTCCAAGAAATACAGCTACAATCGAATTAGTAGGAAAAGTTTCTGATTTATGTTCTACAACTGCTGCAACTACAGTTGCTTGGAATTTGGACAGAACTTTAAATGCAGTAAAAGAATCTTACTTCATTTGGTTACCAGATACAAACTGTGGAAATGATAGATTAGTTGAATTACAATCTGCATATGCTAACTTAACAATTAATATTGCTAAGTCAAGAAAAGCTACTTTAACAGGTACTGCAGGTACAGCTACTTTCACAATTGGAGGTACTACTTACCTTGCAACTTTTGCAACTAGTTTAGCACAAACAGCTGCTAACTTCGTAGCTACTCACGCTGCTGCATTGTCAACAGTTAAAGGAATCAAAGTTTCAGCATCAGGTGCTATATTAACTTTCGAAAACTTGAGAGATGCATTCCCTACAATCACTGTAGCAAACACTACAACTGATTTGAACGCTACTTTAGCAGCAGTTGCTAATGTTGAAGGTGGATGTCAAACTAAATATGTTACTTCTGTTATTTCTAACTTAGTAGGTGAAGAGTGTGATGCAATTTACAAAGACGCTTACATTAGTGAATCTCCTGCATCATTTGATACAGTTGATTGGGCTAAATTTGCAGATGCTACTACTGAGAAATCAGGTAACTGTAAAGCAGGTATCCGTTTCAAATCACGTGTTTTCACTTTAGATGGAGATGAGGCTTTAAGAAACTTAGTAGGTTTCACTGAGACTTCTACTCAAATCAAAGTAGCAGC
>Ga0114969_10002219_pt1 | contig 16013 bp, 23 predicted proteins | sample M_130807_MF_Meta_FD_87316 | JGI IMG/M metagenome (GOLD analysis project Ga0114969, IMG submission 87316) | Freshwater microbial communities from Lake Montjoie, Canada to study carbon cycling - M_130807_MF_MetaG | ecosystem: Environmental > Aquatic > Freshwater > Lake | place: Lake Montjoie...
AAAAAACTTGATGAATGTTCCATTAAGTTGATACACACAGTCTCCGGTATCTTTCATCAATGAAAGAGGGGCATCCTTGAAATAGCTCTTGGCCTTTAGGAAATCATCCACGTTACCTGTATCAAACCAATTTAAATGTTCGGCTTCGATGGAACTATATGCGTTGATGTCATAGAAGGCTGAAACGATTTCGCCTTCCTTGATATTGTTTTCCAGACACTTCCAAAAAGTCTCATATTCATATATCCCTGCTATTCCAGAAAAAGCATAGGAAAACCCGGTAGCTGATTTATTCTTCAAGTCAGTGATTTGATTATTGTTGACATCCACCGTGGCGTATTTTTCTGGGTAGGCAGTAGGGTACACACCCAACCAATTTTTTGACAGACCCGGAATTTCATCGTCAATGATGGCGTCACCTGTAATGAAATAGAATGGCTTTTGCAAATGTTGCTTGCATTGCAGGGCGCTATATCCAGGTCCAGCCGAGCTACTAGTATAATCATCAACATAGACATATTTTATGTTTCTGTCAGAATGAACCAGGTCACAATATTCTTGGACCACCTCTCCATTATAACCTAATGCGATAACAATCTCACATTTTAGGGGGAATTTTTCTATGATGTGACTCAGGACTGCCTTGTTGTTTAACGGCAACAATGCTTTGTTCATGGTTTTAGATACAGGGTGCATACGTGTACCTAGCCCTGCGCATAAAATCAACACTGCGGGTTCTTGATGTTCCGTTTCAATTCTCCCACTGGGTCGGCTGGTGTCATCTTCAATTCGTATCACATCATCTACTTCTGGCGTGGATACTTCTTGTAATATTACATCGGTTAAAGCAACAACTCTATGCTTCATGGGCGGCTTTACATTGAAGTATTCCCCTGCTGACATGATTGTTTTTTGTATCACACCCTGGTCATCTTCTAGCCACACTTCGGCTTTTCCAGAAATGAGGTAGTTTGTTTCAATTTTTCTTTCATGAAACTGGAGAGATGTTCTGTGCCCCGCATTCAAATAGATTCTTTTATAACAATAAAAATCATTTACTTCCAACCATTCTTCTTTGCCCCATGGCTTGTTTATTATTTTCATATCAAATCCATCCGTTCGAACGTAGTTTGTTCATCACTGTAGTAAATGCCACATAGTGTCCATTTTCTGAAGTATGCTTTGTTTTTAAGCTATCTGGATATTGTAATGCCAATTTCCCCCACGAAACATTGCATTGATTCAACGGGTCAATGAAGTCGAGGCATTCTGGGTCGTCATTGAGAATTAAATGGCGTACACCTTTCTTCTTCAGATATAAATGGGTTAACGCTACTATTCCAACATCATACCATTTTTGTATTTTGTCATCATGGATGTTCTTGTAATATTCATATAACAAACGCATTTTTTCTGGAGATTCAGTATTGAATCTCTGATAATAACCAGAGTATTTATCATGATTCAAATATGTCTCCACGTAATCTACAATACCTCGGTAATTCTCGGTTAACATTTCTCCCGTATAGTTCTCATCTTTTGCTAAAGGATGCTCGTACAATGTTTTATAACTATTCTCACCATACGGAGGATATTGGTGGTAATTCACCGATTCATTATTCACTGCTACTGAGGAAGGCGTCCCGGTTGAAAACCATTCCGTCCTGTCATATGATGTATTACCTACTATTAACAAGTCCATGTCTGAAAATTTTTCTACTGCATACAACGCCTGCAACCGTATGGAAAAATGTGTGCTAGACCCCTTGGCTAAATTTACTAAATCTAATCCCAATTCTCGGGAAAGTAAAGCACCGAAAGAATCTTTGTGTAATTCTACACATCCTATTCCAATTGCAAATGAATCGCCACATACAACTATTTTTTTTCGAGGTTCTGTATTGTTCATTGAGATGCCTTTATATTAATTTATTGTTAGTGAGATATGCTGCTAGTTCTTCTGCCCATAATTTGTGTGATTCGGGAGACGGATGCCAACCATTTAAAACAGGTGCTTCTCCGTTTTTCCTGATAAAACTCAAAAAGGTATTGTTTGGTGCATCTTTATTATAAAACCGTATAGGGTCTATGGTTTTCCATATACTAGAATAATCATAATAATCATGGAACCGCTCTGGAGAATTGTTTTTGAACACCGTGTACCCGTCTAACTGTAATTTATCAACTTCATGTGAAATATTCAAGTCAGTCCATGCAGTAACATCTAATTGTGACACTTGATAGAAAGAATTATAGCACATCCATTTAATTTTATGAGACTCACAAAAGCTTTGCAATAGAAGATTGTTCATGACAAAGCGAGGGATAAATTCTTCTTCGTTCCACAAGTAATTCACATATAATTTCCAAAATTCCTCTTGAGGCGCTGCATTAAAATGTTCAACATTTGGCCACACTCTAAACCGGCGAGAAAGTTCGCTATCTTTGTACCAAAAGAAATTTCTTTCGGGCGATGACCAACCCACAATCACTAACAAATTGTCTAAATTTTTCTTTGGAACAATATAATTCTTTGTGATGTGACTGATAACACGGTTCAATATTGTTCCGTTATCATCTGCGGGCCATGAAAGATTATATACATTGGCATCTAATATCTCGCTTAGATATGATGTCCAAATTTTAGGTGCACGATATTCATCGTTTTCTTGTAAAAAATCATAGGCACCTGGGTGCACATTCGCTGGATATCTTTTTGCAATAGTTGGGTCTACTATTTCACACCCAAAAGTCCAAGAATCACCGTCAGCTATTATCTCTAACGTCATACCCCCCCTAGTTCAAGACCTGTTTCCAATTGGTACCATTCATACCCTATTTTAAAAATCTTATCTGCATCATCAATGCTGTCTAGCCCCTCACAATCATTGCGTACAACTGCATATTGATATCTATCGTTGCATGTAGGATATATACCGTGCTGTGTCATATACTCATATAAAGTCACACCGGGCCCATAAAATGAAAAATAGTCTATAAGGCCACTGGCCTGAATATGTTGTTTATGCGTCTCAGAATATTTTAGTTTTGAATACCTGTAAGTGTTCCCCAATATGTCCATGGTGTTACTATCGCCGTAAAACATAACATCGCTGAAATTATTTCCATTGAATTCTCTGGGAAATTTGCTGATGGGGGTGGTGGTATATGCTATTAGTGGTTTTATGTTGAAGAAATTGAAAAATGTGTCTGGCTGAAATATAACATCAAGCCGCGATTTGACAACAACATCATACTTGAAATTGTTCTTTACTTCATACAGTCTTTTATGGTGCATACTTTTCATGAAACTGTAGAACAATCCATCCCACGCGTTGGGAAATTTTTCTTTATTGAAAGTTTCTACTTCAAAATACTTTGGATTGTATACAGAAGAAATTTCATGAACGTCATCAGCAGGGACATCCCATGTGTTCCATTGTTTCGCCTTTTTTTCCCGCCAACTATTATTATGCCAAGTGTGTATAAAATAGTCTACTTGCACATCTTCATTGCTTTTTGAATAATCAAAAAAGCGCAGAATATTTTTATGGGCAGTTTTCCATGTTCTAGATTGGCCAGACAAACATACAGCTATTCTCATAATTACTCCTTAGTAATCTCTTAACACGCCAGGGTCAACATATAATTTTGCTATGTCAATTTTCAACATGTTTATATAGTAACAAAACACCACTTCAGGCAAAACACCATGGAAGAACAACGTTCTGGGAATACACAATAACCAATCATAAAAATTGCAAATTAAATCATAGGTTAACGAGTCGGCAATAAAACAAATATCACCGACGCGATAAAAAGGCCAATTAATATCCATCCCTGTGTGAACACTATACATTGTGTTTGTCGGGTGAGTATACTTTCGCTCTAAGTATATGTTTGACCCCAGGGGGATATTCCTCCATTTATCAAAATTGCTGAGGGTTGATATATTAAATTCTGTTTGATTATTCATGTCTAAATCAAAGCGATACCGTATACACCAATCATATTCCTCTCCCATTTGCAACTCATAATCTCGTTTCAATAAAGCTACTCGTTGCATGCTGTAAAACTGGCTAGCTGACCAACCTACGGGAGCTGGCGTATCACCACACATAGCATCATACACTATTTTCATCGACTTATCAATATCTTCTATCAAGTATTTTTTAGGTTGATAAAATTCTAACAAGCTTTGCATCTCATCATTGGAAATATGAATACTGCTTTTTCTATAGATATCCGTAAGATAAGCATTAACAGCGGGGCTACCCATCTGTATATTAGTTGTGGTATTGAAATCCCAGGCGTGGATGAACGTGTCAATTACACAGCCTTGATGGTTTTTCTTGATACTTTCCACAAACTCAGTGAAACTTGCCTGAGCGCTCTTCCAAGCTCTAGGTTGTCCACTTAAACATATAGCTATTTTCATATCAAATCTCTTTGAGGTGCGAAATAAAACTGCTCACATTCAAAACATTTTTCGTATTCTTGCAAGATTGCATACTCCAGACATTCTAGTTTAACACAACAATAACCATCTCCGAGGTTACCTAACTTTATTGAGTGATTTTTTAAATGGTTGACAAACGTTTTGGTATTATCTTGTTGATTCTCGAAAAAATATTGTTTAGCTAACTTCATTAAATTTGGTGTACTGACCCAACAAACATCATTCACGTGGGAGGCCGTATTCCAATCTGGTCTAAGATTCTCGACTAGAAATACATCCGTGGTTCTATTCTTGAGAAATGCAGTCAACACTTCTTTTAGAAAATTTCTGCCAGGTCGAAACATGATATCAGGGCGCAATTTCACAATTAAATCAAATTCTTCACCTGTCGATGTAGTATAATTTTCTAGTAATTCCAAACTTTTATACCAAGAATAAAATAAAGAATAGAAGTGTAAATTATTTTCAGTATAATGGTTTTTTACCTCATCATAGTTTTCTATACTGAAATCCTGAATGTTGTATAATTCTTTGAATGTCTTTAAATCTTCCCAGTCGGCAGAAACTACTTCAGGCAAAACTACATTTCCTGTGCGAACATACGGCTTTCGTGTGTTGATATCCCACAGGTGTGCAAAAAACACACAATCTTGATATGCCTCTCCTAAATAACTTTTTATGTTTGGATGGGCATGTACACCTCCCCTCAGCTGGGAACTAAAACACACTGCAATTTTCATGGGTTGTTCAGGAATCTCGGCAGAAATGTAAAAATCCACTCAACTCCGGAAATGTATCTTGAAATGAGGTTCCTCTACGCTTATCATATTCAGTGATGTATGAAGCAAAGTTCTGACGCTGGGCAATATTTTCTGGCTTTTTAGCTCCCATCTGATGCAACACCACATAGTACAATCTTTGCATTCTATGTATTTCGTAATCATAGAATCCTTTAGCAGCTAATGGCGACCATCCTCCCACTTGTTGATTTTTATGCATGAATGTCACAGAGTCCTCAATGAACGGCAGGAAATTTTCTGTCAACACCCACGCAGACAGGAACGCTGGGTGCCGTAGATAAGGCACATCAACACTAAGGGGCAGCTGGCGCTTATGCGCGTCAGAATATCTCAACTTCAACTCCAGCATGTCTCGGAGAAAATCCGTGAATGATGTCACTGACAATAAATTGTAAGTACACATCAATGTTACTTTGCTATCTGGTATTTCTGCTAGAATCCTGTTCAAATTGGACAACCAATAGTTGTAATCTAACCCAAATCGTATGTACTCAGCTTTTTTGCCATGAGCTTCATTGCTAGTAAACATTTTGAATTCTTTCACTGCTTTTTTATCTTGGATAATTGTCATCTTTTCAATAAACTTATCAATTAGCTCCTTGGAAGCACCTAGATTGCTATTAACACTGAACTCCATGTGGGGTTGTGGGTTCTCAATGAGATAATCCAAGACTTTAAACGTGTTCTTGCTCAATAAAGGTTCCCCACCTGTGATTCTGAACGTGTGCAAATCCTTTACTGCATCAGGCCACCATTTCCAAAATGCTTCAATGTATGGATTGTGTTCGGATTGCAAAATAGGCATCCCACTTCCTTTTTGCAAATGACTGATGGCATTGAAAGATCCATGAGGCAATTCATAGTGCCCGTGTTGCTTGATTTCTTGCATCCATGTAGTGGAGTATGAAGGAGAACAGTAAGCACACTTGAAATTGCAAGTAGTATCAAAATCAACTTCCATATAGGAAGGATTCACACTGGTGTCCCAGGGCGCACTTGAAATTTTTTGAATGTGCGGCTGAGCCCAAGCTTCTGCACTTTTCGTGATTCTATCACTAAACGAGTCTGATTGGTTTTGGTCGGATTTTGCTGTATCTTCCACGCGCCAGCAATAATCACATTCAGCTGGTCGTTCACCATTCAACATCAATCGTCGTTGTTCTTTTTTGAATGGTGTGTTATGTAGAATAGATGGGTCTGCACCCAATCCCGCTAAAGGGATCGGGTGTACCGCGGGATGATGGCAACTGTGATTGGTTCCAGTTCCGAGATGGAGAGTGACCTGCTGCCATTTAGCAGCACACATGGTCGGACTAACCCCATCTAAAATTTTTTTAGTTTTTTCAAAATTATCTAACGCGCTATTGCTCATAAATTATATCCTATGGTCATGTATCTAGTGAACTGCTTACAATCCAACTCACCCGCATATTTATATACATTTAACGGATTCATTTTTTTAAAATCTTCTAGTGTGCTAGAACACCGAACATGTTCTGTGCATGAAAAAAAATTGTTTCCTTGCAAAACAACAGGCACTAATTTTGGAATTTGAACCGCCCAGGCATCAAATATGTGTTGTGCAACATGTTCAGTGCTGGTGTTTATCACAAGTGAAGGAGTTTCTGGAAACACAAAATCTTTCATGTCTGCTGTTATGAACGTAACGTCAGGATTCATCTGTTCACCAATAATCTTGGAATTGGCATCTAAATCTATGCTATAAACTGCATGAATGTGTTTGTGTGTGTCGCGTAACATGCCCCCCAACACACCATACCACCCACCAAACACATATACTGACTTATAACAATCCATGTTCAACGTATTCAATGTGTCAATCAGCCATTGTTTGCTGGTGAGTTGACTTTCCCAAAAACTTTCAAGGATTCTGTGCTGCTCATCACCATGAGTTGCCCGAATAACATTCATCCATTGAATGATTCTCGCTGAAGATACCATGTTACCGGTAAATAAACGGGTCGCGTTTTCGTAATTCTTGTAGTTTTCTCTTAGTCTTGTATTTCATCAAATACTTCAATAAAAAATCCACAAGTCTATCAACGAATTTTAAAATCATAATCGTGTTACCACGGGTGCGAGAAAAGTTAAATCATCCTTGTATAACTCCTTTAAAACATCATTTATTTCCATTAATTTAAAAAAATCTATACCAGATATTTTGAAATTCAACTCTGGGTTGTCCAGAGCTGTGGTGTGTGGGATTTTTTTACCAAAAGTTAAATATAACCATTTACTATAATCTGCAACATCATACACCGTATAATTTTGCACCTCTTCTCCGGTTGAAGCATGATGGAGACAACGGTCTTCCTCATTCTTTGCAAAATAGCTGTGCTGAGGTTGTGTATGCATATCGTTCTTGTAGTGTTTTTCTATGAGAGGTAACGCACTATACAAATTATCCCAGATGGTAACTTTCTTCTTATACTCCTTGTTAAGAATCACTGCCATTTCATCAGTTTTTGAAGGGGTTACGGCGAATGCTACGAAGTGTGCATAGAACGATAAAAACCTTTCTATTGGATTACGATAAAAAAATATTTTATTTAACTTTTTGTCACTTGTTATAGTTTTAAACGCATTCTTACCGATTTGTGTATTTAAGTTTAGATGTATTAGATGATATACATCCGTACTATGCAGCAAATGTGTACTACCATTTCGATATGGCACTGCAAATAAACTATTGGTATTTTCGTGATAGAACATTCTCATATTTAAATTACCCGATATTCTAAAGAACGATTGGTGATAATGAACTGCGCGAAGTTGGCATGTGTTTGTGGGGTGTGATGCCCGCCGGGACATAGTACCTGATGAATCAAACGATGAATCAAACTCTAATATTCAAGACTCGCCGTGTTTTCTGCCTTCTGTATATATCTCCGCATCATCCTACGGTATAACGTTCAAGAGAAGTGTTTAATTGCGAGTTCACCCTGATGAATTTAACTTTTTCATGAAGTTGTGAGATGGTATCGGCGTTCACATAAGCACATGCCGAGCGAATCCCCCCTAAAATGTGGGCAATGGTGTATTCCACGGGTCCTTTATAGGGAATTTCAACAATTCTGCCCTCGGAACTCCGATATTTTTTGATTGCGCCATGTTTTTCTTGGGCTTCGCTACTGCTCATCCCATAAAATCTCACTTTTCCATCATAAATGTCTTGTTCCGACTCATCATGACCGGCAAAAATGCTTCCTGCCATGACCATGTCGGCGCCTGCGCCGTATGCTTTGGAAAAATCACCAGGATAAACACATCCCCCATCAGAAACAACACCTCCCTGAACACTATCAGCGGCAGATACACATTCCAACAGAGCGGAAAACTGTGGATACCCAACTCCTGCGACCTGCCGCGTGGTGCAAACTGCACCTGTTCCAATTCCTACACGCGCCAAGTCGGCGCCACATGCGATAATACGCTCAACAGCTTCAGGAGTGACAACGGTGCCCGCTATAATGAAACTATCAGGGATATTATCACGAACTTTTGTAATAAAATCATAAAGTGGGTTCATATACCCATTGGCGACATCAATGACAATCTTCGGAGTAGGTATTCCGTGTGATTTGAGCATTGATGCAATGGTTATTGCCTTGTCAAGGTCAGCATCCGACATTCCAATTGTAATAAACAGTTTGTCATTTGACTGAATAGTACTTGTTGATGAACTCAACTCAGTTTTCCAATCTTCAATGGTGTGATGTTTCACGATAGCCGTGAACACTTCAAATTGTGATAATGTACGATTCATACTAAACGTGCCCACTCCATCCATGTTCGCGGCAACAATGGGGACACCGGTAATGTATGCTCCCCATCGTCCTGTGAGTTGCTGTGTTACCGTTACTTGGCTGCGTGAAGTAATATCAGTAAACTGGGGAACAATTAACACATCATCAAAATCAAGTTTTACATCCATGGTGTTATCCCTTTGTGACGGTCTCGTATAAGGTTTCAAAATCCTTGTGCATTTCAACTTCCTCATTGAAATTGCCCTTGTGATATGTGCGAGCAAGTTTATTCAAGACCTTTCTGTTCAATTGTAGTTCATCACAAATATCTTTCTTGATATTTTTTAGTAAATCGCGCTCTGCCTCCGTCCTTGACATGCTGGTGCTAATATCTTTCAGGGCATCGAGCAGCTTGAGTTTATCCGCTGGTGTTGTGGGTAGTGTCATTGAGAATTCTCCATAAATTAAAATGTTCACCTGGGTCGTTTTTCCTTCCACGAGGGAAGGCAATATCCTCATGTCCTAAAATAGGTTTTGTTTTACTATCAGGATATCGGGTGTTAATGTACTGCACAAGTTTTTTCAAACTCGCATACTGCTTTTCCGTGTAATTGGCGTAGCTTGTTCCTTGCAAGCACACACCAATACTAAATGCATTCCATCCTGTGATAGTTTGCCAAGCACTGATTCCTGCGTGATTGGCAATATATTGTAAATCCATGAACTGATAAATTTTCCCGTCACGAGTAATAAAGTAATGATAGGATAATTTTCTTGCGCGAAGTATCAATCGTGTTGTTTTTGGTCCAAGATTTCCCCCGTCGTTATGAATGACAATGTAATTTTGTGTTGTGTCGCGTGGGGATGTAACAGGTAATGGAAGTTTTGTTATTGGTAGTTGTAACGCCAATAAGAGAAATAACATAATTGGGATTAAACCGTCTCAATGGTAAATACCTGTTCTTGCCGAGCAATTTGCTCCTTGAGTGCCATCACATGAGATGTACCAAGAGCAGTTGCCTCAATCATTAGCGAGGCAAGATTCTGCAGCGTGAGTTTCACTTCGTTCGGATGTTGCATCAGATGACTCCTGTGGTATTGTGTCTTGGGGAATGTTGCGTAATTCCCACCATGGTTTCTTCGCACCAAAAATTCTTGTGTAATTGGCTTCCTCAACTTCTTTGGTCACACAGCATGGGCGTTTTTTGCTACCTTTTCCATTCATAACACCTACAATCTTTTCGTGTGTTGTTGCATAATTAATCCTGTCTTATATACTAGAAATATACACTCATTCACCGCTCGGGTCAACACTAAATTTAATATGGTTGTACCAGACTCGTTTCATGTAATTGTTCCCATTTCATTTCAAAATCATCAAGGTCCCTGAACATAACATCGTCGGTAAGGGCCGGTGCAACATATAGATATCCATCCCCTCGGTATGAAACACCCAACCGGGTATGAAGCGGATGGTTCACATCATAAATCTCATCGCTATACACATAGTAATCAGCTATAATGGTAAGATGATTCTGATACATCGTGTGCATCTTTTGCATACTTGCAAAATCCACGTCAAGCATTCCAACATAGGGAGTAAGCTGTTTGTTACGGTCATGGGTTGTGTTAACTGTACGCAATCGTGACATAATAAAAAATTTCTTCATCCACTTTTTTTCATCTGTAGGAATTATACAGATTGTCTTAAAAATACGGTCTTCGATAATTCGTTTACTCATACGTTCAGAAAATATTGGTTGAACCTTTATTACTGGCAATGGTGAGGTATTACATAATTTTTCGTATTTTGCATCTTCCTGGTCAACTGTTAATCTGTATTTTGGATTAAATGTTTCCTCTAGAGGTAAATCATGTCCAAGCGATGCTATAAGTTGAGCCATTAATGTTGTAGACCCAGTTTTCGGCAATGATAAAATACAATACATTTCCTAGTCGTTTCCCTTAACAATTCCAAATTGAATCCACTTATACCATACTCGCTCATGCACATAATATAATATTAATTTCGTGATGACTTCCACACCACCAATCGTGAGTCCGAGCTTCCAATCACCAGTTAACACCCCCGCAATAACCATGGTGTCTATGCTGCCCAGTATGCGCCAACTGAACGCCTTTGCAATATGTCTTTTGTGTTCAATCATGCCTTCATTTCCTTGCGAATATTAGTGGCAGAAATGCTTTCCGTTGCTGCATCAAGATTGATTTTCTCGACAACATACCCCACATCTCGTCCATAGTAGACACCACAGATGTTTGGAGCAGCAACAACAATGTATTTATTCTTGTATTCCATAAGCTTTTCTTCAATGCCTTCAACAATTTTATTGTAATCAAATGGATTTTTTTCATCAAGTCCATGTGTATCACGAACCATAATCATGACTTGTCCTTGTTTTTCCAAAATGGTTTCAAACAATTTCTTATGTCCATCATGAAACGGTTGGAATCGCCCAATCATTAATCCTGTGGGATGTTGATTTTGAAATCCTTTCATGGTATCAATATGTTCAATGATTTGTTCGGACTGAGTTACCACATCACCCAACGCAGTAATTCGGAAGTCCACGTGGTCAGGTCGTTGAAATACTTTATTTGTATCTTCGAACCGCCCCTCACTAATTGTATCCATGAACACAACATACTCGGCATCAAACAGGGCGCGTGTTTCATCAGTGGGACATACGAAGTCGGCAATGGCATACTCTTTTTCATAATCCCATAGTGCCATGGTACATAAATCACTCATGCGCCGCGCCTGAATAATTCGTCCCGCTTCACTGAAATCCCAATCATTGAATTGAGTGCGAACTTCATCGGCATTGAAATATCCTGCATGTAATTGCTTTGCCAACTCTTTCGCCAATGTTGTTTTGCCCGAGCCGGGCAAACCCATAACTAAAATTTTCATATTGTCTCCGGTGATGTTGACCACGTGATAGTTTTAACGTCTGTTTCTGCGCGTAGCACCTTCTCAATTTTTTCCTTGAATTCACCAATACGAATTGCTTCCTGCAACAATCTATTATGCACATATCGGAATGCATCCACTGTTTCCAATACATCCACTTTATTGATAATTAAATTGGTCACACCATTAATGTTTGCCGCCCGAATAACGCCGTCAAGGTCGAGCCATCGCACTTTGCGTTTGCGTCCTGTTGTTGCTCCAAACTCCCCACCCATTAATTGGATTTTTTGAAAAATTGGATTATCCTCGTCGGTGTAATGCGTTTTAAATCCTGAATAGGTTTCATAGGCTTTCATAATCCCATAAATGTTTTGTATTTTATGTGGAGCAATACCATTCAGACAGGCAGACCCTACAGTGCAATGTGAACTCGTGACATAGGGATAATCACCCCAATCAACATCAATTTGGAAGCCTTGGGCACCTTCACATAGAATACGACATGAGTTGTCTCGAAAATATCGATAGGTGTCAATGACTTGAAAGTTGTCCCAATGAAAATCCATGTCACCGATACGCTTTCCCTGTCTGCTATACTTGTCACGATATGTGGGACCAATGCCTTGTTTCGTGGTACCAATCAATGTATCCGTGGCATCTTCGTGGATGTGTTTTGCCATGGTGACATGACATCGCTCGTCAACATACACGGGAGCCGTGAACCCATGCGACTTGAGCATGAGAAGTTCGGCACATAATTTATCAATATCCACGACACACCCTAATCCAATAATACTTGGGATGTTATGGAAAATGCCTACGGGAACTTGATGCGTGACCATCTTCACGCCATCCACATAAATGGTGTGTCCTGCATTTGCTCCACCATTATAGCGCATTACCACATCATAGTTTGATGCAAGTGCATGGGCAACTTTTCCCTTGCCCGTGTCACCCGCTTGTAAATCCACAATGACATCACAATGAATAATCATATAAACAGTCCTGGGTTAGGCGCTGAAACTGCTTCCACATCCACATCCGCCCGAGGCGTTGGGATTTTTAAACGTGAATCCTGCTTCTGTCAATGTCTTGGTGTATCCCAACTCCACGCCTTCCAAATAGGAAGATGAGAAGGGATCCACAATCAGTTTGACATCATTGGCAGCGTCAATGACAAAATCATCGTCAGATGCAGCATCTTCCATTAACAAACTATATTTAAATCCCGAACACCCGCCGGGTTGAACACTCAATCGATAAAATTGAATGTCATGTTCATTGTTGGCACGAAGTTCGGTAACGGCAGCTTCGGTAATGTTCATGTTCATGGTAACTCTCCTGTGTTGATGTTTCTCTATCTATTACCGCGCGCGGTTCACAAACCGACGCAATGTGTTTATAGCTTCTTTGTTTTCAGGACGCACAAATTCCAAACGTCCTGCCGTTTTATCATCATATACCATGGCACCCAGATATTTCTGAACACTGGAACACCCCACACAGGTATGTGTGTCAGGGAGAACATTTAACCGGGATTGTGGAATAAAGGACTTACAGCGAGCACATGTTCTCATAGTTTCTCCATGATAATGATGATATCAATAAAGTTAACACATCCACACGGTGTTTGTCAAGTGTTATTTTGTTGTTAATTTATAATTGATAAGACCATTTGCAGCTGTAATGTCAGTATACGGTGATTTTGTTCCTGTGAGTGTCAATACCGAGTCACTTGATTTCAACAGGGTAAAGGTTACTTCTCCTTTATCCAACTTCTGTGTATTTAAATTGGCTTGATAATAGTTCTTCCCACCTAAAATGTTTTTCATGATGTCCATGCTTGCCGTATCTTCACTTAATTTACGAGCAATTGTTTTGCAAAAAAACACCGTGGTAGATGAATCAATATTTCTTTCTGATGCCTCATCTTTTTCTTCTTTGATTTTTTTCAGCAATTCTGTGTACACCAAGGCAACCGTTTTATCTTTATATTTACCATGTCCTTCTTTTTTAAATTCTTCGTATACTTTATATGTGTCCGGTACTAACTTTTTGGATAATTTCAGAACATCCCGAACACCTATTTCATACACCAATTCTTTGGATTTCATTGACGACTCTGTTCTCATGCCCATGGATACAGCATACCCATAGATGGTTTTTAAATAACTGGTACCTCTTCCCAACACACCGGGATTTTTCATGACAGTAGAAAAAATACCTGTGAAGAAACTCGCGGCGGCTCCACTGCCAGCTTTACTACTTATGGGAATATACTCATTGTCCGTGGTGATGAAGAAACTATCAATGGTGGGAAACGCATCATCTAAAGGCACCAGAAAATTCTTGATGCGTTTTCCTGTGAAGGGATTCACCCCGACAATGTTTCCGGAGTTTTCCAACACAGATATCCCAATTAACAATTCACCCAGATATTTTCCAAATTCATTTTTCGCAGATGTTGGCACCAAGGTTTGCCATGATATTTTTGCGGCATCATCATGTAACAGATATTGCTCCACGGAATAGTAGAATTCTGGAAACTCCCTTTCCGACACTTTGTTTTTAAAATTCATTAACATGATTTTTCGCAACTCTTGGGATGTGGAAAATGTTGCACATGGCACATCCTCGAAGCCCATCAAGTTCATGGTCACGGTGGCTGCATTCTTCACCATGTGAACGGATTGAAGATTGAATGTGACCTTATCACCGAGTTTTGTAGGCTTACCAATGTTTCCCATGAGAAACTTGTCAGGGGTGGCATCCATGACTGTTTTTAAACTGTTTTTAATTTTCTCACGGGTGCCATGTATATCCTGTTTAAATTGTTTTAATTTTGATAAATTGTCTTTGGTGTTTTTCACAACATACAGTGTTGCCTGAGACTCTCCAGATTTCACAACCGGGACAGCAATGCCTTCCGAAATGCTTCGCTCGCAAATGTCATGGGCATAATCCCCGTATTTCTCGGGATTTCCTTTTTTCGTTTGCTTAATCGGTTGCATTATTGCCTGCTAAATTGCTCATGGACCTAAGGGGTGTTGGGGGAACAAGACATCCTAGGTATTTATGCCAACATTACTCCGTCCATATTCCCTTGGGACATGCATCACGGCCGGTGGCATAAACTTTCTTGCTCAAGGGACACCCGCAGGCGCTACATAGGAACGTGGATGTCAGCGTGCTCCATGCTTTAAACTCACAGACATTGCACATGGATAATCGATGCTCGGCACGCAGGGCTTGTTCTGGTGTGGGGTTTGCAGCACGCGCCCAGGCCATGGCAATGTCTAACAGATTGGGTATTTTCATGGAAACATGGGGTACGGAGTGAAACATGACTTCTTCGTTGTTACGATGCTATTTAGTTGTTTTCTTCAGTTTCTTGCGACATGCCATGCATGTGCCGGCATGTTTCAGCAGCTTGGTGCATTCATAGGTCGAGCATTTATATCGTCCATTCATGCATTCAGGTGCTCGCTCAGGGCGGTATCCCCATTGTCCAGACATGGTGTCTCCTTGGTGAAGTAATGATGCATTGTAACTGAACATAGTAAATATATCATGAGGTCAAGGGCAGGTCAAGATGTATGAATGTAACAGATGGACCAGAATTTGGCGAAAAAAATTCTGAGAAAAAAAATTCTGAATATTATTATATGATATACATGGAGATGTATGGGTGGAAAACAGGAACGACATGTACGGGTCAATGGGGTTTAGCCCCCTGTCAGTCACGATGGTGACTAGAGATTTTCATAGGGACTCTAGGATAAAAACAGTACCCCCCTAGCCATATGACCAGGAGGGTGATGTTCTTCGGCAGCCGAGGTGACCTCTACCTACATAGCAACACTTGCGCCATGTCTTTCCAATCATGGTGTGATTTCGCCAATCCACACAGCTTGACAGCTGTTCTCAATGAGTATTCTCGCAAGTCATCACGATTCTTCTTCAAGAAAGCGAGAATGTCGCGTCCTACCGCTTCCGAGACATTTTCTTTCGCAAACATCTTGCCATGTGTTGCCACATGTTCCACCCAGAGG
>Ga0114969_10002220_pt1 | contig 16010 bp, 15 predicted proteins | sample M_130807_MF_Meta_FD_87316 | JGI IMG/M metagenome (GOLD analysis project Ga0114969, IMG submission 87316) | Freshwater microbial communities from Lake Montjoie, Canada to study carbon cycling - M_130807_MF_MetaG | ecosystem: Environmental > Aquatic > Freshwater > Lake | place: Lake Montjoie...
TAAATGTTTCCAGCTGCCATGTATAATGCGTAATTATCAGTACTAGAACCAGACGCATTACCATATAATCCAATATTAAACCCGCCTGAGTGCGTATCATTAGAGTAACCTCTTACACCAATTGCACTTGATACATCTGTAGAATTTGTAACTTTACCTTCTCCTGTAATACTAGCAGATAAGCCTCCGGCAACTAAACCAGGATATGTCCAACCATGACCATAAATACCTGCAGAATCACCCGTAGATGATCCTTGAGCTTCTGCAAAAATTCCTATATTTTTAGTTTCTTCAGCACCATTTAATACAGTTGTTATAACAAATTTTGTATTTGAAAATGTACGACTTCCTAGATTTGAGCCATAATAAAGTATTGTACCACTTTCAATAAGAGCACTATTTGTAATTGAGTTTGAACCATTAAATTTAGATATATAGTTTAATGAACCAGTAACTGTTGGTATTGATGGTGTTCCACCTAAATCAGAATAAGAAAGTTGTGTAGGAATAAATCTTGTTCCATTACTTCTTAAAACAAATCCAGAAGTATTTGTAAATCCTATTAAACCATATCCAGAGTCAAACCTAATATCACCACTTGCAACGTGAAATTTACTTAATGGTATAAGTGTATCAATACCTACTCTTCTATTTAACGTATCAATATTAAATAATCCTGATGACACATTAAATGCATTTGCATTATTTGGTAAAGTTAAAATTTGCGCATTAGAAAACACTTGATTTGTAGCAAAACTAGCAAGCGTTGATCCTGAAGACGCTAAAAGTGAATCTGCAAACGGTTGTGTTGGTGAACCAGTAAATTCAGGTATTTGATTTAACGTTCCACTAATATTAACATAAAGTGGGGTTGCTGGTGTAAATGATATTCTTGACATTTTTATCCTATGTTAGGTATATATACCCAGCCATTTGGAGGATTTATAGAACCTGTTAAACTTGGAAAATTTGATGCTGGAATTCCAGTCATTCCGGCAATTAATTCAAAATTGGACGTTAATGACGATGATAAAAATATTGCTTTTACTCTTATATCAGCAGAAAAAGATTCACCTGCACTTAATGAAAAATAATTTTCAGTATTAAAACCATTGTTTGTAAATGAAACTTTTATAGAATTAGAAGAAACATTTCTAATAGTAAAAAATGAAGTTACATTAAGAAAATCTATTTCTAAAATTGAAGCAGGTATAAATGATGATGTCACCCAAGGTATACCAGAAACCAAATATTCCGGTAAAGATCCTGCACCTGGTGAAGTAAATGTACTAAAACTATCGGATGACATTATTTTCTCCTTTTAACAGTTATAATATCATTCATAACTCTATCAATTTTATCAGATCGTGTTAATCCTGTATTTTCTGTAACAGATCCTAATTTACGACCCTCCGGTAACATGAATGCCTGTGTTGTACTTGGCTCTGTTACCATATCAAAACAAATTAATTGAAAATCTTCCTGAACAGTAACGTGATCGCCATGTTTCTTTGTTGATCCAATTCCTCTTGATGAAATTCCAAGTTTAACACCGGCCTCAACTAACGATTGAATTATTTTACCACTTGGTGTATCTAATAACTCAATCGTTCCATACACAATACCTTTATCATCCATATAACATTCTTTAACTATATGAGATACATTTTTAATGTTAATAACAGAGCTATCCGGATGATCAGCTTCCCCTAACGCTCTATTTTCAACAATAAATTTTTGATAATTTCTAACTTCTCTTTCAAGAATATCTTTCGGATAAACGCGGCCATTTTGATTTAAGGTATCTGATTTTTGCATTATACCTTTTAATCTTATTTTACCAAATTTTTCCCTAGACTCTTTTATTGTATCAATATTATAGTCCAGCAATTCATATGACATTAATAAATTACTCATTATTTAAACTCCCGTTATTACAAATTTCATTAACAAGTTTAACATAAAGCATAAATCTTGTTATAAGTTCATCATTTGGCGAGGAAATGTCTTCATTAAGAATTGATTCTTTAATCTCAATAACCTTCTGAATCGCAAATTGATTATCTTTTGTTTCTTGCTCATAATCTTTTAAAGATTTTAAAGCATTTTCCCTTATTTTACCAAGTCGATTTGATAATGGCGTTTTTGATTCGTCTTTAAATATCCAACTTTTAATTAATTCTTTCTGCTCCGGTATTAATGATGACCATTTTTCATTAATCTTTCCAGTCATTAATCTAAGAACTAATCTATTCATTCCAGGAACTTCTTCCTGAATTGACTGTAATTTGTCTTGATCATCTTCTTCTTTTCTAAGAAGATGATCAAGAAGAACTTCTTCATATTTAGATATTTTTGCAAATCCTTCGTTAAGTGGTTTTCTCCACGAAGATAATAACGTATGTATTGTCGCAAAAACTTTATAATCTAATACTGGATGATCATAAAAAAATGAATTATTTAACTTAAAAATTCCCTCAGCTAAAAACCTTTTCTCTTTATCTAAAAGGTTTTCATTTATTTTAGAATTTACTTGCTTTGCATCTGATATGAGATTTAAAGCAATTTGTTGATTATTAAACCTACCCCTGTAAAGAGATTGTGTTATTTTAAATTCCTTATTTAACTCTGTCCCCTTTTTAAAACATTCCTTAAGTAAATCAGTTGCATTTGTTGCGCCTATATCATCTTCTAAAACTAAACATTTACTTATATGAGCAACTAAAAACTCATATAATAAACCAGTATTTCTTTTTTTTGAATGACTATTTAAACTCATTTTTCTGTCTCAAATTCTTCGTTTAAAAACAACTCTGCAAATTCATCGTTTTCAGTAAGTATCCCATTTGGTGACATTTTTCCATCAGTCTTCCATTTAGTTTCTATAGCAGCTAATGTCATTCTCATATCTAATGTTAAATTTGGCTTAACAGTACTAGAATCAGGTAACTTTTCCATCAATATCTTTAATTCTAAATTCTCATTAAGAAATGATGGTTTTAATTCATCAGCAAGACCCTTTAAACCCGTTATATCTTTATTTTTCTTTATAGATAACATATCACTAAATTTAGGCATACCATGTGTTTTATGCACGCCTCGTTTTGTTGCACGATCTCTAACCCCGTACTTAACTTTTTTATGGAGAGGTAAATTATTTTCATAATCTATCTTTTCAGAAAAATCAATATCGTCATCATCAATATCTAGAAGTCCCTTAGGTTTATTTCTAGATTTACTATTAGATGCCATTATTAAACCATCTCTCTCGCCTCTTCCGGCATTTTCTGGAGGTTGTTCTTCACCCTCAGGTGGGGCCCCAACTTCTTCAGGTGGTGATTCCCCACCTCCCAAATCGCCCATAGCATCTGGTGATGTTGCTCCTTGATCACCCATTGCAGCACCTGATGCCTCTAACTTTGCAGCAAACTCTTTATCATCAATTAATCCATTCTGAACATCATTTATCTCTTCATCTGATAACTCAAGCACATTTTTAAGAATATATTCTTTTGAAAGTAAACCTTCTGGCGCAAGTGCAGCAATCTCAAACTTACTTTTAAATAACTCAAGTTTTTGCTGCTGTGCAATTGAACTGGGATTTGAAAGTTTCAAAGTAAAATTAATGAGATCTTCACCAGTAAACCCGTGTGCAAATAAATGAATAATTGCCAATTTATTTAATTCAGAAACTATTGTTCTTTGAACCATCTGCACAGAACGAGAAAATCTGATATCTTCCTGCGCGAGTGTCGCTTTGGATGACAACATTTCATCAAACCCAAGATACGCTTTCGGAATTTTAAGCGCAGAAAATAGCTTCTTTTGTATATATTGAACGTCTTCAACTGCTGCAGTATTCTGACCACCAGCTAACGTATCAATTTTTGTCCCAGTATCTCCACCACGGACAGGTATGAAATAATCCTCATCAACTGAGTTCAATACAAATATCAATGATTTCAACAACTTACTATCATTATTTTGTTGATCTATTGAACCATTAACAGCGAAATTATGTCTATCATCTTCACCGTGGGAACCCACAACTGTCATGCAATAGACGTCAGTGCTTTCATCTGTAATTGTTTCAACTTTAATAACTTGATGATTGACTGGTACTTCATTTTCTATAGCGAATTTTCTAAACGTGGTGTAACATGATTTATCAACACATCCCATTCTATGAATTTTTGAAACAATTGCATTAACATGAAATTTAGAAATATCTCTTAAATTAGTTGAATTAGCGCTCTTTAATGTTTCAACAATATTAACATTATTTCTTAGCAACAAAGTTAATTCTTCTCTTCCAATTTTTGGATTCGTCTTTACTACGTCAAAAGTAAATGCAACAACTTCATTTGGAATAATCCATTGCATCGCTTCTGAACGCTGCGATTTTCTCTCTGCCCATGATTTATTTTGTGCTTCTTTACGAATTTCGTTATGAGATGAATGAAGTTCAGTTCCATTATATTCTTTACCCATTTTCTGGGCTTTTCCTAATAACTTGTTAAGTTCAGATACTTTCTTACGTTTTTCATGAGTTTTATTGTAAGCAATTCTTTTAATTCTACGTTCTGCTAATTGCTCGGGCCTGTTTAACGTAAGTTCACAATGTTCAGCATGCATTTTTCTATGTTCCCAGAAATTCATTACCTCAAGATTTTCTGGTCTGTTGTTTCTTTTATTTACTACACCGAGCTCAGGATGGAGATGATGTACTACATGTTTAGATATTGATTCCCACTTTTCTTTATATACATCTCTTGCTACCATAACATGTGTAGATGTAAGATCACCATTTGGTTCTACAATTCGTTCATACCCACGATTATTTAAATCTCTATATGCTGACATTAGGCTATCACCACATATTAATTCATCAGCTCTCTTTCTACTCCCATCACGCATTACAAATGGGTGCTCAGGTGCAGTTGTTATATAACTTCCATCATCAAGCCAGACCTTTGTGAGAGTTGTAGCTGTATAGTTTTTTCCACACCAAACAACTTTGCCAGGAACAATTTTCTTTGTTCCGTCCTGAACTGAATAAACCCATGGTACCCAAAATGGATCATTACCCATTTTTTTAGAAAGATTCTCTATTGTCATAGTAGAACCATCTAATAGTGGAATAGGTGTGTCCTTGTGGACGGGCATCGGGTTATATCTAAGATCGACGCGGCCTGTGTTTCGATCTATGACCTGGTTGCTTCTAAGGGCTGATCTTTGTTGCTCTACGTAATTAGGAATTTGGTCAGGTTCAATATTGCCTACATCGATATAGAAAACTCTTCTATCTGGTGCTCTGACGATTCTATAGACTAACATTGCGTCTTCAATAAGAATTAGTTGTCTCCAGATTCTTCTTGCGGCTTCTATAACTGAAGAGCCGTAAGGTAGAAACATATCGTTTCCTAATAATCTTATGTGAATAATTTGCCAATTTTCTAAGATTTGGTTTCCTCTTGAAACCCATCTATATCTTACTGCGAGTGGATCATCTTTATCGTATCCTTCTTCTCGTTCAATTTCATTGATTGGAATTGGGATAACGTTAAGAACACCAAATTGTGGGTGAACATCTATAAATGCAACATAATCGCCGTATTTACAAAGATTGCGGGCCCACATTCTTAAATTAAAATCTAAGTTAATTGTATCATAAAAAAGTTCATCTAATAATTTTTTAATTTGAGCATTTTCGCTATAAATATGAAGTGCTTTTCCTTTTGAGTCTACTGAACATGTTTCATCTGCCCAAATGTCCAAAGCAGAAGCAATTTCTGCCGTTTGCTCCATTTCGCAAAAGTCATTATACCTCATCAGGCGCTCGGAGTTATTATATGCATTAGAAGTTATTGCACTATATAGCTGAGAAGTAGTTTTTTGAAAAATTTCAATACTTGAAGAGTCCAACTTATCAGGTAATGCAACCCGAGTATCCATACTTTTAATTTTTCTTTTTACAACTGGGCCGCTGCGAAAAAGATCTGCTAATTTAGCAAATAAATTTTTGTTGTCTTCTTTTTTTGCCATAATTGTTACCTAGCTTCTATTTGAGATGCTTTAAACAATATTACTTATAATTTAGTTAAAGTTTATAATTATTGTCGAAGTTTACGATTTAATTTTTCACCAAGTGTGTGCAATGTATCACCATGTGTTGAAGGCTCTTTATGATGAGTTACTGGTATTTTAAATTTATTTGAACTTCCTTCATCTCCTGACATTTGTTGCGCAGATTTAACATAATGTCCTGGATGTGAAACAATGTCTGTCATTTTTTTTATTGCATTGTCTATTGATGTGTGTAGTATGGAATCATCAATAACATTTAATGTTTTAATGTCAATAACATTAATATTTACGCCTAATTTTGAAAAATCATTATTTAAATTAACTAATTTTTCTTTAATATTAGTTAATTTATCTTTATAGCTTGTTAACGTATCTTTAATACCTGATAATGTTTGTATTGCTTTTGCTGCAGTTGTTGATGTATTAGAAATTCTCATAAGATCTGTTTTTGCATTCAGTCTATCTTTTGCTGAAGCTTCATTGATAGATCCAATTTGATCTCTAACCATTTTTCTTAAATCATTCTCTGTTAATTTCATAATACCTACCTGTTTAATTATTATTGATAATAGTTTTTATCATTTATAAAGCCACTTAAAATCATTTAATATTGTACCAAATCTTTTTTGATGATAATTTTCATTATATTCCCTACCTTTAAAAATTTCATCTGACGTATAAATACCCTGTTTGTTATTAACGTTAATAGGTTGTAAATTACTTCTAACTACCATTGTAGATTTTAACATTGCTTCTGTAAAAGCAGTATCATTTGTATTTATACCATAATGACAATCACAAACCCAAACTCCAATAGCTAAACTCATAACTAAATCATCGTTAGTTCCTTTTAATGCTTGTGCTTTTGAACCATTCCAAATAAATGTACTTAATTCGTCTATTAATCTTTTTGAAAAAGTTTTAATTTGTTTATTACGAATTAGTTCTTCGAGTTTTGTAAGAATTTGAATTCTTGATTTAGTTTGTGTACTAAACCCCGGTAGTTCATCTTCTAGTGGCACATATGTTTCAGGATTTTTTGCATTTTGATAATATAACCTTGGATATTTTAAATCTTTTAATCTAACACAGACCATGTATCCAAATGTATTATTTTCGGGTACTATTAACGCTTTATTATATTTTAATCCCATATCTTTTAAAAGATCGGCTAATTTATCTGGTGGCATTTTTCCTTTATATTCACCACAGATTTCTAACGTTGAAGTATCTATAATATGAAATGTTGAATAATCGCCGGAATCACCTCTAGCAATATCTGCAGATATTATGTATTTTTTATTTTGAATTGGTTTTTTCCAAATCCATAAATGTTTATCATAATTTAATTTTTCAATTGGATCAGAGACAGTAGATTTTAGCCATTCAATATCATCTGCGCCTAAAAACGTATCACCTGATGAAGCAAAATCACATAAAAATTCTTGGGATATTTTTTTCTTATTTCCATTAAGACCTTTTGTCTCTTCTTTAAACCATTCTTCATCATGTTCAGGATGAACATACCAAGGTAAAGTTGTTGCGTTAAAATTATTAAGACCAGCAATAGCATCAGAATAAATTTTATGATATTGACCACCAACACCATTTGGTGTTGAAATAATAATTGCTGAACCACCAGTACTTAACGTTGGATAAAGACCTACCCAAATTGTATCAAAATCCCTGATAAATGCTGCTTCATCAACTATTAATAATGAAAGCGCTTCGGAGCGGCCGGCGTCTTCGCTTGTTGGAATTGCTTTTATTGTAGAACCATGTTCAAATGTTACTGATTGCTTATTACCTTCCCACTTTGCAAGAATCATCCATTTAGGGACTGCTTGTAACGTTACTTTAACTTTTTTAATAAAGTTAATTGCAGTTTCAAGTTTTGTAGCAATAACAAGAATATTTTTATCTGGATGGAACATTGCCATCCAGACTGCATATGCTGCAGTTACTGTTGATAATCCAAGTTGTCTTGATTTAACAACAACATTAAAACGATGTGTTATAAAATCATTTATACACGCATCTTGAAAATCATACGTTTTAAAAGGTATTAAACCTTTATATGCATGTTGAATTTTTACATACGTATTTATAAAGTAGACTGGGTCTCTACCACATTTTATGATTTCTTCTGCGATTGAATTATTCATGTTAATTCAAATTTAACTTGTCTTCTAAAATACGCTGTTTTTCTTCCGTTAAATGAATTCATACTTATGAATTCAACTGACACACTTCTGCCAATCTCTTTCATTTTAAGTGTTTTTCCTGACGTTTCTTTATATTCTGCTTTAATTTTTTTAAAATATTGTTCAAGTTCTGAATCTGCGCTTTTTGTATAATTTTCTTTCATAATCAAAGCTTCGTGATCTGATGTCATATTAACAATTGTTACATAATAAATCGTTAATTGATTATTATGTAATTTTGTTTTAATAGAACTTGTTGCAATTGAGCCGGTAGATGATTTACCCCACGTTGTATTTAAAACATTACCTAAAGCGTTAAGATCTAATTCTTTTTGCATATATTCTCCGACAGGTAAAAATAACTATTAAGAAATATCTAAATTTTAAGTCTTGTGTCTAATTCAATATCTAATTTTTCATTGATATATAAATTAATTTCGTCAATTGTTGGTTTAACACCATTTTTCCACGCATCTAAATCTTTATAAACCCATTTATTTTCACAAGAATTACAACAATTGTATGAAGAATAAGAAAATCTATCTTCTATATTTCTCATTGCAAAACCACAAATAGGGCAAAATGTTGGGTTAGTTGTTTGTTCATCACAAGAATAAATGACAATATTTTTATATTGTTTTTTAAGATACGTTGACATATGATTCGTCCCCATTTCTTCCGATTTCTATTATTTGATCCATTATTTCTTTCATAGAATCAACATGTGTAATTATAAAAATGCATTTATAATATTTTTTAAGCGATTGTAACAATCTATTACTTGTTTCAACTTGAATTGAGTCAAGTGTTCCAAACCCTTCATCTAAAATTAAGAAATCACATTTTGGAAGAACAGATACATTTGAAAGTGCTGATCTAATGGCAATTGATACAATTGTTTTTTCCATACCTGAACATGATTCTATTAATCGTTTTCCATTTCCGTAATCTATAAAAATTTCCATAGAATTAGAATCTTTTGGACAATCTATTGAAACTGCAAAATCAGTAATTCCAGTAAGAATTTTTTCAAGTTCATGATTAATTATTGGTAATTGAGAAGAAAAAATCATATGTGGAATTCCTTTTTTTGAAAAAGCATTTATAAGAAATTCATAAATTCTTGATTCTGCAAATATTATATCTGCTTGTTCTTTTTGCTCTAATAAATTTTTAATTTGAATGTCAAGTGCACCCATTTCAGAAAGTATATTCATACGTTTTTCATAAGAAATCTTTTTTAATCTTTTTTCTTCTTGAATTTCAGTATTTATTTGCTTATATGTTTCTTCTTTTGTGTGATCTTTGTTTAAAGAAAGTTTATCATTAACCTCTTTAAATTTTTCTTCATAAAATTCAAGATTATTTTGTATTGTAGAATTGTCTGCTTTTAATAAAACAATTTGTTCTTTTAAAGCAATTTCAAGTTGAAGAACACTTTCAAATTTTTTTATTTTTTCGTCAATTTCATTATCTATAATTGAATTTAATGTTGATTTCAATCTTAATAATGAACCTTCAAGTTCAAAAATTCTATCTTTAATTTGTGGAATTTCTTCCTTATCTGAATGTGAATCTTTAATGTATTTACAGGTAGAAAATTGATCCCCACAGGGAACATCTAATAATTTTAATACAGACTTTTCTTTATTTTTTAATAAAAGATTTTCCTTCTCAAATTCTGGCTTAACCTTTGAAATTTCTTTTTCAATTTGATTTATTTTGTCGCGGGTATTTTTTAATTCTTCAATATTATATTTGAGTCTATAGGAAGCAATTTTTAAAAGTTTTTCTTCTTTATCTGCTAAATCTAATTTAATTTTATCTACATTCTCTTTTAAATCTTTAATTTTTTGAGAATATAACTTATATTCTGCTTGAAACTTATTTTCATCAGAGTTATTGGAATATGCAGCAAGTGATAGAGTTAAATTTTCAATAATTGAATCATGATAATTTATTTCATTTTCAAGTGTACTTGAAATTTCAATAAGACATTCTTTTTTACGAGTAAAATCTTTTATTTCTTTATCAAAATTCTTTGATGCTAATAATTTTACCTTTGTTTTAATCTCTGCGTAATCATCTTTTGCAAAAGTATGAAGATTATCAAATATATCAAGATCTAAAAATTTTGATAATACGGCTTTACGCTGTGATGATCCTTCATCAATAAATTTAAATAAACTACCTTGTGTTGAAATACTAGATAATGAAAAATCATCAATACTACCAATTAAAGACTGAATATTTTTTTCAGTATCATTTCTTTGTTCACCATTTAAATCAATTAATTCGTCACCTTCACATTTATAAAGATTTAAATGTGTCACGCCATTTTGGTCACCTTTTTTATTTTCCTGTCGGGTTGTTTGTCTTTCTATAACGTAATCATATCCTTTTACGTTAATTTTTGCTTTTGAAAGACAATAATTTTTTTTATTATTAATTATAGAAAGATTTTTTGTTAAACCACGATCGCTAGAATTAAAAAGACTATAAAGTATAGTTCCAACAATGGAAGATTTTCCAGATCTATTTGGTCCCAAAATACCAACTAAACCATTTAATTTTTCAAAATTTATTGAATTACCTTCACCATATGAATATAAATTATCGAATTCAATTTCTTTGATTGACCACTTATAACATATTGAATCACATACAAGACATGAGTTTAAATATTTATTAGTATATTCAGAAATTTTTGCCCATTCATGTGGTAAAATGTTTTCATTTTTATAAAACTTTTTAAGAAGAGATATTTGAACATCTAAATTTCTAAGATCATTTTTAAGAAATAAAAAATCATCACCTACAATATGTGTAGATTGTATAATCTCATCAATTTTAAAAATCACCTCAGAGGCATTTAATTTACCTTTTAAAAAATTATTAATATCCACCAATTCAGATTGCGAAATCTTTTTATTTGATAGAATCCTCACCCTTGATGTTGGTTTTATGTGTGAACAATCAATTATAAACTTGTCTATATTTCCATACCAACTTATAGTATAAAAAGGCGAATCATTTTCTATCGTTCTAAATTTAACGTTACAATTATCTTTGTCTTTTAAATCCCATAAAAGATATCCATGCTCTAAATCTTCACCATAATTCTGTTGAATTAACGATCCACTATATGCAATCCATGGCTTTTTTAATCTTATTTTATAATGTTTCATGTATAATCTCTTCAATTATTTCATAATCTGAATAATTTTTTAATTCTTCTTCAGAAACAATTATCTCAATTTCTTTTGTACCTAAAAATTGAAGCATATGAATATCACCTAAAAACGCATAATCAAAATCTTTAAAAAATGAAATAGTTACTTCGCCATCAAGCTCATAGCCGGTTTCTGTTCTTGCACCAGAAATAGGGCCGTGATAACATGCTATATTAACTTTTCCAGATTCATGTTTTACATTTACCCAACCTTCTTTATCGGCTATTGAAAATATACACCAATTCCATCCAGGATGGAATTCATATACTCCACTTTTTTTATATAAAGTAATTCTTGAATTATTCATTGCTGAAACGATAGGAGAAACAGCATCCTGTCTTATTTGATTATTTTCATTTAAATCATGATTTCCCAAAATTATATGCACGGGTGCTATTAACGCTAAATCATTTAACCACCACACCAAAAGTTCAATATACTCAGGGCTTATTCCAGTTAATTTTGTATGAAAAATATCACCACCAATAAAAATATAATCTGTGTTATTTTTTCTACAGTCGTTTGATAATTTTTTAAATACACTAAGATATTCATCATGTCGTTTTAAAGGTCGAATGTGAATGTCAGATATGTGTGCTATTACAGGCATATAATAAATCTTAATTCATAATGAATTAAGGTATCATATTATTACAAAAAAAGAAAAAATCATAAAGATTTTTTCTTTAAAGATAATCAAAATTTGTTAAGAAAAAGAAATTAACTTCAATAACGACCATCAATTGCGCTCAACTCATCAATAAGTTCTTTGAAGGTTGCAAATTGTATTTCTTGCTCCAACACTTAATAATTATAGCTTACCCATTTTTCTCCGTCCCGATAAAATCCGGAGTCAGCGCCTTTAGTACCCAAGAACCGATACATACCATTTACAGCATCAACATTGTTCATTAAATCGTCTACAAGGTCTCCCGGAAGACCAATATCTAGTAGAGATTGTTCATCTGCATCACAAGACCAACGTTGTTTCAGTTCTTCTTGACTTGGGGTGATATCGCTGTTTTCCATCACTCTTCTAACTTCTTCTTTGATAATTCTTCTTAATTGATTAATTGTTATTCTTGCCATTTTGTTGTTTCCCTAGTTAACGATTCACTTTATTGTATTTTTTTGTTTGAATATTTGATATATATATATATTTCTTAAAATTCTATTTCATAAAGAAATAAATATATTATTTTTATTGTGAAACGTAGAAAATCTGGTCAAGGGAAATTAAAAAAGATAAATGTGAAATATGCAAGTATGATAATCCTGCAGCACTTAACATACATCACATAATTCCACGTTGTGATCCCCCTTTAGAACAGGAATTTTGGTTGATTAACAATAACACATTAGTTTTAAGAAAAAAAATTATTTTTTAATTTTTAAAAGTTCTTCCCTAATAATTTGTCTTAGTTGACCGATTGTAACTTTATTATTTTCTTTCAATTCGTCTTTATTATATTTTGACAAAGCGGGTGGCCGTGGATTTTTAACACCAGGTTGTTTTTTTAATGCTTTATAAATTTTACTTTTTAAGTCTTGATTTTTTCCCATGCCAATGAAACTATGAAATTCATCACCATCTTCTGATCCTTTATTTGCAAGATCATTTATTTCTATGTCAGTAACATGCTTTGCATTTAAATCATCATAATATTTTTCATTACCCTTATAATCATGATAATTATCATCTAAATCATAATCTGGTATATCATGTAAATCATTTAACATTTGTTTTAATTCTTCAACAGATACATCGTTAGGATGAATCCATCTTGGTCTTATATTGTGTTTTTCTTTATAAACGTCTGAATATTCGCTATAAAGATGATCTTTATCGTCCGAATTGAATGATAAGTTATGATCATTTAATAAATTTTCTTTAATTCTTCTACTCATATTAATTACTAATTATTTATCAAAACCAAAAGAACTATCTTTAATATTATTAATTTTTTCAAATAGTCTATTTTCCCAACTAGAATTTAATTTATTATTTTTAATTTCATCAAATTTATTAATGGGTAATTCACCTGGATCTTTAAATGATCCAAGATCGACAGCAGAAATTTGAATTCCATATGATTCAAATTTCTTTATTATGTCAAATGATTTTAATTTCATATCATTATCCAAACACAATAATATTGGTGTATTATTTTCAAGTATTTTATGAAATAAAAGTCCAGATTCATTTATTTCTGAGCCTAACAAACATGTTGCATTTTCATTAACTTTAATAAGATCAAATGCACCTTCAACTAACGTTAATTCTTTTTTCCAGTTAATTGTAAGTTCATTAAAAATGATTTCTGAACTTCTAACTTTTGGATTTATATATTTATATCCAAAAGTAGATTCCGATATTTTTCTAGCAACAAGATAATTTAATTTGCCTTCATTACTAAATGAGGGAATTATTATTCTTCCGCGATAATCTGAAATTTCTGAATATCCTAATTTAAAACGCCACATTTCTTTTTCAGAAATTCCTCTTTGAATTAGATATGAAATTCGTTTTTTAACATCAGGATCTTTTGATTGAAGTTCTAAAGCAAGTAATTTAAAATCATTTGGTAATTTTACGGGTTCTTGTTTTTCTATTTCTACATATTTTTCTACATATTTTAAATACTTTGTTTTATATTCTTCAATAGTTTCCCTATCTGAAAATTTTATAAGTATTGGTAATAATGATCTAGCTGAAAATCCACATACCCAACAATGTGTTAAATCATCCGTAATTCTTGTTGATAATTTCTTTTTAGATTCACTAAGTGGATTACAAATAGGACATTTTACTGCTATATCCTTTTGATTTCCCCTGTAACCAGTAGAAGTTCCTAACGCTCTTTCTATAAATTTAATTTTTTCTTCTATAGAAAACATTAATTATAGTTTACAATATAAAAAAAAGAAGTTCACTTATATTTATTTATACCAGATAAAGCTATAATAAATGCATCAGTAGCGTCTCTTGACCAGTCTTGTGGCTTTCCACTCTTCTTTAATGGCCAATTAATATGTTTTAAAGGACCATTCATTGCCCATTCAAATGTTTGTTCTTTTGCATTTTTACCAATTATTAAAGTTCTTTGAATTTTTATTTCACATTTTTTTCTAGTTGATATTGCACTTATAAATTGAGGATCCATTTTAAATTTTTCTCTTACTAAGTAAGACAATAAACTATTAAATTTTGTAAGTGTAGTTAAAGTTAATGCAGATGACATTCCACTTTTAAATGATTGTAATGATTCTTCAACAAAAATATGATCTAAATCTTTTGTTGCAATTTCAAATTCTTTTGATGAAAAATACATTTTCGCATAATCTACTTTTTCCCAAAATGTTTTACACGTTTTAAATTCTATTTTATCAATTAAAATTATTTTAGGTTCTACGTCGCCTTTAGTAAACTCCAGAACAGAAATTCCCGTTATTGATGTACTAATATCTAATCCTAATATTTTCATATAGAAATATTAAATTAAATTCAACGCATTTAAATCGTCTTCAGTTAAAACTTTAAATTGAATTTTATTTTTTTCTGCATATTCTTTTGCAGCAATTAACTTTTTCTTTATTTGTAATTTTTCTAAAAATCTCTTTGGTTTAATTTCAACTATTAAAATAGTGCCATCAACGTAAGTAATGATAAAATCAGGTATATAATTTCTAATTTTTCCGGATTTTTTATTACTTAAATAAGGAATTTTTAATGATTCATATTCATATGATTTAACGTCTTGATTATTATCAAGATATTGAAAATATGCATATTCCCAACCCGATCTAGACTTTAATAATTTATTTGCTTTTAAAGAAAAAAATTCTATTCTTTTATATCTACACTTTTTTTTACGTTTCTTTTTTTTAGAAATCATATTTTAATCTAATCATAAATTTATCATTTTTACCTTTATAAAGAGGTTGAGCTAGTTTGGCTTTCATAATAACGTTGTAATTATTATCGTGTAAATTTACGTCTGTTATATAAACATATTCTTTATTTTCTTCGACTTCTGACGGCCATGAAGTATTAACAGATTTATTAATCTTTCCCCCTGGAATGACTGAGGTTATTTTGTATATATAAATATTTTGATTTCCTTTAAATGATAATGAAAAATCATTCTTACCAAATCTATGAAGCATAGGTGATAGTATACTTATAAATCCTTCATTTTGATATACATTTCCTACCTTTGACCAAGAAGCATTTGTTGAATTTGAATCTGCCCTATATAAACATCCTTCGCCATTATCCTTTAAAGTTATTTTAACTTTTTTAAACCCTAAAAAGTTATTTTCAATTAATTCAACTGAATTATTTTTAATAAAATTTCCATAAAAAAGATTACTAATGTTTAAAAATGAAAAATCATTATATATGTCATGTGAAGTATTTTTATAAATTTTATAATCAATTCCACTCAAAATTCTATCTGACGCAGATATATTATTTGGAAATGTA
>Ga0114969_10002221_pt1 | contig 16009 bp, 15 predicted proteins | sample M_130807_MF_Meta_FD_87316 | JGI IMG/M metagenome (GOLD analysis project Ga0114969, IMG submission 87316) | Freshwater microbial communities from Lake Montjoie, Canada to study carbon cycling - M_130807_MF_MetaG | ecosystem: Environmental > Aquatic > Freshwater > Lake | place: Lake Montjoie...
GGTATTAAAATGTTTATATGGGAAAATGGAGTATTCAATTTTAGGTGCAGCGGTAATTTGGGATTTGATATTACTGAAAATAGAATTGGTATAATCGGCACCAAAACCAATCGCTATATGCTCTGTACGTTTGTTATTATAATCTATACCGAAGGAGTAATCTTGAAAATCGTATTTGTAAATATCGCCATTGTCATTGTATTTGCTGTATTGTTCATTGAAGTTGACATAGGTATTCCTTCGGGAAGTATTGGTTTCTTTATCTGCCGAAATATTTCCATTGACGGATGCATTACGAAATATTTGCGTTCCAGAAATATTTCCATTGGCACCAATTTGAAATACCCAATTTCGATATGGATCTTTTGTTACGGTGTCTACTATTTCATTGTTTTCATTTTTAAAAGAAATGTTTATTTTATTGACCAGTGTGGTATGCGCTATGAAAGGCAATAAGGCAATTTGTAAATTTCGGACAAATAATTTTCGCGCATGGTCTTCTGTGCAATTCGCCGAAACATCGTATGTAAGCGTATCTTGTATGTTTGCATATTGGTTTTTGCCCATAATAAAAAAGGTACTTATTAATGTACCAGCGCTGTTTCTATTGCTCTTGGCTAAGATATGTGCATCTGCATCCATGCGATCACGAACGAAGGTAATCAAGTTCATTTCTTGACGAACATAATCGAAAGAGTAATTGCCATTGTAATTGCTACAATCTAAAAACACCTTCAGTTTATCTGCTTTGTTTTGCGCATTTGTTTGGATAATCGTAAGTAAAAAAACAAAGCAAGAATATACTTCATGAAATAAAATTTTCACAAATATAATTTTGTAAGATACATGGAGATGTTAAAATAAATGAGATAAATTCTTGTCCATTTTATTATTTTTGATTTGATAAATTTATATAGCCATGATAATCGAAAGAACAAGGGAAAATAATATTGTGATAAAGATATCATCTTCCGTTGATAGCTTTGGGCTTCAACGAGTAATTGATTATGTGAAATATCTAGAAGCAACGTCTAAAAGCAAAGCCAAACAATCAGAAGTTGATAAATTGGCAGATGAGGTGCATGCTTCATGGTGGGCGAAGAACCGCGAACGTTTTATAAAATGAAAATCATTATTGATGCTAATATAGTTTTTGGTGGCATATTAAATACAAAAGGAAAAATTGGAGATTTGCTTATTAATTCAAAAAGTAAATTTGAATTAATTGCACCTAATTTTTTGCGTGCTGAAATACAAAAAAATTACCCAAAGTTGATGAAATTATCTGGGTTGACTTTACAACAAATACAGGAATCAGAATTTCAAATATGCAAGAACATTATTTTTATTTCTGAAGAACAAATTATTTTATCAAATTGGCTAATAGCAGAAAAGCTGGTTGCCGATGTTGATCCTAATGATATTCATTACATCGCGTATTCCAAACAATTCAAATGCAAAATATGGAGTGGCGATAAAGCACTTAGGAAAGGGCTTGCTAAAAAAGGATTTGTAAATTTTGTTACAACCGATGAGCGATTCGAATTAAGAGAATCATAAAGAATTCGTTTTATTAAGCGTCTTCGCTTCGACTGATTTTTTTTTAGCTTTTCAGCAAACTAACCAATGTAATTTATTAGGCACAACTTAGAATTATTTATTAAATTTGGTAAATTGAAATTATTATGAAACCAGAAGAAATTAAAAACTTATTCTTGAAGTTTGAAATGGCTGCATCCGATTTGGAAGGCATAGAATGTTGGAGCGCAAGAGAATTACAAGGTTTATTAGGATATAGTAAGTGGGAAAATTTTGAAAAAGTTATTTTTAAGGCAAAGGATGCTTGTAAAAATGTATCAGAAAATATAGAGTATCATTTTCCTGACATCAGGAAAACGATACCAATGCCGAAAGGTGCAGAAAAGGAAATTGATGATATTCTATTAACAAGATATGCTTGCTATTTAATTGCTCAGAATGGTGATAGTAGAAAGGAGGAAATTTCTTTTGCGCAAAATTATTTTGCTGTTCAAACTCGCAGAGCAGAACTTGTAGAACAAAGGTTATTAGAGTTTGAACGCATTAAAGCCCGAGAAAAACTTAGCCAAACAGAAAAACAGCTTTCAGGAATTTTATATGAAAGAGGTATTGACAGTCAAGGGTTTGCAATAATTAGAAGCAAGGGCGACCAATCTTTATTTAGATTGAATACGCAAATGCTTAAACGTAAAATGAATATTCCAGAAAACAGACCTATAGCGGACTTTTTACCAACCATAAGTATAAAAGCAAAAGACTTAGCCGCTGAAATGACGGGCTTAAATGTTCAAAGTAAAGACTTGAAAGGACAGAGTAAAATAGAGGAAGAACATATAGACAATAATTTGGCTGTAAGAAACATGTTGACCCAAAGAGGAATAGTACCTGAAAATTTGCCAATAGCGGAGGATGTAAAAAAATTGCAGCGAAAATTAGATGGAGATGAAAAGAAACTTCTTAAAGGTATTAAAAAGAAGAAAGAATAACTGGGTTAGCATGTTCTGACAAGCGTCTTCGCTTTGATAGCAATATTCTTTTGCTTTTCAGCAAACTTGACCAATAGTCAAGAATAAACCAATTTCAAATTCAGTACTTCGGCTACGCTCAGTACTTGACTTCCGACAATATAACTGCATTCAGAATTATTTTTAAGGTCATTCTATGACAAAATCATAGCAATCCTATAATCCTAAAAATCATAGTTCAGACACTTTAACCGCATTCAGAATTATTTTTGAATGTCGTTGTTAGGAAGAATCCTAGCAATGCAGATCATACTCAAAAGCTTGTACTTCGGCTACGCTCAGTACTTGACTCCCGACAATATAACTGCATTCAGAATTATTTTTGAGGTCATTCTATGACAAAATCATATCAATCCTATAATCCTAAAAATCATAGTTCAGACACTTTAACCGCATTCAGAATTATTTTTGAATGTCGTTGTTAGGAAGAATCCTAGCAATACACTTCATGCTAAAAATTCAGTACTTCGGCTACGCTCAGTACTTGACTTCCGACAATAATTCCACCGTTTTAAAACCACCTTTCAGAAAGAATTAAATAACTATTTGAAATTACTAAATTTATACACGATTTTTGCGACCTATGTCAAGCATTCAACTTCTTTTAGCAAACGATAAAAAACCGGGTATTAAAAATTATACAGCCTATCGTGCAAACGGTGGCTACCAATCTGTCGAAAAAGCATTGGGCAATATGAGCCCCGACGAAGTAACAGAAGAGGTGAAGAAAAGTGGACTAAGAGGCCGTGGTGGGGCAGGTTTCCCAACGGGTATGAAATGGAGTTTTCTAGCAAAACCAGAAGGCGTTGCTCGCTACTTGGTTGTCAATGCCGATGAAAGTGAACCGGGTACATTTAAAGATCGCTACTTGATGGAATTCATTCCGCACTTGTTGATCGAAGGAATGGTAGTTGCTTCTTATGCCTTAGGCGCCAATGTTTCCTATATTTATATCCGTGGCGAATATGCTTGGATAGTGGATATTCTGGAAGAGGCGATTGTAGAAGCCAAACAAAATGGATTTCTTGGTAAAAATATTTTAGGTAAGGGTTATGATTTAGAAATATACGTGCAACGTGGTGCTGGGGCTTATATCTGTGGTGAAGAAACCGCATTACTAGAATCCTTGGAAGGCAGACGTGGCAATCCAAGAATCAAACCGCCATTCCCAGCGGTGAAAGGATTGTGGGGTTGTCCAACCGTAGTTAATAATGTAGAAACGATTGCTGCTGTGGTTCCCATTATCAATATGACGGGCGATGAATATGCTAAAATTGGCGTGGGAAGAAGTACAGGTACAAAATTAATTTCAGCTTGTGGCAATATCAATAAACCGGGTGTGTATGAAATCGACATGACTTGTAGTGTAGAAGAATTTATTTTTAGTGAAGACTATTGTGGTGGCATTCCAAATGGGAAAAGATTGAAGGCATGTATTCCTGGTGGATCTTCTGTTCCAATATTGCCAGCTAATTTATTACTTAAAACAGCTAAAGGCGAAACACGTTACATGAATTATGAATCCCTTTCTGATGGAGGTTTTGAAACCGGCTCTATGATGGGAAGTGGCGGTTTTATTGTGTTAGATGAAGATCAATGTGTGGTACGTCATACCATGACCTTAGCACGTTTTTATCACCATGAAAGTTGCGGTCAATGTTCACCTTGCAGAGAAGGTACGGGATGGATGCATAAGATTTTGAAGAGCATTGAAAACGGAACTGGAAAAATGAGTGATATCGAATTGCTTTGGGACATACAACGGAAGATAGAAGGCAATACCATTTGTCCACTAGGTGATGCAGCAGCATGGCCAGTAGCAGCAGCCATTCGTCATTTCAGAGATGAATTTGAATGGCATGTAACACATCCGGCAGAGGCAATGGTTGGGAACTATGCTTTTTAAATTCCAAAAGGCAAATTGCAAAGGGCAAAATTGCAAAAGGCAAAATTCAAATCCCAAATCAAAAATCCCAAATTCCAAATCTGTATCCCTAATTTTCAAATTTTCAAATCACCAAATTTTCAAATTCTAACTATTCCCCATGTCATGTTCATCTACTCTTTCCGAAGAAAAACCGAGAATCAAAAAACCAGATTGGCTTCGGGTGAAATTGCCTATTGGTGAAAATTACAAACATGTAAGAGGATTGGTAGATACCCATAAATTGCATACGATATGTGAAAGTGGGAACTGTCCGAATATGGGTGAATGTTGGGGCGAAGGCACTGCTACCTTCATGATTTTAGGAAACACTTGTACTCGCTCTTGTGGCTTTTGCGCCGTATCTACAGGTCGTCCAGATCCAATAGATTGGGATGAACCACAGCGAGTTGCTGAAGCAATATTTTTGATGAAAGTGAAACATGCCGTACTCACTAGTGTAGATAGAGATGAAATACAAGATGGGGGCTCTATTATTTGGGCGAATACCATTAAGGCAGTGAGGGCATTGAATCCGCAGACCACATTAGAAACTTTAATTCCTGATTTTAAAGGAGATAAACAAAATATACAACGTATCATTGATGTGGCACCAGACGTAGTTTCGCACAATATTGAAACCACGGAGCGACTAACCAGACAAGTTCGTATACAAGCAAAATATCATCGAAGCATGGAAGTGATTCGAACTTTAAAGCAAGGTGGCATGCGCACGAAGAGTGGTATCATGCTTGGACTTGGTGAAACAAAAGCAGAAGTGATACAAACCATGCAAGACTTATATGACAATGGTTGTGATGTAATAACGATAGGTCAATATTTACAACCAAGTTTGAAACACTTGGCTGTAGTGCGTTTTGTGCATCCTGATGAATTTGCTGAATACAAACAGATTGGTTATGATATCGGTTTAGATCATGTAGAAAGCGGTCCTTTGGTTCGCTCTTCTTATCATTCAGAAAAGCATTTGTATTCTGGACGAGGGGTATAGTAGTGAGTAGTTAGTAGTGAGAAGTTTGAATTCAAATTTCAGCCTTTACAATTCACAATTTACCATTCACCATTTACCATTTTGTATTCATGATAAAATAGCCAAGATACGTAAAGGCTAAGCCCAAAACAATGGAGCTTATAATATACAGAAATGCAATGTCGGTATGGTTGGTTTTAAAAAGTTGAATGCTCTCATTACTAAATGCAGAGAAGGTAGTAAAGCCTCCACATAATCCGGTAACTAAAAAAACTTTCCATAAGTCTTGTTTGGTTTCAACGGCAAGCAAATAGCCTAAAATCAAGCCTATCAACAAACTGCCAATCATGTTGACGATGAATGTAGCAACTGGAAAAACGAAAGTGGTTTTAGTAAAACATAAACTACATACATATCGAAGTACACTGCCAAGTCCACCACCGAGAAATACGAATACTAATTTTTGCATCGTGGTAAAAATACAAATTTGTACGCAAGTCGAAAAAAGAATATCAAGGTAGGATTAAATTTTTCTCGTAGACTTCCTATTAAAAATAGAATCGCGAATGAGGAGTGCTTACCTTTAATGTTTTAATTAAAAGGACAACAACCATGCAACAATATCATACGGAAACGCACGTAGAAAGCTCAGAAATTATTGCAGATATTGTAATCGGTATGAGCGATGGTTTAACTGTACCATTCGCACTAGCAGCGGGTTTGAGTGGTGCAGTCAACAGTAATTCTATTTTATTAACTGCGGGTATTGCCGAAATTGTAGCAGGTTGTGTAGCCATGGGTTTGGGTGGATATTTAGCGGGGAAAACAGAACAAGATCATTATGAGAGTGAGTTGAAAAGAGAATATATGGAAGTGGAAAAATTTCGCGAGAAAGAAATAGAGGAAGTAAAAGAGATATTTGCTGCTTACGGTATTGATGAAAATGGACAAAATATGTTGGCTACCCAATTGGCAAAAGATAAAACAAAATGGGTGGACTTTATGATGAAGTTTGAATTGGGATTAGAAAAACCAAATGCAAATCGAGCAAGAAATAGCGCCTTGACAATTGGTATTGCGTATGGTGTCGGTGGCTTATTGCCCTTGTCTGCTTATGTATTTACCAATAATCCGCAAGATGGCGTAATACTTTCTGCAGCTATCACTTCATTCTGTTTATTTGTCTTCGGTTATTTTAAAAGTAAAGTAACTGGTCAAGAACCAATACGAGGAGCTTTGAAAGTAACTGCCATTGGTTTAATCGCTGCAAGCGCTGCTTTCTTGATTGCGAAATGGGTGAGTTAGAATTGGCGCGTGTTTCAAGAAATAAAAATAGCCCTCCCATTGGAGAAGGCTATTCTATTTTCCTGTTGGATGAATTAATTATGCCATTCTATTTTTCGACTGAAATACATGATGGCTGCTAGTATGATAAATAGGCCGACACTGCCAACCAATAATGCCCCATCTTGCAATTGTATCAACACAAAAATAAATACATAGAGCATGCTTAGAAACCCACCGAAAATGCTGGCAGTATGTAGACTGTTGAATACACTCTTCGTATATAATGTGATGAGCGATATGGTTGCCAATGCCGAAAGTAGATAGGCTGTTGTGTAGGAAGTATATTCAGAAATGGATAATAGTAAAGTATAGAAAATACAAAGTGCAAAACCAATCAATACATATTGAACCGCATGAACACTTTTCTTTTGTAATATTTCAATAAAAAAATAAATGACGAAAGTGAGCATGATAACTAGAATGGCGTATTTAACGGTGCGCATTGTTTTGGCATAATTGTCTAATGGTTGCAAAAGGTTGACACCGAATTGGCTATTCTTAAAATCAATTTCTGCAGTTTCTTTCCATTGCTGTGGAAATTCTCGATTCAAATCAAAGGCTTTCCAAGTGGCTTCAAAACTGCTGTCTTTGATGGTGCGTTCTGGTAATGTTTTTCCTTGAAAATCTGGATGAGGCCATTTGGCATGAATGCTTACAGTTGTTGATTTTCCGATTGGCGTGAACAATAGTTTTTCGGAACCACGCAAGACTAAATTGATGGCAAAAGTATGTCCATTCAGTATATCCTCTAAGGACAATGGAATAAAGGAGTGCAAACCTTTTTCAAGATATTCCGATTGATTATTACCAGCATTAAATTCAATATCTCGATTGTCCCATTTGATATGCAATTGCTCTTGTATGCCTGTATAATCAGATAAGCTATACGTGATGAATGCCTCATTTAGGATTAAGCTTTCTTTGGGAATATTCAGTTTGGCAAATGCCAATGGACTGTATTTACCTGTGAGCGAAAGATGAGCCGTATACACCACCAGTTTAAAAATATTACTTCTTGATCTAAATTCTGGTACCATGTCGCCAGTTATTTTTAAATCCTCTGGTAAAAAATAAGCATTTCGTTTTACGGTGCTCAGCTTGCCATCACTAGCCCTTTCCATTTGCCAATATGGAATTACAAGTATAGGCCCAGTAAGGGTTTGGTCGGTACTCCATTGACTTGCAATTTCTTGTTTTACTTCTTCATTTCGATGTTGTCTTTCTTCGATAATTTGGGTAATAAAGTAAGTAGGAATGAGTAAGGCGAGTATCAAGAAGCTAATCAGGACGCCTTTGATAAAGTTTCTGTTTCGTTGAAAGAGATTTGGGTTGCTTGGCATTTGTTCATTGTTTTGTGTGTACATGGTTTTAGTTTTTTAGTTTTAAAAAGTGCTTTGAAATGCAAAGTAAATATAAAAAATATTTTTATTCCATTGGATTTGTTAAATGAAGGGTAAATTACAAATATGAAATTCCAAATTTTTAAATTCCAAATTCCAAATACGAAATACGAAATACGAAATACGAAATACGAAATACGAAATTCGAAATACGAAATACGAAATTCGAAATACGAAATTCGAAATCCCAATACTTACAACTTACAGCCTTACTACTTACGCCTTAAAACTTATACCTTACTACTTACGCCTTAAAACTTATGCCTTACTACTTACGCCTTCTAACTACTTAATACTAACTATTAATTACTTTTATAATTATTTTTGCCAGACTTTATTTATGTTTATCTTTAGCACCAAGCATAAAAAAACAATACCCATTTTATTTTAATCAGGAGGATGAATCAGGAACAGAATAAAGGCTCTATGTTGCATATTGGCTCTGCAGACTTGGTCAGGGTCAGTAATTCTATTTCTATCATCAATAAAATTTTATTCAGCGATATTGAAGAGCAATTCAACAAGGCGTTCTATCTCCTAAACAGTAAGAATTTGCCTGAGACAAAAGAAAATTACCTTGTATTTTTTGAATGCACACAAGGCTATAGAAATAAAAATATTTTCAAGTTTGAGGCGAAGCAAGAATCGCATTACCAAGAATCGATTGCCTTGTTTAGCGATGTGATAAAAATTAAACCAAAGCATGCCTTGTCTTACGAGTTTAGAGGAATTGCCAAAACAAGAATACTAGATGATCAGGGTGCTATTGATGATCTGTCCATTGCTATCAATATGGGTTCTAGCAACAAGGACGCCTACTTTTTAGAGGAGAAGCTCGAAGAATGCATTTGATAGATACGAAAGGGGCGATAGATGATTTTTCAAAGTCATTGTCCTATGACCCATTGCATGTAGAAGCCTATGTTTCGCTCGGCATTGTAAACGAGAAATTGAAAGGTTATACCGCAGCAATTGAAGAATATACCAAGGCTTTAGACATTGATAATCAAAAATATTTTGCCTTTTACAGAAGGGGTTGCGTGCATGCACAATTGGGAAATTATGCTGAAGCCATACTAGATTATAATCGGGCAATTGATATTAATCCAAACTACAATTACTATTGGGATAGAGCCAAGGCAAGGCAGATGCAAAAAGATTATATGGGTGCCATTGCCGACTTTACGAAATCGCTTGAATTGAGCAATGCCAATAAGCCTGCAGAATATGCAAATTATTTTGGTAGTGGTAAATCCAAATTTGCAATGGAAGATTATGAAGGTGCTATTGCCGATTATACTTTGGCGATTCAATATGCAGAAAGTCATGAAGTGTATATTGCAAAAGCAAAAGCATTATTCAAGCAAAAGGCGTATGCAGAAGCCATTCAAGACATCAGCAAAGCAATGGAATTTGATCCTAGCCAAGCGAATGATTATTGTTTACGAGGCTATATTCATTATGTCATCAATGAAGTTGGTGCAGCCATTCAAGATTATACAATAGCAATCGAACTCAACCCTGATTTTCCGAACCCTTATTATCTGCGAAGTATTGCCAGGAAGCATATTGGCGATGATGCAGGCGCAAATAAGGATGAAGATTTTTTTCAAAAACTGAAGGCAAACTAAATGCAAGCAGAAGCAGTATTTGAAAACATAGGGGAAAGGATTTTGCATGAACTGAATAAGGTACAAAAATCAGTCTTCATTGCCGTATCCAGTTTTACAAATAAAATTCTAATTAATGCATTATTAAACAAAGCGAGAAGTGAATGTTCAGTGTCTATCCTTATGGTGACAAATGAAAATTCGACACAATCGACTCTTGATTTTGCACAGCTTATCGCCGCAAAGGCACAAGTGTATAAAATGGAAAAAGGCGATACGTCATTTGATAAAATTAAATTTTGTGTCATCGATCAGAGTACCGTTATTACTGGCTCCTATCAATGGGGTTATCAAACAAAAGAAAGTACGGAATACATCAACATCACCTATAATGACGCTACTTTAGCCGAACAGTATATTGCTGAATTTTATACATTCAGAGCGTTGTATTATCCAGATGAAATAAAGGTGGAAATGGATTTTCCATGGCATAAAATCATCAAACGTTTAGAAATCATCAAGAACTATATTTTATTAGAAGATACAGATGAATTACAGAAAGAAGTAGAAAAATTGAGCGTGTATACGTCCAATAGAATTTTAAGTGAAATCATCATGGATCTGCGCAACAAATTTTACGCAAATGCTATCCTCAAAATGCAAGATTTTATTAGCGAAAATCAGGCGCTTACCCTTTGGATAGATCCGGAAATTGCCGCCTTGAAACTGGAAATTAAAGAGCTCGAAAATCAGTTGAATAGTTATGATCATGAAAGGATAGAAATAGAAAAGAAAATGTTTGAATTCCAACACAGACATACACTTGAGCTTGGTGAAATTATATTGAACTTGTTGACTCTACGTCGAATAAAATATAAGTCGGATAAAGAAAAATTTGAGGATGCCAGCAAAGATGAAAGTGATTATCGTGCGCAATTTGAAGCCGAAAAGAGGAAAGAAATTTTTGACTTAAGCGAGCAAGAAAAAACGGAAATCAAAAAGAAATTTAGAAAGGCAACGAACTTATGTCATCCAGATAAAGTGAGTGATGAATTCAAGGAAGCTGCACAGAAAATATTTGTAAGTTTAAAGCAAGCCTATGATCGGAATGATTTACATAAAGTAAGCACCATTCTGGATGATCTTGAAAAATATAATTATTTCAAATCGGCATCAGAATCCATTACAGAGAAAGAATTATTAAAATCCTCTATTGCGAAACTCCAGCAACAAATCAAATCGCTCGCTTCAGAAATTAGTACCAGTAAACAAAGTGAAGCATTCAACAGTATGATGGAAATTTCAAATTGGGACGAGTATTTTCAAAAGACCAAGGAGAAATTAAAAATGGAATTGGAAGAATTGCAAATCCAGATTGAAGGTTAGGTGGAGGGTGAGTGTGCTTGCTAAATAATATTTGCATCCTAATAATCTATGTTGAAAAAATTATCCATTTATGATGTGATTATTTTGTAGCAAAAATGGATACCCAATTTATCTTATCAAAGTCAAATCTCCTTTCAGCACAACTTTTTTATCTAACCAAGGACATTTGTATTCGAGCAAATAAAAATAAGTTCCAATAGGTGCTTCTTCATTGCCATATCGACCATCCCATCTTTCGGATAAACTATGGGCATTAAAAACAACGGTTCCCCAACGATTGAATATTTGTAAATGCATCTGATCTACATTACTTAAAGTGATTACACCATACGTTTCATTTTTAGTATCACCGTCTGGTGTAAATGCATTAGGTAAATAAGCGGTGCAACAATTTTGTTGATCTACCGTAATAGATTTCGTAATGGCGCATCCTCTTTCATCATGCACGATGAGTTGATAATTTCCAGCAATGATGCTGTCTAAAATCAATGATGTATTGCTATTATTCCAATGAAAAAAATATGGTATCCAACCACCAGAAATACTTCCTTGAACCCAACCCGTATTTGTTTCAAAACAAGGCACATCTCTTTTCTGTAAATCAATATTGAGTGGTTCTGTAGGGCCTATAATATCTACAATTTCATTTGTCAAACAATTATTTGAATCTTTAATTTCTACGGTATAAGTGCCGGCGCCAAGCCCATTAAAAGTGTTAGCGCTTTGCCATCCTTGATTATTTATGTTATACAAATACGGCGAAAACCCACCACTTGTTTGTATAATAATGGAGGAGGTTTTATCATCAAAACATGCAAGGGTATCTGGTGGAATACTAATTGTGACCAATGCAGATGGTTCAGTAAATGTAATGGTTGTATCGGTTACACAGGAGTTGGCATCTCGAATATAAATGGTATACGTGCCACCAGAAATGGTATTGATTTGTGCTGTCGTTGTGAAAGTAATTCCATCCAAAGAGTACTTGTAAGGCGCTACACCACTATATCCTGTTAGTGTAATAGAACCATTCGAATCGCCGTGACAAAGCGGTGCTGTATAATTGACTATTTGCAAATAAGGAACACCATCATCGCCCAATAAGACGGTATCGCTTGCTTTACAACCAAGGCTGTCTGTGATAATAAGCCAATATATATTTGGTGCCAAGCCACTAATTGAATTTGCATTGGATCCCGTACTCCAAGCATACGTAAAAGCACCTGTGGTATTGGATACGACCGAATTGATGGCACCGTTTATACTATCGCAATGTGCATTAGCTGGAAATAATTGGAGGTTTATAGCCACAGAAGGTGCAACATAAAAGCTATCTTTTTTTACACAACCATTCGCCGCAGTGGTAAAACAAATATAACTACCAGGTGCTAAATTACTGTCGATATATGCTGTACAACCATTGCTCCAACTATAAGTATACGGTGCAATACTATTGCTTGGAATCACAGATAATTTGCCATTGTTTTTACCACAAATTGTTTTGATAGAATCGCGTAAAGTATGGACGGTTAAGGTATCTAAGACGGAAAAATATTTTACTTTATAACAGCCATTTGTGTCGGTTACGGTAACACTATAATTTCCTGCAGGTATGCCAGATAAATCTTGAGATGTTGCACTATTGCTCCAACTATATGTATAGCCAGGTGTGCCATCTGTTACCGTTATATCAATGCCTCCACTCGAATCGCCACAAATAGGTTTTGTAATTATGGCGGTAACAAATGGCAAATGTTCAAAAACAACATTGATGCCTACACTATCTCTGCAACCATTTGCATCTTGAACAATAACATAATTGACGCCAGGTGCAATACCAGTGTCGGTTTGACCAACTGTGCCAGTGCCCCAAGTGTATGTATAAGGTAATACACCACCTGAAGCAGTTGCATGTAATACGCCATTATTAAGTGGGCAATCTGGTAAATTAATGGAATCGATTGTAACGGTTAAATTGGACAAAGACGGTATATTAAATAAAGTATCTTTTACGCATCCATTGGCGTCCTTGATAGAAATCACTTTGATACCATAACTTAAATTAGTGAAAACATTATTACTTGTGTAAGGGCCATAAGCGATGGAATAAGTAACAGGTGGTGCAAACCCAGTGGCATAGACTGTTAAGGAGCCATCAAAAGTATTTTTACAAGAGGTAGGCGTGATATGAACGCTATCAATAATTGGAGTTAGCTTGACAATGGTGATGGTATCCCAAACCACTTGTGCTGGACATTCTGTGGTATATTTGGCATAATATTTTTTTGGATATAAAGTGTTGCAAACATTAATCGATTCTTGGTCATTAAATTGTGGAAGTAAACCAGTTAAAGTACTATACCACTTTATATTATATGCGTTTGCTCCAGAAGGATTGATGCGCCAACCTTCATTACTAGCTGTCCATATCGTAGCATTTCTTCCATTCACAATATGAAAATTACTACCACCAGTACTTTGGATACCAAGCGTGGCAAAATTCAACCATTTTGACGTATCGGCATCACAAATAGATTTATTGCTGATATGCACTTCCATGCTATTGAGTGTTTCAAATAGAATGAGCTGAAACGTGGATGTAGCATTACTACAAGTGGGTCCAAAGAATGGAATGGAATTATATTCAATTACAAATTTTCGAAAAGGGGCAGTGCCTTGTGTTGCATATTGGATAGTTCCGCCAATAGCAGTATTGCCATCCATGAAAGGGCAGAATATCGCATTGTCTGGATAGGCAGCATTATAAAATGGCATTGGTTTTTTTGTGTCGAAAGAGCAACTCGTATTGCTATAATTAGGATTGAATGTAACATGACCATTTGCACTCGCATAAAGTTGTGTGTATTGTTGTTCGTAAAAACAAAATGGGAAACCAATGGGAACAGCTCCAGAAAACATATCATCACCCAATGATAAATTCGTTCCAGTTGGAATGGATAAAGGTGCAAATGGAATGCTCAAAGAAGAATACTGATTGGTATGTAATGGCTTTGCTAAATTCGCCTGAATAGTGATACATGTGCTGTCGCAGGCAATGGTATCTAAAGGACTATTTACAATATTAAATAGAACTTGTGCATGCAGAGAGGGGGCAAATCCGTGTAATAAAAGGAAACAGAAAATACGGAAAAGGAAGATTCTCATAATGAACTATCCATTAATTATTCTTCACTGACAAAAGAGAATGCAGATATGGAATTGGTATTCATGTCACTTATCCATTTTGAATCAGATGGCAACGTACTTTGGTGAACATCATTATCATTAAAATCGATGACAGGATTCAAATACATTTTATTCAAATCGAAGGAGATATTTAATTTCTTCGCATTGCCTTCCACATGTAATGTAATTGGGATATTTATTGTAGCCAATGCAGCATCTGTTCCTAAATGATATTGCAAGGAACCAGTATCCTGCATCGTTTTTATATAAGATCCTTCGTGCTTGAAGAATATATAACCAGTACTCCAACTCCAGATCATGCCATTAATTGCATCCAAGTCACCAGTATGCGATAAGGTATGATTGCTATCCACATCCACGCCTAAAAAGAATCGCATACTTTTATAATTGCCATTTGGCAAGGATGCTATTTCTATCGATGAAAATGTTGGGTCAAAAGCATCAATTAAATCATAATTTTTAAGTACAATTTCTGTGTTGTCATCTTTGGTCAAAACCGCATTCGTTACATAATATTTTAATAAAGAAACTGTATATAAATTGCCAGCCGCATTGGTATAATTATATTGATTTTTTACTATGGGAGCTCCGCCAATATTGTTTTGAAAATAAATACTTACTGGGGCTGAACTTGCTGTTCCCTTTTTATCATTTTTCTTCTGACAAGAAAAAAATAGTATTGGGACCATTAATACGAATAAAAATACTTTCATTGTGGATAGGTTTTAGTTTTCAAATATAAGTAGGATTTGCATACAAACCATTCTTGTATTTTGAAACTATTACATTCCTAAAAAAGCATATTGAATGAGGTTTGCGCCCATCTTCAAAGCTAGTTGTCTTTTCTCATCCGAATCTTTATGTACTTCGGGATCTTCCCAACCATCATTTAAATCCGTTTCAAAACTATAAAAACAAATGAGTCTGCCTTGGTAAATTAATCCATATCCTTTTGATGGTTTTCCATCATGTTCATGAATTTTAGGTAGTCCGTTCGCGAAATCATATTTTTGATGATAGACTGGATGGGAAAAAGGGAGCTCTACGAAATCCAATTCGGGAAATGCTTTTTTCATGGCTGGTCGAATAAATTTGTCTAAACCATAGTTGTCATCGACATGTAGAAATCCACCGCCAATCAAGTAAGTACGTAGGTTTTGCGCCTCTGCATCATTAAACATTATTCTACCGTGTCCAGTCACAAACACAATTGGATAATTGAATAATTCTCTACTGCCGACTTCTACTTGCCCTTCCAATGCTTCAAAATGAGTGCCTAAATTTTGATTCGAAAAACGAGCTAGATTTTTTAATGAGGTTGGATTTGCGTACCAATCTCCACCGCCGCCATAAACCAAAAGTCCTAGTTTCATTTTTTGAGAAAAGCCTACAAAAGAACTTAAGCAGAGCACCAATAAAAAAAGAAAATTTCTATTTTTCATATTTGAAATTAAACGACGAATATAAAGCATTATTCGAATGAGAGGACAAAGTGATAATTTAACTAGGATTCGATTGCAGATTAAACAAAGTACAGGCGACTATTCCCGCTGTCTCTGTTCTCAGTCTAGTTTTACCAA
>Ga0114969_10002222_pt1 | contig 16008 bp, 21 predicted proteins | sample M_130807_MF_Meta_FD_87316 | JGI IMG/M metagenome (GOLD analysis project Ga0114969, IMG submission 87316) | Freshwater microbial communities from Lake Montjoie, Canada to study carbon cycling - M_130807_MF_MetaG | ecosystem: Environmental > Aquatic > Freshwater > Lake | place: Lake Montjoie...
CTCCAATAATAGGTTATGAGTTATTCAATCAAGGACAAACCGGATCTTTACTTGATCAATCCTTACGGGCTATTCCTTCAACAAAATCAAATGATCTTGGTCGAAGTGCAGGAAACGAATTGTATTATATAGGTAAAAGTATTTTTAGTGGACGCCTTCCGTACACAGGTGGTGGTGTGTCTAATCTTTCTCCTGAATTTCCTTCAATCGATGGTAGTCACGCATTGAATGTAGCAGGAGCAGGTAGGTACATACCTGGTGAGCAACAAAAATCTATTCTGTCTTTAGGCAGCCAAAATAGAAATTTACAAGTACCCCCTGCTCCGCAGCTTCCCCCTCCTAATACAAACACTGCTGCTGACCGTGCATATGCCGCTGAACGTTCTAGTGTTGCTCAGCAAGCCGCTCAAAATCCCATGCTGCAACAATACCAAAATTTAAGAGCTGCCAACCCGGCTGCCGCCCAAAATCTTGGAATGCAGACATGGGCGCAGCAATATGGTGGGCCTGAAGGTTTAGCAAGCCAAGTTAAACCAGGTCAATCTGGTTATGATGTTATCCAGCAAGTACTTGCAGGACAAACACCTGGGTCACAAGCTAAAGTTCCTGGAGTTGTTTCTCAACCCTGGGCAGAAGGAGTGGTTTCAGTGGGTGATGCAACTCGTGCAGGACTTCCTTTGACATCTGACCAATCTATTTATTCAGCAATACCTGAAATATCTGAAGAAGAAATGCGAAAAATAATGTTTAACTATCGACCGGAGTAGTCAACAATATGGCACCTAACATTGGAACAATGTATGGAGTTCCTGAAAATACATTCAGGAGAATGCTTCAGGTTGCAACCCTAGAAGCAAGAGATCCTACCCGTGGCGCAATGCCAGGGACTGTTGCGTCCATGATTAACCGCTACCATAATCCCGACTATGGCAGTAATGCAAGTTGGATAAATCCAGCTCAGTATGCCGCAATGAAAGCTCCGGGCTTTGGTCAAGTTGACCCAGGAAAAGCTTTAGGTTATTACAGTTCTGATAAAGGACGACAAGAGCTTGGCCGCGTAGCAAAAGAATTAGGTGGTAAAACTGATTTTCGTAGCACTTCATATTTAAAAGACATTGGGCAGCTAATGTCCCATCCCGATAATTTAATTCCCGCAATGGTCGGAGGTGTGCAACGATACCTAAACCCACAACAATTAAAAACTTTGGGTGCGTCTCCTAATCTTTCAGAGAATACATTTTTCAATGAGGGCAAGCGATCACCAACTAAAAAATGGTGGGAATCAAGTTTAGGTGCTCCTACTGGTACTAGCACAAGCGCTGCTCCTGCTCAGGCCTCGACAGCATTGGATACATTAATAAGTGCTGGAAATTTATTTGGACAGAATGCAGTAGAAGAGATGAAAGGTCAATTAGGGCTTGAGTTGCTAGCAAAACAACTTCAACCGCAACCTTCTTCTGTTGCAAATGCTTTCTTAGCCTCTATGCTTCAGGATCCTTATTCAGCTCAAATCTAAGCTGAATAAGTTAGAATTTAAATACGAAGAATTACGGTAAGAAACTTGTCATCCACTTCCTCGAATAAGCAACCGCTTTTTATTGACCGCCCATTATTCGATTCTGTGCGAGTTACAACACAAACTGTTGGTAGTACTAGTACCAATACCTTGTTTGTGCAAGGGGGTCAAGCTCCGTCCATTCTTGTTGATATGGATGCTGCCCTTAGTGATGACATTAATAATGGCGGCGTAGTTGATTCAATCTCTATTGTCCGCAACGATAATTACAGGGCCGCTGACTATACCCTAAGCACAACAACTTCGGGTACTACAATCTCACTTGTTAGTGGTCAGATTGTTAATGTAACAACTACAGGCAGTTTCACTGGTTCAGGTGCAGCAGCAAGTGGCATTGGGTACTACACTTACACCGGCGCCACTACTCTGGTTGGGACAAACACAACCTTTGTTTATTCAGGCGGTACAGCTTCTGGTTTTAATTATGCCAATCCAAGTTATGGGGTGCAACCTGCCGTAACTTTTGTATTTTACCAAACACGCAATACGACTGTACCAATTCCAGCCAGCGGCGACTACAGGTTATTGTTCTCTAAAACAGTTCCCGCAAATAGCGGCATAGTAGATTGTTCAGATGTGATGCCCCAGTTGGCCACTCCTACCGCCTCTGCGGGCAATACCAACGGTTTGGGACCTACGGCACCCTTGCGTAATAAAGGCATCTACCTGGAGCGAGGAGACCGCATCTACGTAGGTGTATTCCCTGATGGTCCTCATACAGCTGGTTATACTCCCGGTGCACAGGTTTATGCACAAGGTGGTTTCTTCTAAGGATGGCCTTTAAGGGAGCAGATGCCTTCGGGTCTTTTGAACGTAAGAAAGACTTTGTTATCAAAAATGTTACCCCTATTACCACTGAATTTTCTAAAGGAAGTGTCCGTGGTTCTATTGCTGCTGTAAACAGAGAGTCTGCTTGGACAAGATGGCGCCGTGGCTATGAGCTATCCTCATCTAGCTCTTATGACAACGCATATCAATATAGATTTATATATGACATTCCGTTCCCTTCAGGGACTGTAACACCTTCTGGCACTAATCCCGTCTCTACTGTTTCAGGTGCATTCAAAGGATTTCCAACCACAGCAAAAGAATTTGGTATGCACTGGGCTGGTGTTCGTAACCAGGGCAACATGCGTACTGATGAGTTATTTGATTCGCTGGGTGAAAGACTATCGATTGTAAATGTTACAGAAGACAGGTATTACTGGTACATACAACTAAAAGGAACCTGGAGCCCAAGCAGCCCGTTACCCGCCCCTTTATACGCTACAGTCTCTGGAGTCACAACACCACTCAAGCCAATGAACGGCGAGATCCTGGAGGACAGGGTAATCACAGTTAGCGGAACTCCTATAACAGCAGCAACAATTAATCCCAATACACAAAAAAGATATGGTTATGTTCAAGCAGTGTTAGTAGACGTAGATCAAAATACTGGAATCCTCAAGTTAAAAAAAGCTGGGTCTGTAGAAGTAACACATGATAAAGCTTTCTTAACACCAGCAACTAAGCCACCGGCCATTGGAAGATTTTTAATTACTGGCACTAGATATGCCTGTACCTGCCAAGATTTTACGCACAGAGATTACTTTTTTATGTCATCAATTAATGACACGACCAGAAAATATTTTCCTTACTCAAGTGTCACATCAATCAAGCCTGGGCGCTATGAAGACATTACATTAAGTGGTCAGCTTGATAACAACACAACATCATATTCATTAAATGACAGAGTAATGACCGTTGTTGCACCTTCAGCTACATATCAACTATTAGACGACATTGCCATATCAGAAGTAAATCGTTTAGCAACAAGAGATAATCCAGGTGTATTTAGAGACTTTGGTGCAACCTATGTACGTAGCATAACGGATCCCTCGCTCCCTGGTAACACAGCTGAAGGGATGCCTGTGTACACAGACTATTCACAAGAACAAAATGTAATTACAAACTTGGGTGATAACTGGGCACCAGTATTAGATGAGATGCGTTACTGCAAACATATCTATGCAATGAAGTTTGAAGAGCATGTGTTTCCTCCCGAACCTTCTGATTTTCCAGTGGGCATGGATTCAATGGCAGAGTGGGAACAAAAGCTAGTACAAGAATCAGAAGACAATCAAAAACAATATCAAGCATTTAACATAACCAAAAAAGCTTTAAGTTACATGGATGTTCCGCCATATAACTGTCAGTCTCCTGTAATGGCTCCAATGCTACAAAAGTTATTTAACATTCCAAATCAAATTGTCAGCCTATCGGGATTCAAAATGATTGATAAAACTGGACATATTTACATACCAGCTTCAGGAGAAAAGCCTTCTGTGTAGGTTTTTTGTAGTATAATATAACGAAGACTAATCAGTCTTTAGGAATTCAAGGGCTAGTTACATTGCACAAGGCTGGCCCGTTGGTTAAAGTCTAGGCAACAACATGTACACTTCCCATGACCTACACTATTTCCCCTCCCCTCGACCAGAGGGTAGTTGACGATTTTTTTCATTTATTAAGAAGCCGTAAGACCAGTAAGCTAGCCTGGTTCTATGGCATGCTCGCAACATATGGGGTAAAACCCGAGAATTTAAAAGGATTTACCTGGAACGACGACGGAACAATTAACGTCTCAAGTAAAAAGAAACCTGTACGACCCATGCATCCGCAATGGGTTTTTTTGTTTCAACTCAAAGAAAAGCAACCCCCAAATCTTGAGAGTTGCTGGAGAGATGCTTGGTTACTTATTTATGAAGCCATGGCATGCAAAGAAGTTCAATGTAATGTAATTGAACTTTTACTTGCCTATAAAATGCGTAAAGCTTTCTATAAAGCTTCTAAGACATCGGCTCAGCCATCTCCTTCTCTCGCTTACGCATAGTCCGCTGCACAGCACCCTGGTTCCAAAGATAGCTTTCCCTGGAATAGGTCTTGCCCTTGAAGGCAGCGTAGTGTGGCCCTAGTTTGAAGGTGCCATCATCCCGCATGCGGAATAGAGTTTGACGGTCAATGCTGAGCGCATCAGCCATTTGATTAGCTGTCACCCATTGAGCTGTTGCGGCCATGCAAGAAAAAAGCCGTGTGCATCTCCACATTACACAAAGCTAAAGGCTTTGCAAGCTATTTAAGAAAGAATTCGGAAGTTTACGTTTCTTTACAGAAGCTAGGCCATCTTAAAATTAGGTAATGGCAATTATAGAGTATGTTCGCAACAGAGCATGACCCTCTCGCCTTATTAATTGAAATCACACCAAAGTCTGCTAAGCGCCGTTTTCGAGAAGAGATTTACAAAGCCTGGGACCACAGCTGTGGTTATTGTGGGGCACCAGCGACGAGTCTTGATCATATTGTCCCTAGGTTTAGATCTGGTTCAAGCAATTCAAATAACTTGCTTCCTTCTTGCCAGCGTTGCAACAGCAACAAAGGAAGCATTAAGATGGAGACATGGTACGTGACACAAACTTTTTATTGTGAATTACGCATGGCAAAAATTCAACAATGGATAAATAGAGAAGTACTTGATATATTCCAGTACACTGATAATCATGCAATGACGTTAAAAGAGGCTATTTAAGTGAGCGTATATGATGACCAGTACGGTTTTGGTAATGTTCCCGATAATTTTAACTGGAGAGCATATCTTCACTATAATCCCGACGTAAAAAATGCAGGGTTTAATAATCCATACCTAGCAGCACAACACTTTAATCAATTTGGATGGTTAGAAGGTCGTAATTATACCCTTCCAGGATTTGACCCAGAGCAATACCTGGAAGCCAACTCAGATTTAAGAAATGCCTTTGGTGAAAACATTGATCTTGCTACTGAACATTATATTGATTATGTTCTTTCTGGTAAAGAGCAAAGATCTTTAACCCCCGGTGCAGCTCCTACATCAACAACACCTGCTCCTGCAGCAACCACTCAAGCTCCTGAAGCAACACCACCAGTAACTCCCGCTGCAACAGGCACTCCTTCAGCAGCAACTCCCGCTGCCGTTGTTCCAGGTACGACACTACCTTTAACAACAAAACCTGTAACAGTAAAACCTGTTACCAGTATTCCCGCAATTCCTGATCCCCCAGGACTTACTTATGATGCTATTGAAAAAAGGTGGCGCAAGGGGAATGAAAAAACTGATTACAAAACTGACGAACCAGAAAAAAATTTAATACCTACAAATCAAGCATCGTCTTTTTGGAATGGATATGCAACGCCTATTGCGCTTGGATACAAGCCCACGGCGGCTGATTATAAAATGTTTGAATATTATGCAAATCAAGATGCAATTAACACCCAAAGAAATGCCGTTGATGCAGATTACAATACAAGAGTTCGTAACGCAAATGATACTAACCGAGCTTTAAATATTGCAAATGCTAAAAAAAATCAAGCTTATGAACAAGTTCTTGCAATTGCAAATAACACTACCAGTGGTACATATACAGCGCAAAGAGATTTAATAAGAAGGCTAGAGACAGACGGAACTATTGACAAAGCAACACGTGAGCAAATAGAAAACAGTTATAAATTATTTTATCGCACAGAAAAATTAACTCCCTGGGATCCTGCTACAAGAATCAAGCCGCCATCCCCTGGTGGTCTAAAAGAACTAGATACTGCTTACTACAAAACACAGGTTCCTCAGGCAACAGCCGAATGGGAGCAAGCCGTAAAAGACGACAATATTGATATTACAGAACGATATAACAATGATGAAAAAGACTTCTATAGGGCACACTATACAACGCAAGGCAAGGCTAATGGCATACGTGGATATGCGCCAGAAGAAACAAAAGAAGCAAATGTTTATTTAGAGAAGCCGACAGATTTAGAAAAACAACAGATTAAAGATTCAGCCTTGGGACAAGGGCCATCTTTTGATGCATTGATTTCTAAAATACTAGGCCCAAAAGAATTACAAGACACAAAAAAATATGGCGCTTTAGCTCAAAATGTATTAAAAGATACTATTACTGAGCTGAATAAAGCAAAAAGCAAAGAAAATATGTTGGATGTATATCGGGGTTTAGAAGGATTCTCCGAAATCATGGACTTAAACAAAACACTTGCTAATTCAATAATTGGAGATTCAGGCATTGGCGGTTTTCTTGCCAGGTCACAAAACAAAACTGAAGCAGATATAACAACTGATCTGGAAACTCAACTAGGCAAAATTACTGGATTACAAAACAACACTACTTATAATTGGCAAAAATGGTTTGATGATACTTTAACTCAAAAATACGGTATTGATTACAAACAATATCAATCTACAGAAGATACTTTAGACGTTGTCAATGCTGCTTTGCAATCTGATCCAACTAAAATTTACAGTACAGCTAATAAAAAGTTTACAGATGAATTTACTAAAAAAGCAGGATTTAATACAAGTGAGCAATTAACAGAGTTTTTAAAAGCACAAGGAACTACCGGTGCGAACTTATTGTCAAGGCTTCAGGTTGGCAATGTAAGTTTGGATGAAGACCTGAAATCATTAAAGACAGGCCTGGAAACACAAGTTAAAGATTTAGATAAACAAAAAAATCGAGATCTAACTTTAACCTACACAGGTGATACAGGAGTTCCAGAAGAAGTTAAAATAGAAGCTTCTTTTGCTCGTCAATTTATTGACGAATATTTAAAACCAAGATTTGATTATTCTAAATCAATGGATGAGTTTGCTGATTATATGAATGTTAAAGACAGCGAAAAAAATGTGTTTCAAACCACGGATAGAATTACAGAAGTCAAAAACTATGCACAAAGTGTTGCTCAAGCGATGCAAGGAGATCTGGATACTAAGTTTGATGTTAATTTCAACACTGATTTTTATTTTAATCCTGATGACAAATATGCCACGCAAAAAGAAAGTCTCTACAATGATCAAAAGGCAAACGTTACTAAAGACTGGGAAACAGCTAAAACCAATCCAGATGCTTTAATAGATCCTAATTTACCTTATCTTGGTACATGGGCCGAGAATGCTTACCTATACAATATTAAAGATTTAACTGACAAAGATATATTTGCTAAGCTGCACTATCAAATTCTTGGTTTAAGAAAAGGATATGATGCTGCGATGGATCCAGCATCTACGTTGCAGATGAAATTGGAAAGCCCTGTAGCAACAAAAGCTCAGTCAATTGGCAGTGTGTTTGGTTCTTTTGTAGAGCCAGAAGAATTTGCGGATACGTTACTTAAAGGTATTGATCCTTTATTAAATAGAGACAGCTGGACCAAGTTATTAAAACAGTATGACCTAGATGACTCAGCATCTATTGATGAAATTAAGAAAGCAATAACAGACAGTATTACAACAGGTAGCGCAGAAACAATAAGAGCAAACATTAAGACTTTACAAGAGTTAGAAAAAACACCAACACAAGCAGAGCTTGGTATTACTTACATTGAAAGACCAGAAGATAAAACAACAACTGAAAAAACTGAACTTTATAATATCTTTAAAAAAGCTGGATACACAGGGACTGAGCAATCTTTTTATTCTGACTATATGCCAGACACTAGTCCAGAAGACATTAAATTATTAACTGATGTCACTAAAGGAAAAATGCCTAAGCTTGATTTGTCATTTGACGCTAAAGATCCAATAGCAGCATTAACCAAAATTCAAAGTTTTATCGAACCACCGGCAAAAGAAATACCAATTAAAACGGATAGTTACTTTAAAATAGGATTAGACGATGAAGAAGATAGCTCGTCAACCACAACACCAGATTCTTTCCTTAGTGATTTCACCTCACTCCTTAAAAAATAATGTCTGAACAACACCGAAAGGCAGCAAGTGCCGCTGGTAGATACAAAAAAGAAAACATGCAATGCAATAAACCTCAGAGGGCGCCAGCTGGGGATACTCATAAATGGGTTGTTAAATCTTGCTATGACGGAGAACAAAAAATTGTAAGGTATGGACGTAGGGGTTATCAAGACTATACTCAGCATCACGACAAAGATCGCAGAACCAACTTTAGGGCACGGATGGGATGTGATAAACCTATGGATAAAAACACACCTAAATACTGGGCATGCTCTCGGCTCTGGTAAATAAAAACTAACGTAATTTAAATTACTTATGTATGATGGTGGTATCGTGCTTACCTCCACCGTGCAAGATCTACCTACTGGCATTGATCTCATTGTGAAATATGAAGGGTTCAATGAAAAATCTTTTCCTGATCCCTCCACTGGCACAGCTCCATACACTATTGGATTTGGTAGCCAGTATTATCCCAATGGAGAACCTGTTGGCCGAGGCCAGTTATGTACATATGAAAAAGCAAAAGAATACTTGTATCACGAAATAGAAGAAATTAAAAAATCCCTTGCTAAAGAAATAACAGGACTTAATACCCACATGGAAGAAGCTTTGGTTTCTTTCATTCATTCCATTGGCTGGGAACCATTTCTTTACAGCGATATTTTGGATGCAATAGAAGATGAAGATCGGGAAATTGTAGCAGAAGAAATGTATCGTTGGGTCTTTGACCAAGATCATCAAGTCGTAAGCAGCCTTATCTACAGAAGGCGAGAAGAAATTAATCTTTTTTTAATTGGCTCTCAAGATGGTGTACCAGGATTTGGCGGTCAACTTTTGTTGAATGCCTTTGAGAGGTATGACCATTCACCCGTGCAAAGCAGAGCTATTAAACGTCTAGAAGCAGCAATTCATCCTATGATCCTTGCTGAATTTATAAATGATTTCAAGTTGCCAAAATTACAGCAGGGTGAAATTACAGTGTAAGCTTTAGAATAGGTACAGGTGAAACATGGAATTTCTGATGGAACCCTCAGCTGAGCCCCAGGAACTAGACCTTCCCCTGGAGTTTAAATTTGCCATGCGTAAAGCAGAGCTTCAGGCTGCAGAAATGACTTGGGATCAGTTATATGCAGCTTTGTTAAATCTTTACAATCAACGTCTAGTAGAAATCACAGCCATTAAAGATATCTTGGTAGAAGAAGGTGTCAATATTGAATTCGATCTATCATCTGAACTAGAGCTGGAAGAGCTAGCTCAGATGTATGGCTATGACGAAGACGAGGAGAGCGAAGACGACGATGAAACCCTTTTACCTTTTTAAGTAAGACGCCCCAGGTACCAGGCTGCTTTTTCCAAAGATTCAGCTTGGCCCTTCATGCGTTCGCGCCAGATATATTTCATAGCATTTCCTTTGCAATACCCACGAAACTCTTCAGGCGTTAACGCAGCTTGTATAGCTTCAATACACTCAACACCCCCCTGGTTGTAGTGAGGAGGGTGATTGACTGCATCAACTACATTCCGCGCCGCATCGCTGTCAGTTTCTTTTCCCTTACCGGAATCTGATTCAGGTCCAGCACTACTGCTCCTTTCCCCAGTGGCATGGCACCCATCTCCATACCTTCCTCCACACTCGGAATGTAACCCGTAACTCCCGGTCGGTTCCCTTCCGTCATTGAGTTGGTAGCGCATTGGTTCCCCTCTAGGGCAAGATTCAAACGTGGGCGGTCAGCTTGGGTAGCCACCAGACCCCTATTATACTGATCATAAAGAGGAACGTCATTTTCTTCATTGTCTAATTCAGCGCCAAAGTCGCATTCAGTTAAACAACGACGGCCGACTTCATCATGAATAGGAATACCACGTTGCATGAATTCATTTAAGAAATCGTCGGCATTTATTGCGTTATGCATTTGTTTAAATCTCTTCGATTACAATATTAACATGGGACGATTCTACGAGCCACGCAAAGATTCACCAAGAGGGTATATCCCTGATGGATATGATCCCTCAATAGATGCTGGGACATCTGCTGGAGATACTTCAGATCTAAACCCAGGACATGCTTACGGCGTTGATACACGAAACCTAGATACAGACGAGCAACGAACAGCTGGTCGCGCCAACACTAGCAATACAAGGCAACAAGAAAGAGTACAAAAATTTATGGCGGCAGCAAAGTCAGCTGGTAAATTTAAACAGAATGCAGAAATTAGACAAGCAACTGGCGCAGACCAAGGGGAAGTTTTTTCTCCCGTAGGCAGTACTCAATATTCAGCTAAGCCTAAAAACACGTATGGTTTACCCTTCGTCTAAGTAGTGACCATAGTCTTGCAACTCTAAAGCATCCTGGAACTCATTGAATAATTCTTGTATTATATTTAATACCCATTGGACATTATCAGTCCGATAAGTTGAAAGTGCGGACACCAAGAGATCATTCTCCTGGTGCACCACGGTTTTAGTAATAACTTGTAATATCTTTAATCGTTGATCAATATCGTGCGCATCTGGCTTCATACCCTGCACGTAACAATTTCCTTAGGTTGATCCTGGTACTTGCCTTTGCGGTCTTCATAGGTTGTACTGCAAGGATTTCCCCTGAAGAACATCAGCTGGATAATACCTTCATTTGCATAAATACGATTAAACAAAGGTGTTGCATTACTGATTTCAAGGGTTAAGTGTCCCTCCCAACAGGCTTCTGCCGGAGTGATATTGGTAATAATTCCTGAGCGAGCATATGTACTTTTTCCCATTGCAATGACAGTAACGTCTTCTGGAAGAGCAATGCGTTCTTCTGCTACTGCCAAGCAATATCCATAAGGAGGAATCAAGAAATATTTACCCCTTTCATCTTCTAGTAATTCGGAAGGACGTAGAATCTCTTGATTAAAATTCTTTGGGTCAGTTTCACCAACGTCAATACGTCCAAAAACCAAACACTGCATGGGAGACAAACGTATGTCATACCCATAAGAACCTAAGCCATAGCTGAGTAGCCGCCTACCATCCTCTTCTCTTACAATATGGTCCACAAATGGCTCAATCATGCCATGATTCAAGGCAAGATCTTTAATTTCCCGGTCGCAAAGAAGGCCCATCTGAGGTGTTCGGTCTTACGTAGTGTAGCTTATCAGCAGATGATCCGCCCTTTTTCTTCATAAATATCTATAAATTTTTGAGTCGCCCCTCCAGGGTTATCTTTGGGCTGCAAGTAAATAACCATGGATGTACAGGTACGGTGTTTAGAGATTCCCTCGCTAGAATTTTTAATCAAATCAGGAGCAGTTTTAAGAATGCAGATAGGAAAATCAAAGATTTTTTGTTCGTACCGAATCATGTCAGGGCAATTTGTAAAATATAAACCTTGCTCGATTTCATTATTCCACCACGCACGGTAGAGCCTCTGGAACCACACCGCATGAGACGACGTAATTGCAGTAGCGTTGGACCGCGTCATCTTCCATTTATCAAGTCTTTTGTCAAAGTAATATGTACCACTTGGGGGAAATAAATAAACTTTGCCAAACCATTCAATATTATTTAAACCGTCATCCTGAGGCGTGTAATAATTTAGAGCTTCTATATAGCTGTTTGCTACCTTAGAGCTGGCAACATCTAAATCAATCTCCCCCAACAAGGCGTACGCTGCAGATATTAAGTCAGGGTTAGTGATCAGCTCTTGATCTTCTTTGCGTAAGGGACGAAGGATTGCCATTATTCTGTCATCTGATTGTAATTAATTTCAAAATAACGCAAGCCGTCATTATCGCAAATAATGTATCCAGCCTTTTCCGCTGGATTAATTTTCTGAGCAGCAGATAATATCCTGCGAAAACTTTCAGCAAGGTCGTCATTATTGTTTTCTTCACACTCTTCTTGTGCCGAATGCAATTCTGCTAGTGTCCAATAAAACATACTTTTGTCTTTCAACATTGGTTGAAAGATCATGATTCCAGGACCCTCTTTATCCCAAAATTCAATATACATTTTACCCATGTCACCAAGGATAAAGCGTACGGTTGCATCTAGGATTTTTGCTTTTTCTGGGGAGTAGTCTTTGTCTAACAGTGTAGCCAGAAGCTCTTCACGTTTTGTCATGGTTTAATAAATCCTTGCTTTTCAAGTGATTCAAGAAGTTTAGGGAGCGGCTGGTAGACACAGACCATCTTACCGATTATTCCACGTTTTTTTACCAGGGTTCCATTTTCATCTTTTAGTTTATTGAATTCTTTAGCACGGATCAAGTACTCAGCCACACATCGCAACCTCCTCTTAAGAGACAATTCCGCTTGCGGAAATCTACCACAGATTGTATCTGGTGTCATGTCAGCAAATGCTAACCGCAATCTATTGGCCAGAGTCATGCTTGAGTTGGCGTCTTCCTCTTCGTAATCACGAATGTTCATTAGGTAACGCTGGAGGCATCCATCATCAAACGATCCAAAGGGAGGCAAAAAATGCTCAACCTGCTTAGCAATAATACTAGGAAGTAGTTGAGAATAGTTCTCAAGAGTAACCGTGGTTACGTCTAGATCTTGTATTAAATGAGACATATTATAAATGTGCGCTAATACTGTTGTTATACATGGTTCGGTTCCTTAAATCGCTTGGTTCCACAGGCCGATCTTTGGCAAAGGAACGCACCAGCTCATGCCACGGAATTCTGATAACAGCTTTGCCGCTGGTACGTGGGCAAATATTAATATAGTGTATGCCTTCTACCCATCCTTGGCCTTTGTTTTGTTTAGATTTACTAATCCAATTTCGTATGGTTTGGTCAGATACGTTTAATCGCTTGGCACATTCCTCTGTTGATATGTATTCATCGGCGTAAAGCTCTGGGTTCATCCTATCCGTTTCTTCTGTTTTGTAGCGAGAATGCCACATAGAACCAAGGATAGTCTTAATGCCTTTTAGTTCGACCGCAATATCCTCAAGGCTTTTTCTTAGTCCGTATTGCATGGTGTCAATATTTCTTTTTTTATGCTAGCTTTAAAACAAACAAATTGTTACCCATGGAAGAAAATCAAGTTCCTGTTAGCACCCCTCCTCAGGCCCCCCAAGTTCCTGAGGGGTACATCTCTCCAGAAATCCTGGAACAACTCAAGGCACAAGCTCGTGCGCAAGCTATTCAAGCAACATTGAATCAAAGTGTAGCTCCTACTCCCGTGCGTCCTACCCCTAAGGCTACCCCTGCTCCTGATCGGGTTGTCTATGTACGTCGTAATTTGACCGTGGCCGAATTGATTGTTGTGTTCTTGCTTTCTTGCGGTTTGGTACTAGGCATTCAAGGTGCTTGGCAACTAGCAAACAATCTTCCACGCATCGAAGTAAAGTGGAATAAGTAAAAAGGACCTATAATCTTAGCAGGGGAATTTGTTGTTTATTTAATGGCTAATCGAAGAATATCCGAACTACCACTTATAGAAGGTAATCAGATAGCAGAACAAGATCTGTTTACCTTGGTGCATGTCTATGAAGTTGACCCTACGTTAAAAAATAAAAAACTTACTATTTCAGGTTTTAACGAATACTTAAAAGTTTATTACGTTACTACTTCGGGTGGAACTATAAACGGCTCTTTAAATGTACAAAAAACAATTACAGCAGCAACTGGTATTTTTGGTAATATTATTTTTCCTAACTCTGTAATTTCTGGTGATCTTTTTGTTTACGGTAGTGGTTACTTTGGATCAGGTATTAGCGTAACAGGCACTATTAGTGGACAAACGGTAACCGGTTTAACGGCTAATTTTATTACTCTTTCAGGTACAACCGTTACTGGTATTACCGCTAATTTTGTATCCGGTGTATTCACAACTCAAGTATCAGGTCAAACAATTACTGGAACATCTGTTCAAGCGACTAATGTTACAGGGGCAACAATTGTAGGTACAACATCTGTTTCAGGTGCTACAGTCACCGGTAATACAGGTCAGTTTACTTCTGTCACCGGTGGTACTGCAGGATTTACGACTGTCACTGGTACAACTGTCACCGGTACCACAGGTAATTTTGTTACAATTTCGGGAACAACTGTTACCGGCAACACGGGTCGGTTTACTTCTGTTACAGGTGGCACCGCAGGATTTACAACTGTCACTGGTACAACTGTTACAGGCACTACGGCTAATTTTGTAACAGTATCAGGTACGACAGTCACTGGTAATACAGGTAAATTTACTTCTATTACTGGCAGTACAATTGCCATTACAACACCATCAGGTGCAACTCCAGCCTTTGTTTGCTCAGGTGTTGTTTCTGGTAATACAACTGGATTTATTATTCAAGGACCTTTGATAATTCTTCCATAACAAAGTATTGTTCCTACAGTAAAATAAAAGAAAAGGATTTATCATGGCATACGGCACAATCAAAGTTGATAACATTGTATTTACCAATGGTGGCGCTGATCAAAATATTACAGTTTCTGGTCTTGTATCTTCTACCTCTGGTAGTTTAACTGTTACAGGAACCATTTCTGGTGACACAGTTAAAGGCAATTACGGAAGTTTTACAAACCTAACCGGGGTTACCACTTCTGGTACAACTGCAAATTTTCAAACAATTACAGGTGCTGTAGGCGTTTATACAACAAGTATTTCTGGTGCCACAATTACCGGTACAGCAGTACGGGCAACCAGTATTACAGGCATAACAGTTGTAGGGACAACAACTGTATCAGGGGCAACTATTACGGGTACCGCTGTTCAAGCAACTAGCATTACTGGCATAACAATTGTAGGTACAACCACGGTTTCAGGCGTTACAATTACTGGTACAACTGGAAGCTTTACTCAACTCAATGCTGTAACAATTAGTGGTGGTATTTCCGGATATGCAGCTCTAAGCAGTACGGGACAAACTTATAGTGGCGGACAGCGTGGTGGTATCAGTACTCTTACTTATGCTACTGGCATTGCCGCTGATTTTAGCTTAAGCAATAATTTTCAAGTCACATTGACCGGAAATACAGTATTTCAAAACCCAACCAATATTATTTCTGGTCAAGCTGGGTGTATTACAATTGTTCAAGGAAGTTCTGGTAACACTGCTGGATATGGTTCGTATTGGCATTATCCCGGTGGTTCAGGCAGCACACCGTCCCTTACCGCAACCAGTGGAGCTGTTGACATTCTTGTATACTATGTAAGGAATTCAACAAGCATTGCTTACAGACTGGTGCAAGACGTAAAAGCATAATTTTAAATTACCAATTTTTTCCAGGTTGATTAGATGAGCATCCCAGCAAACGTCAATCCGCTTCTCTTGGCCGCTGATGCAGCCGCTGCTGGCGGACTCCAAGTGAGTAGATCCCGCCGCTTCAATTCTGCGGATAGTGCCTACTTGTCTAGGACTCCGGCATCCGCTGGCAACCGCAAGACTTGGACGTGGAGTGCTTGGATAAAACGCAGTGCTTTGGGTGCATTTCAACCGCTTTTTGTTGCTGGCGTTACGGCAGGGCAACAAGTCGGAACCTTGGGCTTCAGTAGTGCCGGTGGAGTTTACGATAAAATAGATTTGAATTTTGGTGTACAGGGAGTCAGTACAGAGTTTTGGCTTAATACGATTCAGCTATTTCGCGACCCTTCCGCTTGGCAGCATATTGTATGTGCTGTTGATACTACGCAAGCCACAGCAAGCAATCGAGTCCGTC
>Ga0114969_10002223_pt1 | contig 16007 bp, 21 predicted proteins | sample M_130807_MF_Meta_FD_87316 | JGI IMG/M metagenome (GOLD analysis project Ga0114969, IMG submission 87316) | Freshwater microbial communities from Lake Montjoie, Canada to study carbon cycling - M_130807_MF_MetaG | ecosystem: Environmental > Aquatic > Freshwater > Lake | place: Lake Montjoie...
AATAATTAAAATACAATAATTAAAATACAATAATTAAAATACTTTATAAATAAATAAAAACTTTACATATTATATAATGAACAATTTTATGAATATGTACTTCGGACCTCTAAATAAAGAGTGGTGTAATTATTTTCTTGTTTTGACAATAATTTCATTTGGGTTTTTAGTTTTTCTCGTGTTTACAGAAATACTTTATATTTTTAAAAATTTTAGAACCATAAACTTTAGGGCTATTATCAGTGGTGTAACATTGTTGATTAATTTATTTTTGGCATATATATTTAATCGTTTACTGTATACAATGTGTAATAAAAGTATAGTATAAATTTAGTTATCTTTATTATTGTCTTTATTTATTCCTTGAGTGGTATTAACAGGTTTTAAGAATTTATCTCTTATTGATACGTCATTAATATAATTATTTTCACCTAAATATGGATTAAATCCGATTTGTTGAACAAGATCTCGGTCAGCTATTTTAAAATCTAAATCTTCTCTCTTATTAGAAACTTTAAAACCATTTCCAGATAAAGATTGATTTAAAATATCCCAGGTATTTTCATCATGATTTAAAGATGTTGTATACGCAGATTGTTCTATTTCCTTTTTAAATTGTTCCCCTTCTTTTTGAGTGTTTTCTTTGAATATTCTTCTTGACCTTTCATAAGGTTCGCCTTTAGTCCATTTCCATTCCATATTAATAGTATATTTATTAAATACTATTAATAAACTAAATTAATCGTGTTTTACAATATTTAATTGTTTTGTAAATAAAAATTTTTCATCCGTTCTTCGCCTTCTTTTTAAATTACAATCTAAACAAGCTAAATGAAAGTTCTCTTTATTGTGACCTTTATCATTATCAATTCTATCTACAGACCATTGTTTCATTTCTCTGGTTATATCATATAAAACGGACATTTCACATTTACAATATCTACATTTTAATTCACATTCAATCATTTTATTAATTATACAATTAAAATCAATAAAGAGTTCATTATCCAATTTTTTTTTAATAATGTCTTGTTGTTTGTATCCAGAAATTTTTTTATTTATTTCTTGAATAGCTATTTTGGTAACTTCATTATCTAAATTATTTGATAAAATTTCATTGATAATTTTTAATTGATTGTCATAATTATAATAATCTTCTGAAAACAACCAATTTTTGGTAACTTCGCGTTTTTTTGGTTCTTTTTTCTCTCTTAACACCTTTTTAATCATGTATCTATTGTTGGTTCCAACAATATTAATTGTTTTTTGTTCATTAATATCTGTTTCATCCATATATTTATATGGTATATTTTATATAGATTATATAACCAATAAAATAATTAAATATTTATAAAACCAATATAAAATTTATTTAATAAATAAATATTTATAAAAACTGAGTTAAAAGTTACGACTGTATAATATATAAATGGAAGAAGATAATAAAAATACTGAAGAATGCCTTGAACTCAAAAATATTAAATATAAGACTATGTTGTTAAATGGTAATCCATTAAAAGAAACCAAGTCATCAAATGATTTATCTAACCTTGATAAATTTTTAGAGGACGAGAAAAACAACAATTTTATTGAACCTTGGTGTAAATTAAATAAAACTGTGAAAACCAAAAAATTAATGGATTTTGTTGAAATATATAAAACTGAACATGGGTTTAATGAAGAAGAAGAGAATGCTTTAAAAACATTTTTAAAAGATTGTCTTGATAGAAAAAAATTATTAAGAGTAAAAGACGTGATATATGACAAAAAAAATGGGTCTATTAAAGAGATACCTGCATTGGCTTACACAAAAGTAAATAAGCATTTTACTTTAAAAAATTTAGATAAACGCGTTTCAACATTAAAGTCTTTGGCAACTAAAAAGGGTCAGCATGGAAGTGTTAAAAATAAATTAACTAAAACTGAGAAATCGAACGAATCAGACTCCGATGATAATAATTAAATCAATATAAAAACTAAACTTCATGTATATATAATGTTTCAATATATACATGAATTAGAAGATCTACAGGATATTATGAATGAATTAGTATTTGAAGAAGAGCCATCTATATTTAACGAAGAAAATGCGTTAGATTTTATAGAAACTGCACTACATCTTATGGAAGAATATATGAATGAAAATCCGACAGCTATTTCCGAACCGGATTTTCACGAAAATCTTTTAGAAGAAATTAAAGAAATGTTTTATATTCAATTTGAAGAACATATTCTTGATAGTGACTATATAGAGGATGATATGAATGAAATAATTGAGGATGCGTTTAATATTTATATTACCACTTTTCATCCTGAAAGGTCGAATGAAGAAAATAATAATAACATTGAGATAAATGATGAATATATTGATATTATTGAAGAAAAAATAAATAGGTTACGCAAAATACCTCAACCTGTTCAAAGAACACCGGAATGGTATCAATTTAGATGGAATTTAATTACAGCAAGCAATGCTTGGAAAGCATTTGAAAGTCAGTCCACAATCAATCAGCTTATTTATGAAAAATGTCAACCAATTAAAAAAAATGATGATATGTGTGATGATGAAATAAAAATGGTAAACACAAATACGTCGCTGCATTGGGGTCAAAAATATGAACCATTATCTGTTTTAATATATGAGCATAAATATAATACAAAAGTTGAAGACTTTGGTTGTATTCAGCACTCAATGCATAAATTTGTAGGTGCGTCACCAGATGGCATTAATGTTGACAAAAATTGTGACCGTTATGGTCGTATGTTGGAGATTAAAAATGTCGTAAGTCGCGACATAAATGGGATACCCAAAAAAGAATATTGGGTTCAAATGCAGTTGCAAATGGAAGTATGTGATCTTGATGAATGTGATTTTTTAGAAACTAAATTTACAGAATACATTGATTACAATGCCTATAAAAATGACAAAATATCTTCTGAAAAAATGAAAGGTATTATTATTTATTTTCATACCAAAGAAGGCAAGCCTTTTTATGTATATAAACCATTAGATTTAGTTGAAGAACAAGGTATTACGAAATGGGAAGATGATATTCTCTCTTTGTATCAATCGGAAGAGTATAATTATACATATATGAAATTTATTTACTGGAAATTAGAAGTTCTAAGCTGTATACTTGTTTTGAGAAATCGTGATTGGTTTAAAAATAATATTCCACAATTAGAAAAAATATGGAAGATTATTGAAGAAGAGCGTGTAAGTGGTTATGAGCATAGGGCACCTGTAAAAAAACAAAAAAAGGAAGCTACAAAGCCTTTTGTAAATTCCAATACTGAAATACAAGGTTGTTTACTAAAATTTACTAAAATTATTAAAACAGATTAGTCTTCAAAATGTGAATTAATATAAAATATTAGGAACATCAGTTCTAAATGGTAATAAATTTTCATCTGTTGCAAAATAACCAACACGTGTTCCTGAATTTGGATTTATTGGCGGCAAAGGTTCAACAATATTCGATCCTAAATTTTTATCTTTATATAATGCGTAACAGAAATCAGCCGCAGTGCAACGTGCGTCATCCGGATTATCGGGATATCTAATATTATTAGTCATCTGTTTAAAAGAACCTACTTCAAAAATAGGATAGCGCCACCACATTTTACTACCAGATTCGTCAGAAACACTATTAATTCCAGTAATAGGATAAGTATCTTGAACTAATACATTGTTTTGAGCACACGGATAATCACCACTTGCTCCACCTAAAGTATAATTAGAAAAAGGTTCGATTTTATTCTTTAATGTTTCATTTATTTTAAAAAAAAGTGGTATTCCAATTGCCAATATTAAAATAAGGATTAAAAATACGTTTTGGTTCATATATATAATTTATATATTTTATAAAAATTATATATTAATCAATTTAAAACTATATTATAAATAATAATATAGATGGATAATACAAATGAAATGCGTGTAACCAAAAGAGACGGAAAATTGGAGGATATTGCGTTTGATAAAATATTAAATAGGATAAAAAAATTAGGGCAAGAAGCCAATATTCAAATAAATTATTCTTCATTAGCGATGAAGGTAATTGACCAACTTTATGACAAAATTGAGACAGCTAAAATTGACGAATTGGCAGCTGAGCAATGCGCCTCGCTATCAACAAATCATCCCGACTACGGCACTCTTGCCGCTCGAATTGTTGTTTCTAATCACCAGAAAAATACTGATCCTTACTATAATATGATTATAAATCGTCTTTATAATTTTAAAAATGTTCATGGTGAAGTAAAACCTCTAATTTCAAAAGAATTATTTGAATATTATGCTAATAACCAATGTGAAATTGATAATATGTTCGATTACAGCCGTGATTATTTAATTGATTATTTTGGGTTTAAAACATTGGAGCGTTCTTATCTTTTTAGAGTTGATAACAAGATTGTAGAAAGACCACAGCATATGTGGATGCGTGTTGCTATAGGAATTCACGGAGATTTAAACAATCCAAATAGTCTTTCATTGGTTAAAGAAACATATGACCTAATGTCACAGAAATATTTTACGCACGCAACACCGACGCTGTTTAATGCTGGCACTCCAAGACAGCAATTAAGCTCGTGTTATTTAATTGCTATGGAAGACGACAGTATTGAAGGTATATATAATACCCTTAAAGATTGCGCACAAATATCAAAATATTCAGGAGGAATTGGATTACATATTCATAATATTCGTGCTAAAGATTCACATATTCAAGGAACAAATGGTAAAACAGATGGATTAGTGCCAATGCTTCGAGTTTTCAATAGCACAGCGCGATATGTGAATCAAAGTGGTAAGCGCAATGGATCTTTCGCGATTTATTTGGAACCATGGCATCCAGACATCGACGATTTTTTGGAATTGAAAAAGAACCATGGTGACGAAGAGTTAAAAGCACGTGATCTCTTTTATGCTCTATGGATTTCTGATTTATTTATGGAGCGCGTCAAAAACAACGCAAAATGGTCACTATTTTGTCCTCATGAGTGTCCTGGTCTTTCCGATGTATATGGTGAAAAATTTGTAGAGCTTTATGAGAAATATGAAGTAGATGGTAAGGCGCGAAAAATTGTAAATGCGCGTGATTTATGGTTTAAAATTTTGGATGCACAAATGGAAACTGGCACGCCATATATTTTATTTAAAGACGCAGCAAATAAGAAGTCAAATCAGAAAAATCTTGGCACAATTAAAAGTTCAAATTTATGTACTGAAATACTGGAATACTCAGACGATAAAGAGACGGCAGTGTGTAATTTGGCATCTATAGGGCTGCCATCATTTGTAAACGCGGAGACCAAAAAATTTGATTATGATAAACTTCATGAGGTTACAAAAGTTGTGACAACCAATTTAAATCGTGTTATAGATATTAATTTTTATCCGACAGAAAAAACCAGGGTTAGTAATTTTAAACATAGACCTATTGGGATAGGTGTTCAAGGACTTGCTGATACATTTGTTTTAATGGATATTCCATTTCATTCGGAAGAAGCCAAAGAAGTAAATAAATTAATATTTGAAACAATTTATCATGCTTGTTTAGAGAGAAGTAATGAAATATCAAAAATAAACGGACCATATAGTTCGTTTGAAGGATCACCAGCTTCAAAAGGTATTCTTCAATTTGATATGTGGAGTAATTTTTCGGGTGTTTCGAACAGATATGATTGGGATAAACTTAAAAAATCTATTATAGAAAATGGAATAAGAAATTCTTTGTTGATTGCTCCGATGCCAACAGCGTCTACATCGCAAATTTTGGGGTTTAATGAATGTTTTGAGCCATTTACAAGTAATTTATATAGTAGACGCACACTTGCAGGAGAATTTGTAGTGATAAATAAATATTTGATGAATGAGCTTATAAAAATAGGTTTCTGGAATGAACAAATAAAAAATAATATTATTGCCAATAAAGGTTCAATTCAGCAATTGACAATTTTACCAGAGAGCATTAGAAATAAATATAAGATTGTATGGGAGATCCCTATGAAACATGTTATTGATATGGCGACAGATCGTGGTGCTTTTATTTGTCAAAGTCAAAGTTTAAATTTATGGGTAGAAGATCCTAATTATAATACATTAACCTCTATGCACTTTTATTCTTGGAAACAAGGATTAAAAACAGGAATTTATTATTTAAGACGCAAGGCAAAGCATCAAGCACAGCAATTTACAATTGAACCAGAAACAAAAGAAAAAAATGATGAACACGATGAAATTTGTGAAATGTGTTCAGCATAATTTATTTTTGTTTTTATTTATTTATTTTTGTTTATTTATTTATAAATAATCCTTTATCATTTGTTTTACTTGCTCGCTATGCTCTACGACATCTGTATCATATTTCATTTTTATAAAACATCTCAAACAAACAATTACATCATTTAATGAATTGTGTAAATTTTTTGGGGTTACCTTGAATAATTTTTCATATAGTTCTATTAATTTTGGAAATTTTATATAAGTTTTTCCAAATTTATCCTTTGCTTCAATATTACATAAGTTAATGCTGTCTTGCATTGTGCAATAAATTTTTCTTGAACTATCAAGTGATCTTAAAAATCCTTGTAGTTTTTCAGTTTGATCGGTCTCTAACAAAAGCCTATTGACTTCAACCTTTACCATATTTAAGTCAAAAGCAACATTATGTCCTACTACGTTGTCCACAAAATCAAAATCCTCAAAGAATTCTTCAAGAACACCCTGTATATTTACACCTTTTGCCGCTGCTATATCATTGGTGATGCCGTGGATATTTGAATTTTCTTCTGTAATTACAACAGTATCTGGTATTTTTATTATAAAATCTCTAACCTTGATGACTGAGTTTGATGTTGTGTCAAATATTATATAACTAAACTGAACTACGTGAGGCCATAAATGTAAATTGCTCGGATTAATAAACTTGGATTTGGATAAACCAGTTGTTTCGCTGTCAAAAACTAAGATGTGCATTTTATTTAATTTGATAATAAGATTTTAAGTTATTTATTTATATGTCTTTTACTCATTTAAAAATAACATTATTTAGTTTCAATTTTATTTATTTTAAATAATTAATTCAAAACAAGTATTTTATAAAATATTAATTTTGAGAAATTTTTCAAAATATTAAAATTGTAGGAAGATATAAACTAAACGTAATTTTTACAAATTCCAAAGCTGCGTCTATGCCAAATTGTAATACCGTGTTCTTTTATTCCATCTAAATGTTTTTTGGCACCGTATCCTTTATTTGAATCAATAGCATAATATTCAGATAATGTAGGATTTTGTTGACACAAGTCGTTGATATATTTATCTCTTTCTACTTTTGCCAAAATAGAGGCAGCGGCAATAGCAGTATATTTATTATCACCTCCTTCAATACAAACATGAGGTATAGATTCTATTTTAGAATTAGTTTTATTTAAAATAGTAATAGTATTAAAGTAATTCCCATCAATTAATAATTGAATACCGTAATTGTTATTATTAATTTCCTTCATTTTATGAATTATTTGTTTTCTTGTTTCTAAAATTGATGTATGCATAGATTTTTGAGTAGCCTGTAAAATGTTGATTTCATCAATTACCTTTTCATCTTCAAAACTTACATACCAAGATGTAGCGTGTTTTTTTATATATTCTGCAACATCTTCAATCTTTTTTTTTGAATGGAATTTTTTACTATCTTTCATTAGTGAGTGATCAAAAGTATCATCTTTAGGTAAAATAACAGCTGCTGTATAAACTCTACCAAAAAGTGGACCTCTTCCAGCCTCGTCTACTCCGATTTCAAATATATTAGCATCTTCTTTATAAAATTTTTGAAGAGGTTGCTGAACTTTTCTGGTTTTTTTTGTTAAAATGACCTCTTCTTTATCCGAATCGGAATCATCAATAATACTTGCACTTACGTAATCAGTTTTCATCGTCTATAATATACTTGTTAAATATTTATATTTAATAATTTTAATTCAATTTTAATATAATATAGTTTTAAACTTTTTTCACTATATAAATTATACAATGAACACTGAAGCATTATTTCTTTTCTTAATTTTATTATTAGGGTTAATTTTATGTTCTTTTTTAGGAGGTAATTCTTATTTTGAAAGTTTTAAACAAAATACTAATAGCTCAACTAATTCAGGTACTTCATCTAATTCTAATACTTCATCTAATTCTAATACTTCATCTACATCCACTTCTAACATTTTTGATAATTATTATAACCATTTTACAAATTCTGGATCAACATCGCAACTTCAAACTGGCACAGTATTTACTGATCAAAATGGTAATACTGTTACTGTTATTGTTAATAGTGATGGCACTCAAAGTCTTAAATTAATTCAAATAGGTCAACCTATTATAATATTAACAACAACACCTCCGTCAGGAACAACAGCAACTGTCAATACATATTATGCACAAGGACCTCTTAAAATGACAGCAACTGTTTTTAAAGGAAACGATGGACAAACAGCTATAAAATTTCAATTAGCAGGTGGTCAAACTATATATTTTAAACAAAGTGGTGATGGAACTAATATAACTGGAAATGTATCATCAACTCAATATTATGGAAGCACAGGATCCCCTTATCAAACTGGCGCTTCAGCCACATCATATACTGGACCTTATGGTGGCAGTGCTGGTTCTGTAACAGGACCTGGTGGTAACAGTGCTTATTATGCTCAGGGACCTGGTGGTAACACGGTTACTGGAAATAATTATTCTTCCAATGGAACATCATCAAGTCAATATTATGGACCTTATGGTGGTAGTGCTGGTTCTGTAACAGGACCTGGTGGTAACACTGCTTATTATGCTCAGGGACCCAATGGTAATACGGCAGCAGGAAGTAATTATGATTATTCGAACAGTCTGCCTCCTGGTATTCCTGCAAGTCAAATACCGGATGGTCAAGAAGATTTATATATTTTGAAATCGCAAGTGGTTCCACCAGTATGTCCAATTTGTCCATCATGCTCTTTAAGTAGTTCTTCGTCTAATAATAATAATCCGGATAATGCGGAAAAGTGTCCTCCTTGTCCAGCGTGTGCAAGATGTCCAGAGCCATCATTTGAATGTAAAAAAGTTCCAAACTATAATGCTACGACAAGTAGTTATTTGCCTCAACCAGTAATAAATAGTTTTAGTTCTTTTGGTATGTAATTTAAAAAAAAATATTGCGATTTTATATAAATGGTTCAAACTCGTCGTGCTGGATTGTCAAAAAGACAAGCTTATCGTTCTCGCGTTAAAACATCACAATGTCGTGGAAAAACATGGAATAAATGTAAAAGACGTGATGGATGTAAAACTACTAAAGTGGGTAGAAAGAAATCATATTGTCGCAAAAAAAGTAATAGAAGACTATAAATACATTTAGCACAAACGAATATTTAAATATTTTATTGAATATTTAAATATTTTTTATTTTGGAATAAAATTGTAAAATATACTTAATCTCGTGTTTTAATACACTTTTTATCCATTTGAAAAGTCTTGGTTTTGTCTTCTTGTGGAACAATACTAATTATACATTTAGACTTCTTGCCGTATAAGGGTTCGGTACATCCTTTTTCCTTCTTTCGTCTTGTTTTAGATTTTTTAAAATTAAATATCTTGGGGTTTTCATCAGTGCATCTTGACCTAAAATGCTCGTATCTTTCTCTTACCTCACAATAACTTAAGTTAGATTTTTTATTTAACATTTTATTCACAGTTTCGTGTAATTCATAAACGTATCGAGAGAATGTTTCTCTATTTTTCATATCACACATTTGAATTGGTTTTTTCTTAAGATTATTAGTTAAATTTATTCGGCAATATTTACAAGGCAACACATATTGAAGATTTATTATATAATTTTTGTAATTTTTTTTGTCTTGAGGAGTTGGGTTTACTGGATAATTAAAACTCATCGTGTGTAGAAAATGCCATTGAGCTGGTCCCCAAACAGTTGTGAGCATTCCGTCGCCAGAATTATAATCTTTTTTAGAAAATACCCTTTTTGTTTTGTTATGAGTATTTATATTTTTACGCTTATTAGTCATTATTATAATATAAGTATAAAAAAATAATATTATATAAAATATATGGATTCAAATACCCCATTTAATTTAATGATTTTTACAGAATCGACTAAAAAAATATGTTCATGTTCAGCTATATCAATATTCTTAATTATTCTTTTTATTATAAGTCCATTAAGTAATTTTTTAGTAACATCTTCATTAATGAAAATAATAATCTTAATTATTTTGGCATATACAATTTATTTAAATATAAACCAAACTAACTCTTTAAGAGTAGCAAAAGAAATGGTAAAATCAGAGAATATAAACGCACAATTACAGATAAATATTATTTGTAGTTATATTTTTACTTTATTTTTAGGACTATTGTGTATTTTTGTTATAAAAAGTTTTTTCTAATTTAGCCAAAGGTTTTTGATTGACCAAAGGTTTTTGATTGACCAAAGGTTTTTCATTGACCAAAGGTTTTTTAATACTTAATATTTTTTCATAATACAATTTATCATTTTTAAAATCATATTTATTAATTTCAATAAATTTTCCATCTACTGTTCTAAATAACATTTAAATAAAAACCTATTAAATCTTTATATTGTATTCGTTAAAACATATTGATAATTTCTTCTTGAATATATATAAATGAGTAGCAGAATTATGCCTTTAGGCAGTGAACCATCAGGGATTTTATCAAAAATTACAGGAATGGTAACTAATTTAAGTTATACGACAATTACAATCATAATAGCAGTGATTATTTTTGGCTTAGTTTTTTATTATTATTATACTAACTATATTGCGCCTACTTTAAAACCAACTTATAATGCGAATAATGAAAATTCAAATTCTTCAAATAGTCGTAGTAAAGAAGCCGAACTATTGTTATTTTATGTAGATTGGTGTCCACACTGTAAAACAGCCAAACCGGCATGGGAAGAAATTAAAGCTCAATATGAGAATAAAACAATAAACGGTTATAAGGTAATTTTTACAGAAATTAACTGCACAGAAGAAACCGCAGAAGTTGAGCAAATGATGAATAAATATAATATTGAGGGATTTCCTACAATTAAATTATTAAAGGATGGTCAAGTTGTAGAATATGACGCAAAACCAACAAAGTCAACATTAGATCAATTTTTAAACACCGTTCTCTAATTTAGAAAGAAATGATATAGCATCATTTTTTCCATCATTAAACAATTGTTTTCTAATTTCAATGTCACCAAGTGAGTTTTTTAAATTATCAACCGTCATTTTATCTGTTTTACATAAAAATTCATATTTGATTACAGGTTGTAAATTATCAGTATTTAAACTGTAGATAACTTTAAAAAAAAAGCACATAAAGAAATCTAAAAGTGTGGACTCAGAATTAATATTACTTTTTTTTTCACTGTCATATTGATTTTTAAACCCTAATATTTCATCAATATTTTTTCCAGCATCAATACACATTTTTAATGGATAATTACAAACAATTCCGCCGTCAATATAATACTTATCATCTAAACATACAGGTGTTAAAAAAAAAGGCAAACAACAGGTCATTTGAATAGCAATAAGAAGTTGTAGTTTAGGATGTGTTAAATAGGATATATCATCAATTTTAAATTCATTCACTTCAAATGAAAAAAAATGCAAATCAATATTAGAATATTTATAAAAATCTTCTAATGTAATATCTAATGGAATATCTTTTGCATCAAGCAATGGTTTAAAAATTTTTTCCACAGTTTTATAATCAAAGATCCCTTTTTTGGTATATGTTTCAAGTATATTTTCAACTTTAATTTTAAATACATCCTTCCAAGGTCGTTTAATAATATAATCATAAATTGTTTCCCAATCATATTTCAAACAAATTAAAACTCCCACAATAGCTCCTGCTGATGTTCCATAAATGCTTTCGATGTCTTTTAAATCAATAAATTTGTTTTCTTCTAAATGCTTAATAGCTCCTAATAATTGTATCATTAGTTGACCTCCTCCTGATAAAACTAAATGTTTAATTGTCATTATATTAATTAATTAAATTCATTTTAATAACTTTTTTTCTAAAATGAATTTAAATGGCAAATATATTTACTCTAGAAAATGTAACTGACTTTTCAGAAAAGTTAAATATCGATGAATTATATGAAAAAAAACGTCAATATGATTTAACACAATTAGCTTTATTTAATAAAATTTTAAATCGTATTCATATTAGAATTAAAACAATATCACGTCAAAGCAAGGATGAACAATTTTGTTGGTTTGTAGTTCCAGAAATGATTATTGGTGTGCCAAAATATGACCATGCCGCATGTATAGCTTATATAATTGACAAACTAAAAACAAATGGTTTTAATGTGCGTTATACACATCCAAACGCACTTTTTATTTCTTGGAACCATTTTGTGCCATCATATGTAAGAACAGAATTAAAGAAAAAAACAGGTATCGTAATAAATGAATATGGAGAAAAAATAGATGAAACAATTGAAGACAACAAAATATCATATGAGACAAAAGATCCGAATAATTTTATGTTTAACACAAAAGAACAATCAACTCAAATAAAACAACAAAAGAAAAATTATACACCAATCAATAGTTATAGACCTTCAGGAAATTTAGTTTATGAAGAGAAACTATTAAGTAAAATAGAGGACAAGGCTCTTTAGGTATTTCTATTGTTTATATTATTTTAGCTAATATAAATAATTTTTATTATAATATTTATATATATGACTTTAACAAAAAAAACCAAAAAAACAAAAAGAAATAAAACAAAAAAACACATTAAAACAGAAAATAGACTTGTTGTAAAAAAATCAAATGATAAATGTGTTAAATTTGCTAATTCATACAATACATTTGAAGACAAATTTGAATTAGTATTTGGAGATGTAGTCAACTCAAAATATTTTAATTTAGAAAAATTGGTCTTAGCTGATTTAAAAAAAGCTGTTAGTCCGTCTAATTACAAACCTAATCAAGATTATTATTCATATGTTAATGAAAGATGGATCAGAGATACAAAAGTAGATGATTCGCAAAAATATATAGTTCAAGTTGATAATTTTAGATTAGTACAAGATAAGGTTTATAAAGAACTGCTTGAAATTGTTAAAAAATATATATCAACGGACAAATCAAGACAGGCGAAGGAAATAAAAAATTTATATAAATCGTTATTAAGACTGAATACTGACCAACAATCAAGAAATTATGCTAACATGCGATTACAAATGATAGATGAATATAGAAAAGATAAGGGTAATTTATGGGAAATATTGGGAATGTCAAATCAGAATGAAATAATATCATGGGGATCACCATTTCAATGGACAATAAGTGCTGATGAAAAGGAACCACAGGTTTTTAGATGTTATGTTGATGGTCCTCAATTATCGTTAATTGATTTTAAAATATATATAGATGATGGAACTGATGTTGAGTATAAGACAAAATATAGAAAGGCGTATTTTCATTATTTACGTGTATTATTTGAAAATGCATTTGGCAAAAATCATGGTTTTAACGTTGAAGATATATTCCAAGTTGAAATTAAATTTATTACTGCAATGTTATTATGTGATGCTACAAAAACGGATAAGATATCTCGTTATAATAAAATCACTACACATGAGGCACTAAGTAAATATAAATTTGATTGGAAACAATTTTCAAAAACTTTAGGATTTGAAAAAACACCTGATTTTTTTATTACGTCAAGTTTAGATTATTTAAAGTGTGGAACAGAATTATTATTAAATGAATGGGATACTGATATGTTTAGAACTTATTGGATATATATTTTTATTAGACAACAACAAAGATGGAACCATAAAGGATTAATTAATAACTATAATTTTCATGAAAAATTTGTAAGAGGTCAAGATGATCCAGTTATTCTTCAATTATATCCAATTTATAGTCTGGGATATGCCTTTAATACATTTTTATCAAATTCATATGTTGAAGAATATCAAAATGAACAACGTATAAACTATGTTAAAACGCTTGCCGAGGATTTGAAAACGGTTTTTATTAGAATTATTAAACGTAATAAATGGTTGGAGCCAAAAACAAAAGCAAAAGCTTTGGAAAAATTATATAAATTTTCTTTAACAATTGGTTCTCCCAAAGTTTTGAGAGAAGACCCAATGTTAAAATATTCGAATAATGATGCTTGGGGAAATATGATAAAAATGAGTAAATGGCGTCATGATAAAGCGGTTAAATTAGAAGGAAAGGGATTAGTAGATATACCAGTTGTAGATTGGGCACAATCTCCTCCAAAATTCGTAGGAACACAAGCATATATAGTGAACGCAATGTATTTTCCTAATAAAAATGGTATATATATTCCTTTAGGATATATTCAACCTCCATTTGTTGATTTAGAAGAGCGAGGAATAGAGTATAATTTAGCATATATTGGTTATACATTAGGTCACGAAATGTCGCATTCGTTAGATGATTGGGGAAGTCAATATGACGCATATGGAAAATTAGAAAATTGGTGGACAGAAAAAGATAAGAAGAAATTTAAGGCAATTCAAGATGATGTGATTAAACAATATGAAACATTTGCGGCATATGATGGAATAAAATTTGATGCGGCGCCGAGTATTGGTGAAGATTTAGCAGATATTTCGGGATTAACAATTTGTAGAGAGTATTTAAGAGATTTTCAGATTAAGAATGATGATATATTACCAATTAAAAAATTATCTTTTGAAGCTTTTTTTATATATTTTGCTATTGAACAAAGACAAAAAATTTCAAAGAGGGCTATAGATGCTCAATTAAAAACAAACCCTCATCCTTTAGATAAATATAGAACAAATGTTCCATTATCTAGATTAGAAATATTTAGGACAATGTATGATGTTAAAAAAGGGGATAAAATGTGGTGGCATTCAACAAACAGAATTTGGGAATAATTTAGAATTTTTAAAATTTAAAATAAATTTTTAAAATTTAGAAAATTTTTTATATTTCATATATATATAAATGGGAAAAACTCGTAGTCGTAGAGGTCGCAGAAGTAGTCGCAGAAGCATGGGAATGTCAAGTGGTCGCGGTATGTCTCAAAAAAAAGCTATACAGCTTGGTAAATCTATAGGCAAGGCGGTAGGTAAGTCTATAGGTAAAGGTCTTGGCCTTGGCGTCGGAAAAGGCGTCGGAATGGGCAAAGGTTTAGGTCTTGGTAAGGGTTTAGGACTTGGTAAGGGTTTAGGACTTGGTAAAGGCGTCGGAATGGGCAAGGGTGTTGGTCTTGGCAAAGGTTTAGGAAAAGGCGTCGGTGTTGGTCTTGGCAAAGGAATTGGTTTAGGCTTGGGATTGGGCAAGGCTTAAATTTCGCGTTTATTAATAAACCTAATAAACCTAATAAACCTAATAAATTAATTTTTAATTAAAATTAAAATATATATAATTATAATATTATATAATTATATATAAATGAAATCAAAGCGTAACAGTAGAAGAAAACATTCAAAAACCAAGAGAAAATGGGTTACAGCAGTTCAAGCAGCTGAAAGAACTTTGAAAAAAACCAAATCTTTATCTAAGGCCAGAGCGGCATTGAAAATACAAGCTTTTCAAAATGCTCGTAAATTATTTGGTTCTATTGGAGAGGGACTATAATTCATTTAAAATATATTATGTATTTTTAAATGAATGAATAAATGAATATAATTTTACACAATTGGATTAATTGGATTTATTGGATTTATTGGATTTATTGGTTTATTTTTAGTATCAAAAGGAATATTTGTTAAATCACTTGTTCCAATATTTGAGCTATTTAATGGTGCTGATGTTGATGATAAATCGCTATTTATTGATAAAGATGATGAAACTGTAGGTGTTGATGATAAATCAGTTGTTGTTAAAGATGGTGTAGTTGATGATGGTATAGAAGTTGATGATGGTATAGAAGTTGATGATGGTATAGA
>Ga0114969_10002225_pt1 | contig 16000 bp, 20 predicted proteins | sample M_130807_MF_Meta_FD_87316 | JGI IMG/M metagenome (GOLD analysis project Ga0114969, IMG submission 87316) | Freshwater microbial communities from Lake Montjoie, Canada to study carbon cycling - M_130807_MF_MetaG | ecosystem: Environmental > Aquatic > Freshwater > Lake | place: Lake Montjoie...
AAAAAAAAAAAAAAAAAAAAAAATAATAATAATAATAATAATAATAATAATAATAATAATAATAATAATAATAATAATAATAATAATAATAATACAGAAAAAAGATATCATAACCTATAATGGCCGACGACGTGATTGTCGCCGTTAAAAAACTGTCCCCGATGACCGCCCATTTCGCAGGCGGGATAATGTTTCTGTTTCTGTTCCTGTGCATTGTCGCGGTCGTGGTGTATAAGACAAATTTGCAAGCGTCAAACGACGAATACATGGCCAGCCTGTACCCTTCAGTTGCGCCACTCACGTCTATAAACGAGTCGGATGACCGGTTCTCGTACCTGCTTCGGGACTATTACGTGAAAACTGCGTACAACTGCTGCAGCTCCGGGGATTACAGCGGCGATTACGTGTCGGCGGGGGCGTTATCCACCGTGATAAGCCAGGGCGCGCGGTGCCTGGATTTCGAGATATATTCCGTGGGAGGGGTGCCGGTCGTGTCCACGTCGTCGCAGCCAGAGTACACGCTGAAGGAAACGTACAATTACGTCACTCTGTCCGAGGCGTTTGACGTGATTCAGTCCAACGCGTTTTCGGGACAGCCGAAATGCCCGGTCCCGTCCGACCCGTTATTTATTTGCTTGCGCGTGAAGAGCAACAACATGCTGATTTTTAACGAGATCGCCAAGCTCATCGAGAGCAAATTCGCGTCGCGGCTGCTCGATTCGCGGTACGGGTACGGGTACAACGGTGACAGCCTGGGGCGAGTTAGGCTAACCAATTTTATGAACAAGGTTGTTATAATAATGGACGAAACGCCGAGCACGAACGCGGTATCGACTGAAGCTTCCACATTGTATAAAAAAACGGCGCTATTCGAGTACGTCAACATGATCATTCATGGACCCACGTCAAAGAAAACGTTTGCCGAGGTGACCGCACCGACCCCAAGTTCATCAGAATTGGTAGAGTTCACTAAAAAAAATATTGTCTATGTGGTACCCGAGCGGTCGTCAAAATCCGAAAACGTGAATGATACGGCACTCGCGTTCACGTACGGGTGCCAATTTATTGCCATGTCGTTTCAGAGCGAAGATGCGTTTATTCAGGCGTACAACACGAAATTCAAGGATATCGGGTCCGCGTTTATATTAAAGGCGGAACAATTGCGGTACACGCCGCTTACAATTAGCCCACCAACCCCGAGTGACCCGACCCGTTCGCTCACATCTGGAATGAGCGGTAGAGGACCTATGGGAACCACTATTTCGGGGTAATTAATTTTCATATTTTTATTTCAGGTAAAAAACAGGTAAAATAAAAATAAAAATAAAAATATACGGTACAGTATTAAGGATTAAGGATTAAGGTAAAGATTAAGGTAAAATAATAAAAAAAATAACATATAATGTCTTCTTTAAAATCTCGTCAAATGGAAGAAAAAGAATTGGAAATTATAAAAGCCGCGGTTGAATCGATCGAACATCGCAAAGGTAAACGGTTGGTTTTAGAACCGGACGTTCAAGCGGTCATAGACACCGTGGAGCGGTTTATTTCGTCCAAGAATTTGGTTTGTTATGGCGGAACCGCAATTAACAACATAATGCCCCAACAGTACCGGTTCTATGATACCGAAGTCGAATTACCGGACTATGATTTTTATTCTCCAAACGCGCTGGAAGATGCGAAAGAGTTGGCGGACATATGTTTTAACCTGGGGTACAACGAGGTGGAAGCCAAGTCGGGAACGCACCCCGGGACGTATAAAGTGTTTGTGAATTTTATGGCCATCGCGGACATCACTCAAATGGACCAAACGCTATTTAAAACGCTGAAAGAAAAATCGTACATTAGGAATAAAATCCACTATGCGCCCACCGATTTTTTGCGAATGGCGATGTATTTGGAGCTGTCTCGCCCGGACGGCGACGTCTCGCGCTGGGAAAAGGTATTAAAGCGGCTCACGCTACTGAATAAGGCGTACCCAATGCAAACGAAAAAATGTGCGCGCATTGAAATGCAGCGCCCGATGAACAAACTGAAACTGCGCGGGAATCACGTAGCTGCCCAAAAAAATATATACGACATTACCCAGCGGGTCCTTATGGGCAGCGACATTGTTTTTATCGGCGGATTTGCGGACATTCTGTACTCGAGGTACCTGCCCAAAAAAGAACGACTTCACTTGAAGAACCATCCCGAATTCGACGTGCTTTCCAACGCGCCGAAAGAATTGGCCGACCTTATAAAAATGTCGCTTGTTGCAAACGGGATTGAGGACGTGTCCGTCGAAAAGATGCCGAGCATTGGCGAGATTGTGTCAGACCACTATAAAATTTCGGTGGGTGGAGAAATCATTGTTTTAATTTACAAGCCCACCGCGTGCCACAGCTACAACACGATTCGATTGGACAATCACGTCATAAAGGTAGCCAGTATCGACGCCATGCTCATGTTTTACCTGGCATTTTCATTTGCGGACCGCGACTACTTTGACAGGGACCGAATCATGTGTTTGGCGAGCTTGCTGTTTCACATACAGAAATACAACCGGTTGCGACAAACGGGGCTGCTAAAACGGTTCGGGCGGTCGTGCTACGGGACACAGGAAACGCTGGAATCGCTGCGCAAAGAAAAGGCTAAAAAATACGAGGAACTTAAGAATGATAGGACGAGTGCCGAATATCAGAAATGGTTTTTGCGGTACATACCGCTCATGCTGCGAAGCACGAATACACGGGTTGCGCGCAAAACTAAAAAATCCAAATCTGCTTCCCGATCCCGATCCCAATCCAAATCGGTTTCCCATTCCCATTCCCGATCCCAATCCAAATCTGCTTCCCGATCCCGATCCCGATCCCAATCAAAAACTCGCCGTCGTACTACCACTACTAAGAGCCGACCCAATATTTAGTTAGTAGTCAACAAATAAAAGTATAATAATGATTATTTATACAAAATCATTATTTATTCATAAATACAAATGGCGAATGTTTCTAATTTGGACGACTCGGATTTACCCAAACTCGACTGCAGCGTCGTTTACAAGTTTGAATCGTGTTCCGTTATTGCCATTTTTAGAAAGGCCGCTGGGCCTCGGACATGCGGTAGAGGCGCATGAATCGCATCACAATCTCAACACCAACTCGTATGGACTGCTCGGTGTGTACGACTGGATTATGGGAACAACCCGTCTCGCGACAGTTTAAATGAAATTAAATGAAATTAAATGAAATGATATATATATATAGATATATGATGAATTAATTAATTAATTAATTAATTCATAGTATTTGCTTTGCTTTGCGTATACTTACAATAATTTTGTAATAATGTAGTACGCAATCGCGTAAGCGCAGCTGGTTGCAACCAGCCCAATTAAGTTTAAGTTGCCGTCCCGGTTAAAGAGAGACGGAATAATTTGCAGCATGTGCGCGCGTATCGCCGGCATTTGAAAAATGAAATACAAAACTCCGAGAAGGATGGGCATCTGAAATTCGGTGTACAGCGCTTCCAATGTATCCATTTTATTCTGCTCGCGGCGATTGTTTCTCTGAACGTCGTCGCTTGTTTCGTATCGTTTAATATAGTCGCCACCCAACCCGCCGCCGTCGCCGGATGTTGACTGATGTGGATGCTGTTGTGGTTGTGGAATATAATTCGGCTTAATTTGTTCGTCGTGCTGCATGGAGAGGCTGTCTCTCGGAATGTCTCGAGCTGGAAGTGCCGTCATTCCCGCGCTGCTTGCCCGCTGAACACCACTCACCAATTCTTGCAGCGTGCGCTGGTCCATGACCGCCTGCGATTGCGCCGGCGCTGCCATGGCACCACCGGCTGCGCCGCCCATATTCGGGTCGTACTGTTGAATAACCATGTTTGTTCCCATTTGTTGTCCGATTGATGATGCGGCCGAGTTACTGTGAACCGGTAAATCGTCTAATCGAGTGGTATCCATGATTGAAATTATATTATCAATTATTATCAGTTATGAAAATTATTATCGGTTATACAGTTATTCGGTTATACAGTTATTCGGTTATACAGTTATTCGGTTATTCAGCTATTATCAATTATTATCAATTATTATCAATTAATATAAATATATTTATTTAATTTATTTATATATATATTACGCATTCATTGCATTATTGCCAATTGCCAATTGCCAATTGCCAAATGCCACCACGGTTATTTAAGTTATTGCTATAGTTTGTTTTTTCGCGTCGCATTTTGTGATGTGTGGGTTATACTTGAAACATTTGTCATTTTCGTAGTGATACACATATTTCTCGATTTCGGCGGACGAAGGTGCTTCAAATTTTATACATTTTCGATCCTGGCACGCCTTTCTAAATAGAGACGCGAGTCCAAGCCCTAGTATCACAGATATGATATATCCGCCGGTTTGGGTGTGCAGCAGCTGTTTTAATCCCATTATTTTATTATTTTTATTATTATTAGGATTATTATTGTTGTTAGTGATAATATTTGTTATACATGTATAATATTTTAATTTTTAAATTAATAGATTTACTATTAATAAAAAATACATGGATCAGTCACGTTACTATTGTTTATGCAAGCAGCTGAAAAAAATCAAATTCCAGTAGCTTACATTCAGATTGCTTCAATAATAAAATATGGTTCTGATGGTTCTGAAGAAGAACGAAATAGACAAGCATTTGAATGGAACATGAAGGCAGCAAAACAAGGGCACCCGCAGAGGCATGTTTAAGATTAATTTAAGAAATTGAAATTAAGTTTTTAATTGATTTCATTTAAATATAAATTAGTTCTAAAGACCATAAGAATCAACGAATATACATGTCTGTCAATCAAGTCGTTGCCCCCGCCGCTGCTGCTGAACCTGCTGCCCCTGTCGCCGTCGCCGCCCCTGTTCCTACCAAGCGAGAGCTGGAGTTGCTTTTCAATAAGGCTTACAATCTTGAGAGATCTGATGATTTATCAGATTTCTCAAATGATGAAAGTGAAGAAGGTGACGCAAATGAAGAGCCTATTTTGGTGCGAGCGTTTTTGCAATACACCAAACTTGTTGAATGGGGTCATGTGGAGTCAAAGACACGTCTGGCAGTGTTCCTGTTCTATTCATGGGGAGGAGCTAAGCGGGATGTACCAAGATGTATCTCCTTACTCACTGAAACTGCAGCAACCGGTGACGAAATCGCTATGAGGTACCTGGAGGTTTACAAGGAATCTGGAGGCAAATCGCTTGGTATCCCTAAGTGTTGAGGATGCTACAATGAAAGCGTAAATGCGCAAACTCGTCGTTCGTTGACGTACATTGTGAATAATAACATTTGTTGTTTGTTGTTTTGTTTTGTTTTGTTATTTGTTTGTTTCTACAGTTTTTTATATTGAGTCCATGATATGTCTTTAACTGGTGCACGCGAAGCCGCTGGCGCAGATCCCGCCGCGAGCTCGTGCGCTGCATCCAAATGCTCAGACTTGCGCAGTGCACTGTCCACATAAATTTGTTTCAACAGTTTCCCGACCTCAAACGACCCTTCATGTTGGTCGATTTTTCCATCCTCTATCAGTTTTAGAACGGACACGAACTTCATAAGGATGTTCAAATCGATTTCATTTTTTTTGAGCTTGTTGAAAATGTCGGTATAATGTTTGAACAAAAACGCGCATTGCGATACACAAATTGCATCATATTGCGCCGGGTGAGATTTTGCGAGTCGCGCGTAGTCGTGCTTTATTTTCAGCATTTTTGCCACATCGGCCCGGATAAGCTCGCCGTGTTTCAGTTCGCGTATTTTAGAGGTATTGTCTTCAGTATCGTTTGCCGCTATCATCTTGCGAAGATTAAGTCGCTCATCGTCGTTCATTATCGCCTTTTTACTTTATAATTTATGCTTATTTTATAATGGATATACTTTATATTTTAATTGAATTAAATTAACGAAATAATAATAATAATAATAATAAAATATAGAAATATAGATAAATATAATAATTTTAATTCAAACCGAAAATGGCAAACGATCCGGATGCAATTCAGCGGCACGAAACGGCTGCTCCAGCACCGACCCGTGCAGATTTCGCGCCCGAGCCGATAAAGTATACTGCCGAATCGTCGTCGGCATCTGCGGCAATAAACACGGTCCGCGCAGATGCGGCAAACGGCAACATGCTAAACAATATGCGCGGCGGGTGGATTTCGGGACGTAGCCGCAGAAGCAGCCGCAGAAGCACTCGCAGAAGCAGTCGAAATAAACACAAGCTTCGTGGTGGCAGAAGCAGAAGCAGAAGCAGAAGCAGGCACCGACAGGGTGCCGCGTTTAAAACCAGGGTGAGCCGCAGACTTCGCATACGCATGGTGCAGCGCCGCATAAAAAAACGCAACGCGGCAACCGCTAAATTACAAATGCGTGGTGGTAGCGGCGAATTAAATGCCGAGACGAACAAATATACTGTACCTCAGCACGGCCACAGCTGCGGACAAGGTGAGTTGAACTGCGCCGGGAATGAAGCGTCAGTGCTGTTGGCGGCAAATAATCAAATGATCGCCAACGCGCACGGCGACAACTAACATTTCCACCGGCTGCCACATTTGATGCACGTCACAAAGGTCGTCATCGGCTCGTCTGCCGACCGCGTCTGTAGCTGGTAGTACGTGCACTCCCGGGATTTGCATTTGTGGCACTGAAAGTTGTCAGTGGATGCTTCCAACTTAACCTCGTATTTATTCTTGTCGCGAATGCGCTTAGATTCAATGAGAAGCGACCACTTTTCCGGACACAGCTCCTGGTGAGTCATAAACGGCAAGTCTTGCGCGATGATTTTCCTGGTTCGAACTGCGTCCAAAATGCGCGGATTTTTCAAGTTGACGAACATGCTCCTCGCGTGATCCAGATATACCTGAACCAGATACGGGTTATCCCATTTTTTTACTATATTTTCGCGGGTAGCTTTTTGGATAACAAAATTATAAATACCGCGCTCCACATTGGTCGCAATTGTTGTCATTGCGGTTGCGGTTGCGGTTGCGGTTGCGGTTGCGGCCGCGGCATCATTATCATCATTATCGTCATCCTCCTGGCGCGATGCGACGAGCAAATCTTTTATTTTATCTCGCAAATTAGCGCGAAATTGCGTCGGATTCTCAATGATGCGCATGGGGGGTGCTTGATGTTTGTTGTTAATTAAATATTACGTAGCGTACGTTTAATATGTAATCATTATTTAATCAATTTTATATTTATACATTTATCAGCGCTTCCAAACTTCGAAAAACGTGGGCTGGCACGGACCCCACCCACCGCTCTCGACGTAGTCTCTGTAGAATCCATTATTGATCAACGTATCGTCGACGTACTGTTTTTCTCGCGCGACGTGATAGTCGTTTTCCATGACAATCAACTTTATTGAATCCAATATTTCGGGCATGTCCATTAAAATATAATAAAATGCACCCTCGCAGTCCAGAACGAGCGTGTCGAATTCGATATTGTATTTAGCGCGCAGCTGGTCAAGCGTGATTGTGTTTACCCACTTATACCCGTAGAACAGCGTGTCCGTGTCATTCACAACCGTGTCCCACCCCCGCTGCATGAGCCGTCGTTTTGACAGCGCGGACGATTCAATATGAAACGACAACTTATTCAAGAGCGCATTTTCGCGCAACTGGTTCGCGATGTTTTCGTCGCTTTCGAGAGACACGAAATCGAGCATTCGGTTCGTATCATCGACGCTGGCGCTGATATCGCGATTCGAATTCAAGATGCTCGCAATAATTAGCGAGTTGCGTCCAATATTGCCACCTATTTCCAGAACTTTTTCTGTCCCGGTAAAATACCGCGCCACCATTTTCTGTTCCGGTAATTCGTCCATAAATGTTCCGTATTTGAGTATTAGTTTGGAATGCATCGACGATATTTTATTATTCGTTTCAGCCGCAGCGACCCGTTCGTTAACTGTATCAACGATGGTTCCGGTCGCCACGTTAATTCGGATCGTGTAGCCGGCGTCGAACTCGTTGCGCGAGACCCCATCGGAATTTAAATGATCGGTATCATCGGTTATAACTACTATTTTTTTATGCACGCCTACGCACGGGTCGGTGAATATCGAGGCTCGTACAATATCTCCGAACGGAATAACAATAGTGTCGCCGCGTTTTAATTTTTGCAAACATATGTCGGACACATCAATCCATGTTTCAATCGCTCCGTACAAGATTTTCATTGTTTATTTAATTGATTCTCTTTGTAAACGTATATGATGTATGTATTTATTACATTTATCACTTTTTATATTATTATTAATTATTTATTTTTTACACCACTCGGTTATTTTATAAGAAGTGTGTACACAACCGTTTTCTACATATTTTACTAACGTATTAAAAGTAAAATTGCCTTTTTTTATTCCCACAAAATATAGGTCTTTTGAGTTATTGTTATAATACGTTTATTCGTGCGGACAACCGACGCATTTCACCTTCTCAAGCAGATCGGTATAATTCAGCACGCACGACATGCCGTATATCAACACGTTCGCATAGTTTGAGATGCCACTGCCGCAATATTTTTCGCACATCGCGCTCACGCGTTCGACCAGTTTATCTCGGTGCGCATTAAACAGTTTCCGCATGAGCGGCGTAAAGTAGGCCTTGCTCGCCGCAGGGATTGCCGTGATGTGCCGGTCGAACTCGGCATCGTTCAGCAGCGCGCACGTTGCGAACTCGATCGTTTTATATTCGATAATTCGATTATACGGCGCGAAATCGGCGTGGTTGTCGCGAATGCCGGGTTCGTGCAAAAGTGGGGCGTCGTCCATTATAGACACCATTGTCAGGAGCACCGATTTTAGGGTGAGGCATCCAGTCCACTGCTCGCCCCGCCAATTATTCAAGATGGACAGGCACACGTACCCCGTTTTATAGTAGTTTGGGTGCATGCGTGTGCTGCCGTCGTTGGTGAGGAATGTGGCCGACAGCGGCGTGTGTGGATAATCCGCGGGGAATTTAATGCGGAAAAAATAGTAGCCGCCGTCATACAGCGTTCCCGGCCGGCCGTGCAGCATGGCGTACCCGACCAAAACGTCCTCTTCGTCATGCACATAATAAATTCCATTATCGTGGATCGGGCACGTCATCAACTCGCGCACGTCGCTCAATATGCGGCGAACAGACTCTTTGGATATTGGGATGTCTATTGGCTGTGCCGCGGTTGCGGTCGGCGGTCCAGTTTTTGTATGGTGCGTCATTGCGGTATTATTGTTAGTATTTAATATAATATTATATATTATATATATATATTTAATATTTATTATTGTTTATGTTTCCCAATATAGCCGTACACCGCCTTTGAAATGTCCGTGGACTGAAACATTTTGCGCATGTCGGTTGCAGACGCGGACTCTATGTCGCACAACATTTGTTCCGGGCTTACAAACGGCACTTTTAGCTCCGCCAACGGCACCGACCCGTTCATTCTCGCGTACATCGTAAAAAACGACTGATAGTACGCAATATTCTGTATTGCGGTGCGCGTTTGCCGGTATTCCGCCATTGCGAAACGACCCTTTTCCGCATGAATTATCTTTTCGGGCACGCGATGCTGCGGGTGCTGATGCTCGACCATGTAATGCAAGCACATATTTAATATGCGCATGACGTTTTTATCGATGCATGACCCCGTTATTACTATCATGTTTCCGTTTGTCGACAAGTATGATTGAACGCCAACCCCGTACACCAGTTTATTCTTTGTGCGCAGCAGTAAATTGAGTTCCACCCCAATGATGCCCTCGAAGAGATAAAAATGATGCGTGCTCACAATATCGGGGGGACTCGGTTGAAATACGGGAAGTATAATCGCAAAGGTCGTATTTTTTGCTTCCGGATTTTTAATGAAAATGGGAAAGTTTGTGTTGGTGTTGCGGCCGGCGCGGCCGGCGACGTTGCTACTAATAGCTCGAAACGATGGTATCAATACCTTGTCGCCATCTATTGTCACCGCCGAACAACCTCGATTATCGAGCCCGCGTTTCCGCGTCATGTTTCTGGTTAACGCGCTGATCACGGCCGACTTGGTTATATTTCCGGCAAAAAAGAAGGTTATATTTTCAGAAGTGTAGTATCGCTTGTGGTACTCGACAATGTCGGCGACCGTAATGCGTTTCAGATTGTCGATTTGCATCTGGATGTTCGTTTCGTTGCGCAACCCGCTGCGGTCAGAATACACGCACGAATACAGTGCGTGGTAGAGTTTATGCGTCGGATTGTTCTGAACTATCTTGAGCTCGTTTAAAACCGCGGCCTTTTCGGCCTCGATTATTTTTGCGTCAAAATGCGGGTTATTTATAATCTGCGTTATATAATCCACCATGTCGGCGGTTTCCGAATCCAGGCCCGTAATATGATATTCCACGTATTGCATGTGCGTGCTTCCATTATAGTTGGCACTGTGATTGTTCCAGAACAACGCGCACTGTTTTTTGTTGCACTTGCGCCACGCGTTTAAAAGCACGTGTTCAAACAAATGGTTTATGCCAGATTCGTGGTCAGTGGCGTCAGGCGACTCGTTGTAAAACCCGCTCCTTATAATGGCACACACGTAAACCATTTTGGACAACGTGTCTGAAATGACGTACGCGTTAAATCCTGCCGCGTCAATTTTAACAGGCATCGCCGTGGTGGTTTTCATGAGAGGTTGAGAGGTGTTGTTATTTGTTATATATATTATATTTAATTAATTTAATTTAATTTATTAATATTAATAATATTAATTATATTTTTATTATACAATTTAATATAACATCATAACATCACTTATTCGTTTAATCATTGATTTTATATTAAATGAAATAATAAACTAAAAATAAAATAAGAAAGTATTGGAAAAATAGAATGCAAACCATCGTTAATTCGTGTTTAGCATCGCTGTGTTGCAAACCGGTAGCCGCTGCTGCTGCTGCTGCTGCTGCTGCTACTGACGGTGGAACCAACCCCCCAACCAGCCTGTGCGACATAATTCAATCTATTATAGATGATACCGCGCTCGTCGAGCTTAAAGCGACCACCGATGCAAATCAGGCGTCGCCGTCGCCACCATCCGTTTTTAAGTTGCCGATTTCATATTTAGCAAAGGATGACCAGCACGCGCTCGCCAAACCGATCGTGGATGATTTGGAGCTGATCGACGCCAAAGACGCGGTGGCCACGCGCCCGCTGTACGCTCGCGTTACCGGATTATCGGACGATTCCGTGTTCGGAAAACAGTTCCTGTATTTGTGGAGCGAAACATTCACGTCCAATGTGGACTATCTCCGAAACACCCAGCATTTTATCGCCAATCTGCGCCGGCAGCCGATGCAGCCACCGGCCGATGGCGAAACCAGCGACAAGCAAATTGAAACTTTTTGGAAATCGATGAAAACCGACCGTGTCGGGTTTAAAGACAAGTTTGGATACATTGACGCTCCACCGTTCCCAATTATTGAAAAACTAAACACAATTCCTTCCGTGCTTCAAATTCTCTCAATTTACAACGTGTCGTCTCCGTTAATATCGCTGATGATGCCGGTATTGTTGCTGATCGTACCCTTTTTTATTCTGAAATCGCGCGGGGCCGATATCAGCCTGGAAAAGTACGTGGACGTGCTTAAAATGCTGGCATCGTCGCACGCCATTGGAAAGCTGTTCACCGAATTTGACAGCGTCGGCATGGAGAAGAAGCTCTACATAATGATGTCGGTCGCCTTTTATTTTCTACAAGTGTACCAAAATTCGATGTCGTGCTACCGGTTTTATAAGAACGTGTACCTGATTCACGACCACCTCATTATGGTGCGGGCGTACTTGCGACAGACTATTTCCAAAATGGAACGCGTGCTGGCAAGCGCGTCGGGGTTGCTGCAGTACACCGCATTTAGCAGCTGCCTGGAGGCGCAAATGCAGGGAGCGCGCGACATATGCGAAGAGTTGGCCGACATTGAACCGTTTACACTGTGCATGGACTGTGTCAGCCGGATTGGTCACGTGATGAAATACTACTACATGTTTTTTAACGACGCGGAAGTGGACCACATGATGCGGTACGCGTTCGGGTTTAGCGCGTATTACGAGCACTTGTGCGGTATTATTGCCCACATTGAATCCGGGACGTTTAACCCGTGCACGTTCCACGTCGCGGGCGAAGCTGGCGAACAACAACAACAACAACAACAACAACAATCACAACGGCAACAACAACGCGCGATAACGACAATGACGGACGCGTATTTCATGAACACGGTTTCTGCTGCCGCCACTGCCACCGTCGTAAAGAACGACATTACACTCGACCGAAAAATCATTATAACCGGCCCGAACGCGGCCGGAAAAACCACCATAATTAAAACCGCAATATTTAACATTATTTTGTCGCAGCAAATCGGATACGGTGCGTATTCGTCCGCGATCATCGCACCCTATCAGTTCCTGCACTGCTACTTGAACATCCCGGACACGTCGGGGCGCGACAGCTTGTTTCAGGCGGAATCGCGGCGATGCAAGGAAATTCTGGACTGCATCATTGAGAATCCCTCGAAACGACACTTCTGCATATTTGACGAGCTTTATTCGGGAACCAATCCGTACGAAGCGGTTGCCAGTGCGTACGGCTACATTAATTACATTTCTGGCATGCGAAACGTGGATTTCATGCTGACGACGCACTACATTCAGCTATGCAAGCTGTTTCGAGGGGCGCGAGGGGCGTCGGCGTCCGGTCGAAAGGGCAAGGACGGCGACGGCAAAGGCAAACACGGGGAATCATCGGGGTCGGGGTTGCTCGAGAGAAACAATAACGTGCGCAACTTGCACATGGAGACCAGTGTTAACAACACATTTGATTACACATATCACTATAAAATCGTCAACGGCATTTCCAAAATTAAAGGCGGAATTAAGGTGTTGTTTGATTTGAAATATCCGGACGCGATTATTAAATCAACGAAAACCGTTCTGGAATTATAAAAAATAGAAATAGTTGAACCTATTTTTTAACTTAAATATAAATACGTAGTTCAACTATATTTATTTTATTTATAACTTTATTGTATTTATATTTAACATCACAATTCTAATTTATGATCATGGAGGAGAACGGTTCGGCGTGCTTGACGACTGAACTTGGATGCAGTGGATTTGGTAGCATAGGAATGCTACTATTAAGTTTAGGAATAACGGTTGCGCTGGTGGGGTCGCTTTTTTATTACGTGCGTCAGCGATTTGAGGTGCTGGAAGTGTCTCACAAGGAACAGATTGGTGTCATGCAGAATTTCATTGCCTCGATTGGCGACCAATTTCAACGAATGCATTCGTTTATACAGCAACAGAGCAGCACCATGTTTGGTGGCGCCACCAAAGAATATCCTCCGACCGCCGCCGCCGCCGCCACCGCGACCGCTCCACAACAACCACAACAACCACAACAATCACCACCCGATCGGCGAATTCGGGTTGGTTCGCTAATTGATGTATCTGACACTGATAGTACCGACGATAGCGAATATAGCGATTATGACGATGACAGTGCTACCAGTGATACCGACGCTATGGAATTTAGAGGCGCAATTAAAATACACGACGAGTTATATGTCGACAATGATGATGCTCGCGAATATGCTGCTGCTGCGGGTGGTGCCGCCGAGACCATTGTCAGTGAAACTGACCCAGCATTCGACATTAAAATAATAGAGCTTACGCATATTTCTCCTCACCCACCATGCAATCGCGACGATGACAGCGACGATGTCGATGAGAGCGACGATGACAGCGACGATAACGATGACGATGAGAGCGATGACGATGACAGTGATGACGATGGTGACAATGGCGACGATGGCGACGACATGGATCGATTAGATAATCATATTATTAACGTGGTGACTGTAATTAAAAATGACAGCACGTACTGTGAACTCGATGACAAAATAGGACCGGCTGACGTTGGCGCGGGTGCGGCGTGTAGAAGCATGGTGGTTGATTTGGATTTAGATTTAGGCGAACTTCTTAACGACGATTCCGAGCCCACAAAGATTTCACCAATAACACCAATAATACCGATAATTGGCGACACAGATGATACTATATTAACTTCTGCCGGCAACAAAACTTACGCGCATATGTCAATTAAGCAACTGCGGAAGCTTGTAAAAATTCATAATACCGAGATACAACAAGATCATGACATTTCAAAGCTTAAGCGCGAACAGCTGTTGAAGATTTTAGAAGCGAATGCGAATTTTCAATGATAAAATAAATCAATTAAGCAAAATACAAAATAGTGGAGAGAATAAATGATTTAAAATGTAAAAATATTATCACATGGAATAATAAATAAAATAATTAATAAATTAATAGTTAACCGTAAGCAAATAGAATGAGTTGGGGAACTGCGTATTCGGGTTCCAATAACCTACACTTTAATTTTCCGCCCATTATGGACGACGGCCGAACGTACACGTCGTGGATTCCGGGTTCCGCAATCAATGACCAGTTGCGGTCACAAAATAATATAGATTCGAACTGGACGTACCGGCAGTTTTTGATGCACAACTCGACCAACATCATGGATGGCAACCTGCAGCAGTGTTTCAGCCAATCCGGGTATTCCAACTTATACGGTCAAACCGTGTCAAATTCGCCGTTTCTGTACGCGAATGTCGCGGATAAGAGTCAGCCGTACGGCTACGAAAACAGCGATTTAAAAAATATATACTTATCTCGAAACGATTTACAGAGCCGAATGGTTGCACCCATTGTTACTCAGGATCAATTTATAATGCGCCAGATGTCCACCAATATGCGACCAAATTAAAATTACAAAGTATACACGCGCGAATAATTGTATTTTAGTATTTTGGTATGGTATTTTAGTATTTTAGTATTTAGTATTTTAGTATTTTAGTATTTATTTAGTATTTGGTATTTTAGTAATAATTTTATAAAAAATATAATCTAATTTATAATTATAATCATAATATCATATCACAACTCAAAGTAATTAAAATGGACATTATCATGTTTTTGTACACGGCGGTGCTGTTTTTCGTGCTCACCCCGGGAATTCTGCTTTCACTGCCCCCCAACGCCTCCAAAACCGTGGTCGCACTCACTCACGCGGTCGTATTTTCATTCGTTTGGTCATTTACGAACCAAGCCGTATTCTCTGCAACTCGTAGCTTCTTGTAATACATTCTTCGTGTTTCATTTCATTTAGCAATTAATTAATTTATCGTTTATTAATTATTATATAATTATAATTTAATTATTTAATTAACATAAAATAACATAATCATTGATGTTTAGCAGTGATGGTAGCACTCGTGGAGGCACGGCTTTTTTATTGTTAATGCTTGGCATTATTATATTAAGCGGAGCAGTATTCAAATACAGTATTGACCGCCTTCGCGGCGCAGAAGGTCTTGAAAACATGCAACGACATAATTTTAATTTGACACCCGGAGCGTATCCTGGAACGCTGGACGCGCTGCTGCTCAGTCCAGAATACCCGACGCCCGGTACAATTATGAATGTACCTAACAAGGTGGCGGCGGCGGCGGCGGCGGCCGCGTCACCGGCATTCGCCACGATACTCGGTTCAGAGTATCCGGCGCCAACAAATAACCCGAGATACGCGGCAAGCCCGGACAACGATACATGCATGCCGATGACAATGTGCAATTCATTTTACGGAATGCGCAACGAGCGCCCGAAACCTACCCCATTAGCAGTTCCGCTATCCGATCCGCGCAGGCGGGTCAATTATTATGCAGCAGATTCGCTGGATTTGACAATGAATGAATGAATGAACGAATGAATGAACGAATGAATGAATGAACTATAAATAATATAATAATAAATAATATAATATACTAAAAATACATCATATTATTTATTATGTCTCCCGGTCCTATAGCTTCGGATGTCCAGACTTGCGATGCGAAGTTCAAGTACGTGTGCGAGCAGAAAACCCAGCTGGATGCC
>Ga0114969_10002227_pt1 | contig 15993 bp, 8 predicted proteins | sample M_130807_MF_Meta_FD_87316 | JGI IMG/M metagenome (GOLD analysis project Ga0114969, IMG submission 87316) | Freshwater microbial communities from Lake Montjoie, Canada to study carbon cycling - M_130807_MF_MetaG | ecosystem: Environmental > Aquatic > Freshwater > Lake | place: Lake Montjoie...
TAGTACCATTCGTTCCGCTTGTACCATTAGTTCCATTCGTACCCGATGTTCCGTTGGTTCCACTAGTTCCATTAGTACCGCTAGTACCATTTGTACCATTAGTTCCATTCGTACCGCTCGTACCATTAGTTCCGTTAGTCCCTGACGTTCCGCTAGTACCATTTGTTCCTGAAGATCCTGAGTCTCCATTTACTCCGCTAGTGCCGTTCGTTCCTGATGTGCCGTTGGTACCATTCGTTCCTGAAGTCCCATTTGTACCATTTGTTCCTGAGGTTCCATTTGTTCCGTTAGTACCCGATGTGCCGTTTGTTCCTGAAGTTCCATTTGTACCATTCGTTCCGCTAGTCCCATTTGTACCTGAAGTTCCGTTTGTTCCGCTGGTCCCGTTTGTTCCGTTTGTTCCGTTTGTTCCGCTAGTACCATTCGTTCCGTTAGTACCTGAGGTACCATTAGTTCCCGATGTTCCATTCGTACCGTTTGTGCCCGATGTACCATCAGTCCCTGAAGAACCATTTGTCCCATTTGTTCCACTAGTACCGTTAGTTCCATTAGTACCTGATGTTCCATTAGTACCCGATGTACCATTCGTACCGTTCGTTCCATTAGTTCCGCTAGTACCATTCGTACCGTTTGTCCCATTAGTTCCGCTAGTACCTGAAGTCCCATTAGTTCCGCTAGTACCATTTACACCCGATAATCCACTCGTACCATTTGTTCCGTTTGTACCTGAAGTTCCGTTTGTTCCACTTGTGCCATTAGTTCCGTTAGTACCTGAAGTGCCGTTTGTTCCGCTCGTACCGTTTGTTCCATTCGTACCGTTAGTTCCTGATGTACCATTAGTTCCGTTGGTTCCCGAAGTTCCATTTGTTCCGCTAGTCCCTGATGTTCCATCCGTACCGTTGGTTCCATTTGTCCCGCTAGTACCATTTGTTCCTGAAGTACCATTAGTACCAGATGTTCCGTTTGTACCTGAAGATCCTGAATCACCATTTACTCCGCTAGTGCCATTTGTGCCCGATGTTCCATTCGTACCGCTAGTACCATTTGTGCCGTTAGTTCCCGATGTTCCATTCGTACCGTTGGTACCTGAAGTTCCGTTTGTACCTGATGTTCCGTTTGTTCCATTAGTCCCTGATGTTCCGTTTGTTCCATTAGTCCCTGATGTACCGTTGGTCCCGCTCGTACCATTTGTTCCGTTAGTTCCTGAAGTACCATTAGTTCCGCTAGTTCCATTGGTTCCGTTTGTTCCCGATGTTCCATTAGTACCGTTGGTACCACTTGAACCATTTGTTCCGCTAGTACCATTTGTTCCGCTAGTACCATTTGTTCCTGAAGTGCCGTTAGTACCTGAGGTTCCCGATTCTCCATTTACACCACTTGTACCGTTAGTACCACTTGAACCATTAGTACCATTAGTCCCTGAAGTTCCGTTAGTACCAGATGTTCCGTTTGTGCCTGAAGATCCTGAGTCTCCATTTACTCCGCTAGTACCATTAGTTCCTGAAGTTCCGTTTGTTCCATTAGTTCCATTAGTTCCGCTAGTACCATTTGTACCACTAGTCCCATTTGTCCCTGATGAGCCGTTTGTTCCTGAAGTACCATTTGTTCCACTAGTGCCGTCGGTACCTGAAGTTCCATTCGTTCCGTTAGTACCTGATGTACCATTTGTTCCTGAAGTTCCATTTGTACCGTTGGTACCACTAATTCCAGAAGTTCCGTTTGTACCTGAAGTTCCATTCGTTCCGTTAGTACCTGACGTTCCATTTGTTCCGTTTGTACCTGAAGTCCCTGAAGTCCCACTACTTCCTGAAGTCCCGTTTGTTCCTGAAGTACCTGAAGTTCCATTTGTACCCGAAGTACCATTAGTTCCAGATGAACCCGAAGTGCCGTTAGTACCACTAGTTCCATTTGTTCCCGAACTACCTGATGTTCCATTGGTTCCTGAAGTTCCGTTTGTGCCTGAGGAACCGCTAGTACCATTAGTTCCCGAAGTTCCTGAAGAACCACTTATCCCATTGTATACCCATGATATTGTACAAACATCTGATATAGTTATAGTACCATTCGCCACAAGTGGCGTATCAACTTGAAACTCGTAAGTACTACCTGAAGTAATGGATATAACTCTCCATATACCAATAATATTGTTAGAACCTACTTGTGTGATTTGTAAATAGACAGGATAACCAAGGTCCTGTATACTGTCTACTCCGGAAAGCCATGTAGAATAATCTGTTCCGTTTGCAGCATCCGTATTTATGTAGACATATTCAATTAAACTCATTACAGAATCATCTGTTCCAAAATTTCCACTTCCAGGAGTAGTAGTAGTAGCAGCATAAATCCATCTACCGCTATTTGAAGAATCATTACCGTCTATAGCCGAGGTTCCGTTTGTACCCGAAGTACCGCTAGTACCATTAGTTCCATTGGTTCCGTTTGTACCTGAAGTTCCGTTAGTACCTGAAGTGCCGTTTGTTCCATTAGTTCCGTTGGTTCCCGAAGTTCCATTTGTTCCACTAGTGCCGTCGGTACCTGAAGTTCCATTTGTTCCGCTAGTTCCATTAGTACCTGATGTTCCATTAGTTCCGTTAGTACCGTTAGTACCATTAGTGCCTGAAGTACCATTAGTACCAGATGTTCCGTTTGTACCTGAAGATCCTGAATCACCATTTACTCCGCTAGTGCCATTTGTGCCCGATGTTCCATTTGTGCCCGATGTTCCATTCGTACCGCTAGTACCATTTGTGCCGTTAGTTCCCGAAGTTCCATTTGTTCCACTTGTGCCATTAGTCCCTGAAGTTCCGTTTGCCCCGCTAGTTCCATTTGTTCCATTTGTTCCAGACGTTCCGTTAGTACCATTTGTTCCTGATGAACCATTCGTCCCCGAAGTTCCATTCGTCCCTGAAGTTCCGTTTGTACCTGATGTCCCATTAGTGCCATTTGTCCCTGACGTTCCGTTAGTACCATTAGTACCTGAGGTACCATTTACACCAGATAAACCACTTGTTCCGTTAGTTCCCGATGTTCCATTCGTACCGTTGGTACCTGAAGTTCCGTTGGTACCTGAAGTTCCGTTTGTACCTGAAGTTCCATTCGTTCCGTTAGTGCCTGATGTTCCGTTAGTCCCATTTGTACCTGATGTTCCATTTGTACCTGATGTTCCGTTTGTCCCATTCGTTCCCGATGTTCCGTTAGTACCGTTAGTGCCGCTCGAACCATTTGTGCCCGAAGTTCCGTTTGTGCCCGAAGTTCCGTTTGTCCCATTAGTCCCTGAAGTTCCGGATGTTCCATTTGTACCATTTGTACCACTAGTTCCATTTGTCCCCGATGTACCGTTAGTACCATTTGTTCCTGACGTTCCGTTTGCTCCGCTGGTACCATTTGTGCCCGAAGTACCATTAGTTCCGTTAGTGCCCGAAGTACCATTAGTTCCGTTAGTGCCCGAAGTACCATTAGTTCCATTAGTGCCTGAAGTACCATTTAGACCAGAAGTCCCATTCGTACCATTCGTTCCGCTAGTTCCATTAGTTCCTGATGTGCCGTTAGTTCCATTGGTCCCTGATGTGCCGTTAGTTCCATTGGTCCCGCTCGTACCATTTGTTCCCGAAGTTCCATTAGTACCGTTGGTACCACTTGAACCATTTGTACCATTCGTTCCGCTAGTACCATTTGTACCTGAAGTTCCATTTGTGCCGTTAGTACCCGATGTTCCATTTGTACCTGATGTTCCATTTGTACCTGATGTACCATTCGTACCTGAAGTTCCATTCGTTCCGCTAGTTCCATTTGTTCCTGAAGTTCCATTTGTTCCTGATGTTCCGTTTGTACCATTCGTTCCGCTAGTCCCATTTGTACCATTCGTACCTGAAGTTCCATTCGTTCCGCTAGTTCCATTTGTTCCTGAAGTTCCATTTGTTCCTGAGGTTCCGTTAGTGCCATTAGTTCCCGATGTTCCATTAGTTCCGTTTGTACCCGATGTTCCATTAGTACCTGATGTTCCATTTGTTCCATTAGTCCCTGAAGTTCCGTTGGTCCCGCTAGTTCCATTTGTGCCGCTAGTCCCGTTTGTACCATTCGTTCCGCTAGTCCCATTTGTACCGTTAGTTCCTGATGACCCATTAGTTCCGTTGGTGCCACTTGAACCATTTGTTCCACTAGTTCCGTTGGTACCACTAGTTCCGTTGGTACCACTTGAACCATTTGTTCCACTAGTTCCGTTGGTACCACTTGAACCATTTGTTCCTGACGTTCCACTAGTTCCGTTAGTTCCACTAGTACCATTTGAAGTTATTCCCGTGATTGAAACGGTATTATTATCTGTTCGATATAAGTTGATAGTGCTCGTTGCAGAATAGTACGTTCCGCCAGTAACATAAATGTCCGTGAACCCTGTTAAAAACCCATTTACGTTAAATGTGCCACCCGTATTATTTGTAAATGTGGCGGTACCATTATTTGAGTTATACGTACCACCAGTAACAAAGATTTCTGTGGGTAGACCTAAATATGTTGTAGCAGAAAAAATACCATTAACCGTTAATCCGGTCATGTTATTTATTGTAGCATTATATGTGCCACCCGTAACGTTCAATATGGTGAATGTATTATTTAAATACGTGAATCCACTTATTCCCGTTCCTGCACCTCCACCACCTGTCGTAAACTTTCTCCAAGTTGATGTGTTACCTCCTCCATTGTAATCTTCAATAGTGTTACCTGTCCACATATTAATAAATGCGGTACCACCAACACTATTACCTTTAACGGTAGTTCCAAAATCAGAAATAACAACACTCGGACCACCAGTACCTGATGAAGACACCGCATTATTCCAAATGGTTTGATAATTTTGTAAATAAAATTGGTATACACTACCCGTCTCATGAACATAAGCAAGCATACCCAATCGTCTTCTACCTGAAGATATATTATCAGAACCTAAGGTTAAAACATTAGGTGAAAATATACTACCGGACCCGATTTGTAATTGTATTGGAATCGTATTACCTGAGTTCTCAATATATCCTGTGGTTCCTGAAGGGATGGTAAAGAGTAAATCTGATAAATTATATACCTCCATAAAACCACCAACACCCAATACACTAATATCGGTGCCATAAGTACTTGTTCGTAAAACAGAACTAGCACCTAATACGTTGATGGGGGTTATTGGATTTTTATATATTCCTGACATATTAGTTAATTTTATATTTGTGTATCATTACCTCTAAAATAAATAGTATTTGTATTTAGTATCTTGAATATCTGATAAGGGAACGTCGTATAAACTTTATACGTTCCTGAAGGTATTGTTGATCCCGTATACGTGAACGTATATGCGTAAATTGCTGACTCAGTATTCACCCCTGTCAATACGTTAGGGTCGCCAGTACTATTAATGTCTATTTTAACCTGATTCTCACCGTTAGTAGCAATTAATGGTATCATCCAAGTGTACCACGCTTGACCACTAACCGTATTTGCCGAAACCTCAGTTGTTAAGAAGTTATACGCGTTTATTGGGTTACCGTAATTATCAAATCCACCCGTCGCTTGAGGTACAGATTGTACTATGACATTAGGGAAGAGATTATTAGTCCAACCAACATAATTAACATACAAATTCATATCAATATTAAATTGTATTTGGTTTTGTGCCGGCTGAGAAGAGTTAGAGAATCCGAAGAAATTAGAACTATTATTATACATCCAAGTACCAATGTTTTCTGAACCACTTAATGGTTCGATAAATAAGTATGCAAAATTGTTTACAAATGGTGTTGCCGTAGGTGTAGGTGTTGGACTTACAGTTGGTGTAGGTGTTGGTGTTACCGTAGGCGTTATAGTTGGTGTTGGTATTGGTCCTGAAGTTGCAGATGGTGTTGGTGTTGGAGTAGGGTTAGGTATTGGTACTGGTAATGGGTTTCTACCTGACCCACAACACAAAGAATTATCAACAAACGACTCTAAGATTGTTACGAATAATTTGTCCCTTAAAGGTAAGATTACAGACCCTTGAGAAGTTTCAATACTAAACTCACCTTTAAATCTTCCGACCTTTAATGTGTTTTTTTCGCTAAACTGATAATATATAGAATTATTATCCAATGAATATGTACAAGGAGCACTTGCGATACGATAAATACCCGTATCAACATTAATCATAGAGAAATATATTGTAGCGCCAGTTAAATCACTATAAACATAGTTATAATCTAATTTTCCATCTTTAATTAAATCTATTTCAAGATAAGGTAGGGTGCTTTTCTTTCGAATAAAAAATTCCATACAGATAAATACTTCCAAAAAGAAAAGGTGTCCGTAAAGAACACCTTTCTTAGATCTTAAAACACCCCCTCGTTTTTAAACGTTTATGAAAACTCAATTCTACTTTTGTTTTCAGATTGTTATTGTATTCTCCGACAACAACAAAACGGATGTTTTTAATTTTTTAATTTTGTTATTATTTTATTAAATATGTTTGAAACTAAATGTCGATTATAACCACAAACTACTAAAGATTCTTTTTCATTTTGTAAATAATTCTCTAATAATTTTTTATTGGATTTTTTTGATGTGTCAAAATTGTCTAAAATAAAATTAAACCTATTGTTAACGATTAAAGACTCACTTAAATTTTGTGATTTCTTTTCGTTATGTTCTAACACAACTTTTTTTATTATTGTTGACAAACCCATAAGTTTTTTATTATAAATATATTCAACATTTACTTGTTCTAAATTAAGTTGGTAATCTAACAAACGCCCGTTTGGGTTACGTATAAGTAGAACGCTTTCTTTACCAATACTTCTTCTAAAATCCTTATCGTTTTTAAATTTAGACCAACAGTACTCCAAACTTTTTTTAGTTGGTCCTAATTGTTCCCTTGTTTTTAGAATTTCACGTTTTAATTCGTCTTGGTGTAACTTTACTAAATCTTTTCCGTAATCAACAAATTGGTTAGTACAGAATTCTTTCGCACTAAGGTTACCTTTCATTTGTTCTAACCTACCACTTAATAAATCATTGATTTTTTTTTCGTACTCAGAGTTTTTAACCCCAAGGATAAACGTAGTATAATACCATCCATTATTATATTTTTTATCACTAATATTAATATCATTAAATTCAATTGTCGACTTTTCACTACCCTTAAAAGCCTTATTAGGGTTTAACGTTAAACTTAATTTAGTGCTTGGTCCGTTAACTTCAAACTCATCAATTTTAAAAGTATATGCTTCGCTATCACTAATACCGGCATCTTTGTTACCATAAAAAGCCAATAATGAGTACTTCCCATAAATAACATCATCAAAACTAAATACCCCTTGGTTGTCTGAGAAAGTTTCAAAAAATGTTTTATTATTTTCTTTACTTATAATTCGGATAAAGGTTTTTGGTAATATTCCAGAAAATTCTTTAGTCGTACCATCAAGTTCTATAGTTGATTCATAATATGTTGTACCAATAACGTTACCACCTTTTTTAATTCCTAAAGATAAATCGGGACGCACTTCCGTTTTGTTTACTAATTTTGTTTTATTATATTCAACTACGTCATTTACGGTTTTACCATTATCTAATGTCGCACTAATAACACCTGATGGCATTTGTTTAAAATCACCCTTTAAAATTAACCCCGTTTTGATAAACGTCATAACTCCTTTACCTTGTATGTTTCCATTAATAAATGTACCATTATACCCCATACCCATAGATGCGGAATAAACCTGACCTTGTCCTTCGACCACACCATCAATAAACTCACCCTGATATTCCCAATCTTCAGGAAGATTAACAAAAAATTCTTTAGATTTTGTTAGCGTACCATACATGAATTGGTTGCCCTTACTTTCGTCCCCTTTAAAATACCTTGGTATGGTATTTCGTGGTATCTCACTATAATAGTCACCTTTAAAATCTCCTCTTTCTCCACTTTCACCACCGTCCGTATAAATCAACTTATACTTATCAAAACAACCATTAACTTTGACATTATATCCATCAACATCTCCTTCAAAAATTGCGAAACCAAATTCAGGAATCTCATTTAACGTACCAAATTGTCTTAGATCGACATAAACACCACCACATCCTTTCCAAATGCTTCGGTATTTTTCTAATTCCTCAGCAACCTTAGGATCAACACTTTCAGTAACAAGATTATATCTTGACCGTATGTATTTTTTTTCGTCCTCAGTTAAATTGAATCCTTTTTTCATTTTCTAATAAATAGTCGAGATAAGTGATAATGTTAGAATCTATTATAGATGCCTAACTTACCTTTATATTTTTTATCACATTTATCTAAAACATGATTAACAATTTTTTGATGATTATTAGAAATGTCTGAATCAGCTTTAGCTAAAAATATTGAACGACAGAATCCTCTTTGTAAACTAATTTTAGGTGAGTTGTCAACCAAAGAATCAAAAAACTCTTTAGTGGGTTTTAACTTATAGATAATAATCTTATCATTAAAAATAGAATTTATTTGACTTTTATTATAAAATTCTTTGAAAAGCGGATATGGGGTTTCAGGTGACCATCCTTGTGTCATTTTTTCCCTAACCTTACTTTTAATTTTAATCGGTAGATTTTCTAACCCTAAAACCTCATTTGTTTTCAGTTTTTGGACTGCGGTTTCCTCTTTTTTTTTTAACCCTGTTTCAGGATTTTCTTTCGTTTCAGGGTTTTTATCTTCAGGAACTTTTTTAGTTAAGTTCATATTAGCAAGTTCTTTTTTACTAAAAGTACCCTTAACTAAAAACCAGTTACCATCGGCAGGACGAGCTACGGACCATATTTCCATTTCCCCTCTACCTTCTCTAAGAGATTGTAAAACTTTTGCTAAACCACCAATAGTGATAGACTCAATAAGATGTGCCAAATCTTTGGTGAACATAATTTTAACAACATTTTCATGTGTATCAATTACCGCACGAACAAAAGCATCGTCCTCATCGTATTTTTTTCTGTAATGGTCAATTCTATCCATTACATCTTCCATGTTAAGTTTAACATCTTTGTATTCAGCAGTTTCATCATTATATGATTGAAACTTGAAAGTGTCCTTCCAATGCTTATAGTTATCTTCGTCGAATCTTTTACTCATGTTTATAATGTATTATATTGTTTAACAAATGTTGAAATGTTATTATATTCTCTGTCTGTACTTGTGTTTAATTCTGTAAATTTAGGTGACACCCAAACAATTTCCCCCTCATCCTTAATTATATTAAATACGTCCATTGTTGTTGTTGGGTAGTCTCTAATGGCTAATAAAACTAAATACTCCGCACCACTCTTTGAAACTAACACTATTGAACCAACGTCGGTTTTTGGTATATTTTCAACTTTTAAATTTTCAAATTTTCCGAACATACCATCTAACTTAATTAATTCTTTTAAGTCATCAACATCTTTAGATGCAACAAGATTTTTTTGTTTTTGCTTAACTAAGTATAAAAAATCCAAAGGAACCTTAGGAACATATTTTAATCTTGTTTTAAGAAAATTAGCCTCCGGTTGTGTTATATCACCATTAGTCGCTAAATCATTGATTCTGTTTTTAACTACTTGTATGTTATTTAAATCGTTATCAGCTATTTTATTAACATAAATAGGTGCTAGCCCTTTGGATTTCAGTACCTTGTCTTTTTCCTGCGCTATTTTATAATCCTTTTCCAAATTTTCGTTAACCGTCTTTGTTCCCTCTTCATTTAATAGACGTTTCGTCATTTCTTCTGGTGTTTCCCCTCCTTCTTTATTGCTGTTTCTCATTAAGTTTAGTAAATCCATGATACTATTATCGGCATATCCCGGTATAACGGTCGCTAATGCTTGCCACCATTCCCTATCTTCTCCCTGAATAAACAAATCAAAGATACCTTTACCCATAATATTACCGACTATTCTTGGGCCAACATATTCCGCGATTATGTTTAAAACAACATTATCAGAATAAACCTCCCTTCCTTTAAAACCCATCCCTTTTCTCCCCCCATCAAAAGCGGCCTCAAGAAGACCTATAACTGTGGGTAATACAACATAAGACCACCACATTATTCCAGCAATGTACATTGATCCCTTAGTAAATGAAAACCCATTTTTTACCATATACATTTCAACATCTTTAGGTGTTCTAAAAGTACCACTAAAAAACAAGGCCTTTAAGTTATCACGATATTTAAAAGTTGTCTTTACTGCCTTGTTACCCACAGCACTTGAAATATTGTCTACTTTTTGGGGGAGCTCTTTTCCAAATTTTGAAAGAGATTCCGCAACGTCTCTTGGTGTTTTTATTCCAGCCTCTTTTGCTCCTGATTCAAATAGTTCATCAAGTGAAGAATAAAAATATGTACTTTCTTGGCCTTCAATAAGTTTAACAAATTGATTAAATTGTTCTAAATCTGGCCCCGTTAATTTTGATTTTGCGTTTCTAATATACGTATCCCATAGGTCTTTTAGTTCCATGTCAAAATTATCCAAGGGATTTATTGGTGTTTTCGCATTTTTAAGTTTAAGTAATTTATCTTTAATTTCGTTAATATATTGCTTACTAAGTCTTTTAGCCCCACCACTAGAATATTTACTAAAACCAATATTAAATGCTTCTTCAAATTTTGCAGTGTACACTGCAAATTCTTCTGTTAAATTACCAAATCTAGCTAAATTTTGTAGTTTATAAAATCCGGCCTCCGGTGTCATTAACCACGCTCTAAAATTTGGTCTAAACGTGTTTATATAAAATGTGTATAACTTCCCGTATCTAGTTTGTAATGTGTTTGTTATGTTTTTACCAAAGTTTCTTAGGTCTGCGGGTAACGGTTTAAATGGATTCTTCTTACTTCCGGTATCAGATAGTTGTTCGGGGAAATCTAATGGTTCACGTAATTTTGGGGGGTTTATTACCCCCGCGGCTTCGTCTATTTTACCTGCGAGTCTATAATCGTCTAATAACTGTCTAATCTCAGTATCATTCATTAATCTGTTATCAAAAAGATTTATAAATTCTTCAGCCATATCATCTGTGAAGTTAGTACCTTCAACCAATAGTGCCCTATTACAATAATCATATGCCCACATTTTTTGTGACGATCTAAAATCTGATAAATTTAAAATTATATTGTCGTTTGTTAAATTGTCTCTTAACTGTTTTTTCCAAAAGGCTAAAACATCATCGTAAGCCTTTAACGCATTTGGAAGTGCTCCTTCCTTAAACAATTTACTAATTACCCCACTCGTTATTTTCTGTATTTGAGCCTCAGGAATATTTTTCATTGCCGCTGCAAATTTCTCAGCACTTTCACTCCCACTGCTTTTTAAAATGTCGTCTATCTTATTAGCGATTGCCATATCGTCAGCCAATGTAACCACACCCTTTTTAAAATTATCCATAGTGTATTTAGTTCTAATGTCACCAACCAAATCGGTATTGTTCTTTAAAAGGGTAATCGCCTCGTCAGCCTGTGCTCTAGTCACCTTACCTTGCGCGACTAACAAATCTGCTATATCATCAAACACAACATCAGCATTTGATGCTGCTGTTCTTAGTAAGTTTTGAATTAATTTAACAACGGCCCCTTGCTCATTAATAATGGTTTTTACACCCATTAATTCACGTAACCTATAAATCTCATTTATTAATTTACTGTTTTCCATATTTTACTTTTTAATATAAATATATTATATAATTTTATTTTAATCATTTTGGTAAAGCGTACTTACCAAACATTTCTACAAATTCTTCATCTGACATGTTATCGGCATTTTCTACCGCATTGCTAACATCGTCAGCTAACTTAGCTCTGTTATCCTTATCTTTGTCAAGAGCATCCAAAACTAATTTTTCATCTATTAGTAATTTGTCTTTTTGTTTTAGATATTCATCGTAAACGGCTTTAACCTCAGCAACTCTTACCTTGTCAAAATTTTCATTTTTTAAATTTTTAATTACCCCATATTTTTTGGATTTCAAATCTGAAATTAATTTAGATAATGTTTCGGGACCTATTTTACCATCAACCTTTAACCCATTTTGTTTTTGATATATATTAACAAGTTTTTCGGTTGATTTATCAAAAACACCAAACTCCGCCAAAGGAATTACTCCAACTTGTCCATAATTATACACTCCTGTGACGTTTCTTCCAACAAATACTTTAGCTGTTTGTGTTGTTTTATCAACCATAGTAAATTTCAGTATTAACACCCCGTTTGTTAAAAAGGTTGCTATTGGCAAATTACCAAAATTATATGTCAGGACTTTTGAATTATTTTCATTATTTATGGTTTTAATTAATGTTCCCGTTGAGGTATACATTGATACATTTTTAATGTGTTCAGAACCATTAATAGTTAATATATTGTTTTTAACAAAATAAGAACTTTTAACGGGCTCAACATCTAATCCTGCGGCATAAAACACATATTGGGCAATTAATACATTAATATTATAATAACTATATTTAGTACTATATGTTTTATTTTCTTTTTTTGCCGTTTCTAATAGGTTGACAAATAAATCATTATCGGTTCTAATGGCGTTTAATTTATCAGACACGGCCTCTTGCTCACAAGGAGTAGAGAATGGTTGTATATAGTTACCAGCCTTACCTACGGCCTTTAGTATTAACCAATCAGTTTGTGTTAAAGCATTCAAAGGCATTGAATTACAAACCCCCAAATGTTTAGCTATTGCGTCCCAAGTGTAAAAAGTGCCTCCAATCAACAACCCTATTTTACCCGTAAATTTAGCGGTTAACAGACCATATTTACTTAACTTTAATATGAACTTTAGAATGTCACTAGACTTACTAGCTTTAGTTATTATTTGCTTAGTGAACTGTCTAGCCAAACCTATTTTAGTCAGTTTTGTATATTTAGCAGCATAAGTACTAATATTGGCAAGTAACTCAAGTTCACCCTTAGTTAATGTTGCTGCCCCTAACCTATCAGTTGTACTTAACGCCATTTTTTTTAATAATGTTGACCCATAATTTTTAACTAAAATATTTAAACCATTATCTAAAGGCCCCGCAAACGCAAACAATAACGCTAGCCCAGCGGCATAATCATTCTTATCCCCCCATTTATAAATCGCGGCGTCCACCGCTTCAACACCAAACATTATTGCTGATCTTAATAACCATGCACCAACACCTTGACCACCAGGGATTAATGATACCGCTATACTAAGAATTGGTATAAGTAAATGTGCGACTTCTCTAGCATACGGCGGAAGAGCCGCCTTTGACATTATGTTCCATTCGTTATCATCGGGTTGAAAAAACTCTTTGTCGTAACGTTCTTCAGGGTTAAATTTTTGTAATATTTTTTGATACGATTCTAACCAAGAATCATTAAATTGCCATTGTATTTCTTGACCAAGGCCTATTGGTGAATCTCTCAGCCATATATTACCGGACCCCGTTGAAAATTCTTGACCTTGTATAAATTGTAAAATAGTTTTTCCTTGTTCTTGTGGGTAACATCCATATATATATACCATTAACATTATATATGTTTGTGGTGAATTGATTAATTTTAACGCATCTAATATGATTTGCTCTTTAGTCCCGTTACTGTCTATTTGATTTTTTAAAATTAAAAATATTTTTTTTGCGGTTTTTTCACTCTCACTACGCGGTATACTCTTTATAAGTGAATTACAATTTTTGTCGATATTTCTTTGCAACTCTTCAGCATCCATATTAGCTTGTATCTCAGCGTCTGTTCTATATCTAATCATTCCCTGGTTTGGTGCCCCGACCACCGATTGTTCAGATAATGTCTTAGACCTTTCATAATTAATTAGTCTAATTTGTTTTAAAATATCTTCAGTTATTAATTTATCCATTACTTATAATTTTTACCTGTTGGTCCCATAGTTCTTCCTGATGACCATTTTTCGCCAGCCTTACCTAACATATTACCCTTACTTCTAGTGGTTTTATCTTCTTTTTTAGTGCTTGTTATTGGATTACCAGGACCCCTTTGAGCCCCTGATTCCCAAGGAGTGATACTTGATGCTGTGGCCGTAGTCGTTTCTTCCTCCTCATCTAATTCTCCCTCACTCATACCATCTACTGCGTCATTATCTCCGTCATCATCTGTAGGTCCCGTTTGTTTAATTTGTTGGTCACTACCAGTTTTAGCCCTATTTAATTGAACGTCAACGCCCTCGTCCTCATTTAAAAACATTAGATTTCTAATTCGTATGATATTTTCTTGTATGTTTTTCATTTATTATAAATAGTTTTAAATGTAAAAAAGATTACCCTTTATATTGTAAATGGAAGTGTGGTCCGGTAGATGCACCTGAAGGGTTTAAATACTCATCAATATATCCAAATCCAGAATATAAAGATTTATAATTATCCATTAATTTTTTAAATGAGGAATGAAACTGAGACCCTAAAGTCATATCTAAAGCCCTACCTTTTGTGTGTAAACTCACATAATCCAAAGTATGATGAAAATTATCATTTCCACTTGTCATATATATGTCGGCATTAGGTTCCATTACTTGGAAATCTTTTAGTAATTCTAAAACAATGCCTAAAAATGTTCCGTCAAGTTCACCCCCACTGTCTAAATCAACCCCATTGTTTTTTAACCCAAACCCTAATGATAATATATTTGATTTGAATGTTCCTGAACTAATTGTTTTTGCGTCTCTTTCAATAGTATCTTCATCTGGAACTTCACCAATTAAGAATTGAGATAAATCATCATCATCAAACCCCTTTATTTTTATTTCATAAAAAATGTATTCTAATGTTTCGTCGTCGGCAACCCCAGTTAGTGGCAATCCATAATCATTTTGAAATTCTCTAACATATCTTTTGGTGTTATCCGTGTAATGACCATCAGTATTAATATTTTTATATCCTAAAAACTTTAATGATAGTTGTATCATTTTAATGTCCCCCATATATTCAGAAGACATATCAGTACTATAATCATTACCCGAATTAACAATGTCCTCAAAATTTTCTAAAAATTCATATATAGTATCAAAATCAGTATCGCGGTCAATGTTTAAATCCACAAACCCTTCAGTATCAGTTAATGGTTTGTTATCAATTGTTGCAATATCGGGCATTGGTGAAATAAAATTATTAATATGTGATATTAGATTAGATAGTACCCGACTACCTTTAGTAAGTCTTTCATCACCAATTAAAGGATAATCACCAATAACGTTAACTTTATCTTTTTTAATTATGTTGTAAAATACAATTGCGTCCTCTTCCAACTCTAAAAGTTCGTCTTCAGTTAAATCGTATTCATCTAAATCAACATATCCTTTCATTAAGTGTAATTCGGCATTTGGAAAAACTTTAGACATCTCATCAATTAATGATGTTACCGAGGAATCAGGATTAAACCCATCGTTAGTACCAATAGAGAAGAAAACGTGATTTACCCCTTCGTAAGGGTCATGTGCCACTAAATTTTGTGTTAGCTCGTCTATTGTCATCTTTGGGTCTATCAATTCAAAAGGACGTAATAAGTCCGAATTATCAAGAAGATATGCGATTTGGTCTCCAATAACAGCAACCGATGGTTCGTTTTGGAAATCTTCGTTAACCATCATCATAGTTTTTATCCTACTAATTTGGGAAATAAAATTATTCATTTTTTATTTATATTCTGGTTTAGGTAGTTTTTTTGGATAAACTACGTAATATTCATTTAAGAAAGTAATTATAGAATCCTCATTTTCTATATAATCATAGTCATCACTTCCCCATTCATCTTCTTCATCTAATATCTCATCAAAAATGTTAAAATCTTTAGAGTTATCAAATCCAAATTCTTCAAAGTAAGAATACTCAATGATATCTTCTCTAATCATATCATCATCATCTTCTAATAACCTAAATTCAACATTTATTAAGTTTTGTGTTTTATCGATATAGTGTGAAATAATGTCTACAACCTCCATTACATAACTTTTTTAAATCTCCTAAACATATCCAA
>Ga0114969_10002229_pt1 | contig 15991 bp, 17 predicted proteins | sample M_130807_MF_Meta_FD_87316 | JGI IMG/M metagenome (GOLD analysis project Ga0114969, IMG submission 87316) | Freshwater microbial communities from Lake Montjoie, Canada to study carbon cycling - M_130807_MF_MetaG | ecosystem: Environmental > Aquatic > Freshwater > Lake | place: Lake Montjoie...
AATATTCATTACACAAACCCACCAAACCGATTTAAAAATGACAAAACCAATTATTACCGATGTTGAAATGGCAAAGAATTTAGTTGAGATGACTTACGACGCAAACCTTGTATATGAAGATGAGTTTGAATGCGAGTTTGAACGATTTAAATATCTCTTTCATAGAGATAGCTGGATATATTTTAACGACGCTGAACGTGCTCTCATTCGGGAGCAACTATATAACGTATTTTGGTCTATTAATCTCGTAAAATCCGATGAAAAAAACTTTAATGATAAAAACGACGATGACGATACGCGCAAATTTCACCTGCTACATAATCCCATTTATACCGAAATAAAATGGGAAAATGAATGTAATTATTATGGACAATCCGATAATTTTAAACATATAAATCAAGTTTACTTATTGCGTGAAGGTTTAAAAACATATTTAAAAAAATAAAATAAAATAATATAAAAAACAAAATTCACCTACATCATTAAAATAAACGGCGTTTTACTTGCTACGCTGATAAATATGAAAAGGTGTAACATAAAATCCGACGCATATTTTTTACATAAAATCCGACGCATATTTTAAGGTCCATTCTCTTGCATTCGCATCATGAAGCGCTTTATTTTTTACTAATAAATTTGCTATTTCAGGGACGAGAGGGTCATTTGGGTTAGGGTCATCTAACATTGAGCAAATACTAATCAAAACTTTACTAATGGATAATGCGGGGCTCCATTGGTCTTTTAATATATCCAGGCAAATACCACCGGTTGAATTTATATTACAATGATAAATTTTAGTAATAAACATAATTTTTGGTGCCCTAAAAGGGTAATCCGAAGCAAACTCTATTTTTAAATAAAAAACGCCATTATGATAGGGGGTATTTTCGGGACCCATAATTGTTGCCCGCCAAGAATATAAATTATCTTCACTAATTGGGCCAGCGGAGCAATTCGATGGCGGATTTGAATTCATTTCTTTTAATTCATTTTGGATACGACGAATAGTCCCCATTTATATTATATAAATATATACACATATCTTTATATAATTTATAGAAGGTATTAAGTTTTCTTTGATTTTATTCTACAATTTTTTACACCTCCTACTCCTCCTGGTGCTAAACTATGTGGTTTATAATAAACTTGAGCATTATTTGTGAATAAACTACGCATATTCATTGCAATAGTGGATATTTGTTCTCCGGCCATATACTATTATGAAATATATTAATTTACATGATTATTTTTTTTGTTTTATTTAATTTTTTACTTTTTAACCTGAGTGTTTTTTTATAATTATTTAAAATCGTGAATTCAGTCCAGGGTTGTTGTAATCGGTCATGTAAATACGGCTCTTGGTCGTTCCATTGAATGTGCTGTTCGCAATATTTAGTTTTTTCAAAAGGAATACCGCACGAACTGCCCCATCGCGCCATCAGCGACATTTTTTTCGCCATCGTAGTATCACAGACAATTCCGTCTAAGGCTCCGCGGGGCTGATACGGTAAGGGCCGGTCGGCTTGCGACATAAAGGCGCGTTCATCTAATTCATAATGACTACAGCACGTGCGCGAACAAGGATTTACTTTATTTAAATACACATCATAATGGTCGGCTAATATTTCTTCGCCAATTTTTACATCTATTTTTCCTTTATATTGTTCCATTAATTGCGTAAGCCGCACTTTTCGAGCGCCTTGATGCCGGCGCACATCATTAAACCCCGTATTATTACATTCTAAATTGCGAATACGCGGGTCATAGGTCGCATTAAATCCAATAAAATAGCCATCCTTTTTCTTTTCTACATTTATATAATCTACACCTAATTCTATCCGCATGATTGTATTTGTTTTCGTATCGCCGATTAACCAGGAGTTTGCGTAATCACCGCCATTATTATGCTTAATGTAATTCAGACATTCATCCAGTGTATTTCCATATTGCATCGCTTTGCGAATTCGACAACAAATGGGATCTTTTAACCTAAATTTATTAAACCCACCAATCGTCGTTTCTGAACAGATCATTCCTCCGCTGGTAACATAATAATCGGTTCCACTCGAAATCCACCCAGGCGCCGTTTGCATAAGAAGCCGATTCCCTTTACTCGGTTTTATATCAAGCATCACATTACAATATTGCCCATCTATAAAATTATCAAAGGAGTTATGCGCACAAACTATTTTACCATCTTTTGTATAACTTCCTACCGCCATAAATGCCGTACAGTGATCTTTTGCGCCCTTGCCGCCCTCGGCTGATGACCCTTTACTCCCGCTGCCTTCAGGAAATAAATAACCATATTTTTTATATAATTTCTCATTCATCGGCAATAAAGTGGATATAGAGCCCATTAAATAATCGATACTTACATAACAATTCCACATAATAATGTCGTCTAAAGAAACAGTTGTTCCATTCGCTTTTGCGCCGTGCGCTATATATTCCATTTCTTCGTAATATTCTGGATAATTTTCTTTTATTTGCGGACCATATAATCCACTTATCACTTCCGAGAAAAATTCACGCGAATAACCAGAGCCATACATAAAATTAAAATCTAACATCTTAAATACATTTTTTAATTCTGGAGCCATAAGAAATCCATTTGCGTATCCTCTTTCTTTTGGTGTGCCTTTCGTTGAGAGATAAATCCACCCATTTTTTTCATATCTTACGCCGTTTTTTATGCTATATTTTACGCCGTTTTTTACGCCGTGCTTTTCTTTTCTCATCATTAATATATATTATTAATATATATTAATTATATATTTATTGGATACATGTATTAAAAACATATAGAATGGTCCTTGTATTTTAAACATATCGGATAAGTCTTGAAACTTATATATAATCCGAAAAGCACAATAATAAACGCTAATATATCACTGCGATAAATATTTTTATTCAACCAAAAATTATTAACCATGATAGAAACCACAAATTGCATTATAATTACTATCATCGTATCTTGAAAAGGTGTTACTAATTTATTTTTATCGCCTATTCCAATCCCGATCGTCATAAAAAACCAACTTATCCACGCAAAAGGAACCGCTCTGATATAGGATTCAAACATCGAAATATTTTTATATTTTAGAGTAAAAAATTGACCCCATATATTAAATGCTTGCCCTACAAAAAACGTGAGAAAATATTTAATATAATTTATTATATTGTCTATATTCATGTATCTATTATATATGTATATTATATATACATATATAAATGAATAATTTAAAATACATATTACTATGGGCTTGTCTAAATATTATAGTAATTATTTTATATGAATTTGCATTATTTTATCAATTAACGCCAGAAGTAATCAATAGAAGTTTTGCTTATAAATTATTTTTTACAGAAATATTTGCGACATTAGAATGGATGTTTTTAATACCCGCAATTCATATAGGCAATAAATTTTTAAGTGTTATTCAAATAACTCTAGCATCTTTTGTATTTTCTATGCTTGGACAACTAGGCGCAAATTACTTTATTTTAAACCAAGCCGTAGAATTAGATGATTATATTGGAATTATTATTATATTTATCGGAATTCTTGTCTCTACTTTTAAAGTCATTGGATAATATTAATGAAAAATTCTTTTTTGTGAATGATTATGTTCATCAAGGAGCCCACATGATTCCTTGTACTGTTCTAAGGTTAATAACCCTTTGTATATATTTTGACAGACACGAAGTGTTAATGCAAACGAAGTAGGGTCAAACGAAGTAGGGTCAAACGAAGTAGGTGAATGTTCATCATTATTAATTCCATTGAATATTTTAATTTTTCTTTTATCGGTTGACCACATAAACCCGTGCTCTTCATCAAAATCTTTTACAAAATCAATAAATTCAGGGTATTCATTTATATAGGTTAAGGCTTGTAGTACCATTTCATATGAGCCCATTTCTATAATAATATATATATCAGTAACTATTTATATTATTATCGTTATACATTTAAAGAATAGTTAAGAGAGAATCGACTTGTTCTGATGTTAATTTTTCAGGGAAAACAATAGTAAAATTTATTATTATATTTCCAATATGATTATCTCTCTTCATTCCTAAATCAGGTAATACTTTTTTATAATTAAATCCAATAACGTTCCCGTTTCCATTATTTATTTTAAACGTTTTCCCATCTAGATATTTCATATCAAAGGAAAACCCACACAAAGCTTCTTTTAATGTAATGGTTTTATTTAAAATCAAATCTAATCCATTGCGTATAAATTCTGTATCATTTTTTATATTAAGAAATATTTTTATATCACCTTTGATAGAATCACTCATAACATGACCTTTATCTCTTAAAATAATAAGTTCATTATTATCAACACCTTTAGGAATATTTATATATATTGTTTCAGTTTCTTCGCGCTTTATTTCATTTTCACTAACCCATCTAGTTATTTCGAGCGGAAGAGTACAGCCAACATAAGATTTAGTTAGCGTTATTTCTAGATTTTTTATTATAGGCATGGGTTTATTTAAATTTTGTCTAAGGCCTTCTACATTGAAAAACCCGGGCATATTTGGCACATGGGAACCAGGCACATGTACCTGTCGCACATTTACATTTTGGCCCATTTTTCCAAAAATATTTTGAGAGACAAAATTAAAAAAATCATTTGGGTTCATACCAACACCATTATTAAAATTATTATCTCTCATATCATACCTTTTTCTATTTTCTTCATCGCCTAATGTTTCATATGCGTTTGATATTTTTTTAAATTTTTCGGTTGATTCAGCTGAGCCGTTATTTCTATCTGGATGTAATTCAAGCGATAATTTTCTATATGCTTTTTTTATTTCCTCTTGTGTTGCTGTTTTAGTAATGCCTAAAATTTCATATAAATCATTATTATTCATATTATTCATATTCATATTATTCATATTCATATTATTATAATAAATTACATAAACTTAAATAGTTATTAAATAATATTAATAATATGAATTTACCATTTATTTATAAATATCAACCATTATTCTTAGATGAATTTGAATACGAAAATGAATTATTATTGCTTATTAGAACCCTTCTAAAAATGGATAATCTAAATATTATTTTTATAGGCGATTCGGGGTGTGGAAAAACATCTTTAATAAATGTTATTATAAGAGAATATTACGGGAAACAAATACAACATGATAATATATTAATAATTAACAGTCTGAAAGATCAAGGTATAACATATTACAGAAATGATGTAAAAATATTCTGCCAAACATCTAGTTCTATTGTAGGTAAGAAAAAAATATTAATATTGGATGATATTGATAATATCAATGAACAAAGCCAACAAGTATTTAGAAATTTTATAGATAAATATAGCCATAATGTTCATTTTATTTCTTCGTGTAATAATTCACAAAAAGTAATTGATAGTATACAGTCCCGTTTAACTGTTATAAAAATAAAGGCACCGCATCACACGAATTTAATTAAAATTATTAATAAAATATCTGACAAGGAAAATATCGTATTGGATGATGAATGTAAAAAATTTATATTATCTATTAGCAATAATTCTATTAAAATTCTTATAAATTATTTAGAAAAACTAAAATTAATTAATCTACCGATAACATTGGAATTAGTTTCTGATGTTTGTACGAATATAACGTTTAAAGATTTTGAATTTTTTACAAAATTCTGTAAATTTGAAAAAAATATTGTAAGCGCGGTTAATTTAATATATAAACTATTCGATAAGGGTTACTCGGTTATGGATATACTGGATAGTTATTTTTTATTTGTAAAAACGACAGATGTTTTAACTGAAGATGAAAAATATAAAATTATTCCAATTATATGTAAATATATTACAGTTTTTCATAATATACACGAAGATGAGATAGAATTAGCATTATTTACGAATAGCTTAATAAAAACTTTTACTAATTGAAAATGATGTATAAATGATATATAATTTAGTATATTATTTATTAAGTTTATTATTTATTATCTCTTTATATTATGACTTCACAGTTATTTAAAGAAACTATACCAATAACTATTTTATATGATTTTTTAGAAAAAATATGCGTTAAAGACACTATTAGTAACTGGTTTGTTTTTTCAAAAGCTGCCTTTAAAAAAGCAGAAATATATGATTTAATAACTAATTTTAAAGAGGAGATTAAACCTTATTATTATATTTCGAAACAATATTATATTGACCGTAATTTAACATTTATTCGATTTACGACCATAATTAAACAAATTTGTAATGTAAATAATATAGAAGTAACCTCAAAAATTGTTTATAATAAATCAAAATATGAAATGGAATATTATATAGCGAATAATATATAATGAGTTGCGTAAGTGAGAGCACAAAAAAATACGTAAAACGTCCTTCACCGCCTTTCCCGGCAAATAAATGTAAGAACATGACTAAAAAAGGCAATAATGGTAAATTTTTTAAATCTACTTCGGATAAAAAAGGTGTGTATAAATGGATAGCACTAAAAAGCGTAAATAAAACTAAAAAGGCCAAAAAAATTGCTGCGAAAAAAACGATTAGCAAGGTTCAAAAAAATAAACGCATTAAGAAAAATTTAGGAAATTCATGGGTGATCGTAGATAGTGATAAGGACTCAGATGAAGGGGTTATGATGTTCGGTGGGAAACATGAAAGACAAATGTATAGTATGTTATAGTATTGTTTTTAGAATAACCCAGTAAGGTCGGCAGGTTTATAGTAAATAGACTTTAGAATCTTCCGCGTGGCTTCATCGTATACTACATAATTTCCGGCACTATTCACGCGATAATTTGGGGTCATATATCTGGTTTGGTTTATTTTATACCAGGCTACGGTATCCTTCGCTTCTTGTTCTGTCAAACACATCTTAGACATATTGCTGTCATGTACAATCTTAAACGCTTCATCTAAATTTACATTTAGACCATAGCCCATACCTAACACTACATAAAGAATGTCCGTTAAAGCATCGACCGTTTCAACTATATCCTTATTTTTAACCGCTTCTTCGAGTTCGCTCACCTCTTCCCTGATCAAGGCCATTTTTGATTCAATAAAGGGCTCATCCTCTAACGAAGGTGTATCTAATTTTTTTACGCCAAATTGTGTATTAAAATCACAAACATCCTGAAAATTCGTCTTTGCCTCATAAGTTGTCGTGGTAGTAGTTGTGGTTGAGGTGGTAATTTCAGAGAGAGGCATTCTATATTAAATTATTAATGTAATTATGTTTAAATTATATTAATTATTTATAAGTATATTTAAATTTGTTTCATATATTTCATATTTTTAATTGGAAATGACGAGATATTTACCAATAATTGTTTCTGACTCCAGCGCTTGTTTGGCTGATAAACGCGCAAACCATTGAAACGCACTTCTTTTTAGTATTTCATCCGCCGGAATATATAATCCTTTTACAGAGCCAGGCAAATCTATATAGGTATTGCCCATTAACCGGTCAATTGTAACCGGTTTGCCTAGTGTATCTTTCGCACCTAAATTATCAGCAGTAAGTAAATTTATTTCACCATTTATAATTTTTTCATTACACCATCTACCATATGCGCCCAGAAAATTACTTTCATCCGTATAATCCGTAGAGTTCATTGTTTCTAAATAAGTAATGTAATCTTTCATTGTTGAATTGTTTTTTTTGCATCCCATGAATTTTGTATTAGGAAAAAAATTCACGTGTTGTGCTGTGCTATTGCGATCGACTAATTCACCCACAAACATTTTATTGTTTGCGGTACAACTACTATAAGAGTCTATTAAATTCTGAAAACAAATAAATGAATTGGGTACAACAAAACCACCATAAGTATAAATAACTTTGGCTAGGGCTAATTCTCTTAATTTGGATTTTATGGGGTTTGCCACCATATTTAAATCTACGGCCCAACCCGGCAATATATTAGGGAAGGTATCGTCGTCAATTAGACAAATATTGAAACTATTCCCGCATTTATCTATAATAGATTTTAAAGTTAAATAGAGATAAGGCTGATTCAAATCGTCTGAATTTCTGGAATTAAAACTCGGCCACCATCTGGCGTTAACTTCATACGTCATATGGACCCATATAATCGGTTTTTTGCTTTTTGCTAAAGAGGAATTATTCAGCAGATATTTTTTTACTAATTCATATTGTTTCATATCCTCATCGTCTTCATTTTGTTTTTTATATCTATTGTAGAGAAAACTGGCTCCTCCCAGTAAAATTATTGAATATAAATAATTTGGACTTTTCATATGTATATATTATTACATCATATTTTTTAAAATATAATTTAAACAATTATATGTTAAGTAAAAAAAGCACTACTGTGCCCTTTCTTTTTTCATTTGTTTATTAAATTTATGTATTATTTCATTTATTGTTTTATTGTTTTACAGCATTTTCTTTTCAAAACTAACTACACGTTCTTCTAACTTCCGGATGGTTTCCTCCAATTTGCGGATGCGTTCTTCATGTTCGTCGATGCGCTCTTCGTGTTTGTCGCCTTGGCGCGTCGTTGGCCAGATCGAAGAATTATCATATTCCTCGTCTGCTTCCGGTTCGTATGCTTCCGGTTCGTATTTTTTTCCCAGCAACACATTCGTGTGCGAATTACCGATCCACTTTTGGGTTTTTTGGTTAAATAATCCGCCAATTAATTGAAATATAACACTTTTGCACTTTTCCAGTTCGTCGGCGTTATTCTCGACCATTTGGCGTAATTCGGCGTTTTCTTTTTGGATTGATTCGACTGAAGACATTTTCTTCTTGCTTTCGCTTGTATGTTTTGTTAGGTAATGCCTTCTCTATATAGCGGAAAAGTATTTCAATTTTTTGAATATTATATAATAAAATTTATATAATAAAATTTATATAAAAATTTTTATAATAATTGTTTAAATCCACTCATCCAACCAACATTTGCTTTCCTGGCTTGTTCATCTTGTTTGGCGAGTTTAAAGGCCCGACTAACGTCATTTTTATCCTGGTATGATTTTTTCTGATTTAAATAATCATTTGCCTGCTTTAACGATAAAGGTTCTGAATTTTGTTCGGCATTATACCTCTGCATTTCATCCACATTTCTGAATTTTTTACGATTTTGGTAATCTTCCTGCGTTACCGGTATCACGCTTTCCACGTGCGCCTTTTTTAAATCTTCATATTGAAGACTGCTAAATAAGGAGGAAGAATAATATTCGGGTTTATCGCGGGTTAATTCAAAATGGCCATTACCGCTATCCATTTCCTCTACATCTTTATGAACGATAATGGATTGAACTTTCTTCTTTTTTAATTCAAATTTTTCATTCATTTCATTCATTGTGGTCCGCGTATTATCCAGATCTTCTTCAGATTTTAACCAATCGCCATATCCACCTTCGGTTTCATTATCTTTTATATTATATTTTTCAAACAAATCATTAAATATTTTATTAAAATTTGGTTGCTGTTTTAAATTATTTAATAACATCTCTCGCTCTTCATCCTTTTCAGTTGTGTATTTATTCGCTTTAATATTTGAATTTTGTGCTTGGTGGATAGATTTATATCTAAATTCATATATAGAATAGATTATTTTATAGGCAGCACTAAAAAATAAAAAATATTCCTTTGATAGGTTAGATTTATCCGGATGCGTCATCAAAACTGTTTTTTTGGTTTTTTTTAAATCTTCTTCATTAAAATTATAATCTAAATGAAATAAATCTAATAGATCCTGTAATTCATAATTATCTATATTCATATCTAACTCAGAACAATTCATTATATCTATATGAGAAATATATAATGAATTAATAACCTATTTTTTTTGTGTTTTTTTATCCAATCGTTTTTGCTTTCATAAAACATCTATTCAAAAAGTTTTTGACATCTCCTTCGTTTCCACCTGAAACTGAATCATCGGGAATATACCATTGATCACGTTTTACATCTCCCGCAAATGCCAGAATAGTCGGCACACCTTTGACCATTTTTTTTGCTTTGAGTTGAACATATAAATCAATGCTCTCATCTATATCAATATCTACAATAATAATATTCGCTGGAGCGATAGTAATCCATTCATTCCACAGGGGTTTTATTTTTTTACATGGTCCACACCATTCTGCTCCAAATTTTACGACAATAACTTTATTAGTCGACGACCTCTGTAAATTGAATAATTGTTCAGGGGTTAAACTCGTAATGATGCTCTTTTGAATGATGCTCTTTTCCATCCTTATTTAATAAACAACTATATTTTTAAATTGATTATTAAAATGTGTAATAATTAAAATGTGTAATAATTACATTCTTAATAATTTTCAGTATAATAATTTACTCTCTTATCCCATCCGGGTCGTTTTGCCCGTTTTGGTATATTTTGTTTCGTGTATTTTTCATAGATAGACCCACACAATTCAGCGCGCGAACACGTGCCGTTATCTGGAGACGACCAATAGCGCACATTATTATTTTTGGTAGAAGTGGCTGGAAAACGGGGATAGTCTTTGTAAATATCACTCGCGTTTAATGCGGATAATTGCTGTTGAGGATTAACGATATAATCATCATATAATATAGGTTTATCAACCGCCGTTGGATAATCACCTGGATTTAAATTTGAATAACCTTCCTTTTTTACATTGCCAGATGCTAAATAAAATATACCTAATGTTATAAACGCAAGAATTAAATACTTATTACACATATATATAATTAATATATAATTATATATTAAAATATAATTATATTTTACAAGTTATTTATTGATAAAGAAAAATAGGAAAATGGACATTTTACTCGTGAAATGTATTTGGCAGAGAGACATCCATATATTTTTCATCATTAAAATGACGCACAGGCACTGATAATGGCATTACTTCAAAGTATCTACTGGATTCCGAATTAGGGTCAAAATATGAACTTGTATCCAGATTCGGAATATCAACAGTATCATAGTCCGGTTTGTTTGTCCTATCTAAATACCCGGGTTTATAAATACTCGTCCAATACATTGGATTCGTTATGCTTGTGATAGCCGACTTATAGAGACCACTCTCTTTGGGTGGTAACATTGGTCCATCCGTTTCGGTGTAATCTGTTACCGTATAAGGGTCTGATACCGTATAAGGGTCTGATACCGTATAAGGGTCTGATACTGTATTCGGCATATAACTAATTATCTTTTTTTCTAAAAATTTATTTTCTACTTCTATTTCTTGCTCATCCGCCCGACGTTTTAAACAATACTTAAGAAAGCATAGTAAAATACAGGCCAGAACAATTATAATTAAGGCGATCAAGAGGCCAAAATACATGGCTTGTAAAGAATTTACCGGCTCCGGATAAGCAAAGGGCGGGATTTCCAACGGGTCACTCACCGAATACAAAACTTCGCTAGTAAATACAATAAACCGAATGCGGTAAGAGAGATGCGGTAAGAGTTTTGTATTATTCAGTAAACTATTTGGATTTATTTTTCCATCACCTATGACGACTTTGCCAAAGCCGAGTAAACCACCCGCTGTAGAATTTATAACAAAGCGTCTCTTCATCGTTAAATACGGAACTAGCCTCGAAGAACTATTACCCGACGAGGAATTAAAGCTCATTTTAAAATTATCATTAGTCAGATTTTGATCGTTAGTTGGTAAAATTGTCGTTGGGTCTATCATCGGCGTGCCAAATTCACATAAAATATCGCAAATACCACCACATACCGCTTTGGTGTTTAGACTCCGAAAGGTATAACCCACGATTTCGTGTTGGCATGGATTGGAAATATTATAAGATTGAAATATACCTCGAACGCCTTCATGTGGAAAGGGTAGTGGGGGTATATCCGCATTATTTAAAGGAATAATCACCACTTGCGATGTATTGAGTAGCGGTTCACTTACATAGTCATAAGGTTCTGCTACGATCCAGACCTTGGTAATCAATCCGGTGGCGTTCGTTAAATTACTCCAACTCACCGTAATATTCGTTTCTGCCCGACTTAATAAAGTGAGCACAGGTGGTTTGGGCGGGGCACTCACTTTCGTATTTAAGACAATTGTGTTTCCGGGACCTTTGCCTGGGGCCTTCGTGAAAGGATACACGGTAATCGTATATACGGTATCCGGCAGAAGTTTGTTTAAAATTAGAGTGGTCTCATTCGTAGTGATTGAAAAACTGACAGCAGGCGTAACACGTGTCTCCACGCTAGGTCCATAGGTAATATATGCGCGGGCTTCTTGGACATAATCTACATAATAGCCAATAATCGCTCCATGTTGGAAAATCGTTAAAGGCGGTTCCCAGTGAACTTGTAAATTTGTCTGTTCTAAATTCGCTTGAGCTGGCACATCTATGCCCAGAAAATGTTTTACTAGGTTTTCAACAGTTCCGGTGGGTTGGCTATCTAACGTCCCTTGACTACCCAGGTCAAATGACGGCAGTAAATATGTTTCATTTATCAGATTTATCATGGCCGTAAATTTATAATTAACCGCGGCTTCTAAGCCCGTCAAAAAAAAGTTATAGGTTTGACTAGCCGGATTACTTAAACCCATTGTGGATGTAAAATTTATGGCCGGATCAGCATAAGGATTTGGTGTTGCTAGACGTTCAGTAATTAATGTTAAGGATGTAATAACGGTGTTGTCTGGTATCGTCTGGCAGCGCTTCACGCTATTCGCTAAAACACTACATGTCCACTTGACATTTAAACTGGATGTAAAGTCTCCGTTATATTCTACCGTCAATTGATCTACCCCTAACCGCATATCTAAGGCGAGCACTCCATGATTGTAATTCACTGCTACCATGCGACCATTTATAAAAAACGTACAACTTTGCGAACACGTATAACGCATTAAAATAGTTGCTTTAAAATTTGTGGTTATGCTTATAGCCATCGAATCCGATGTAATCTGAGCAAATGCTATGAGAGGCTGACCCAAAGAGTCACAATGCGTGAAACCGCTGCCAAGCGCAAAAGTGCCTTGCGGACAGGGTAAGCAACTCGTTGATCCAGACTTTGCCGTAAAAGTCCCAGGCTCACACATTATACACGCTGTGGCTCCGGTGTTGTTTATCCAAGAACCCGGCGGACAAATGGAAGGAATGTATGAACCTGTTGAAAATACAAAAAATCCCAGTGGCGCGGGCAGACAAAAACTACTATTTGTCGCAGCGGCGAATGAATTGAAAGTCCCCGGTTCGCACGCTATACAATTTGTTTGTTGAATAGTATTTTGGTAAAAGCCTGGACTACAATCACTATAATTGCTAGCGCCAGATAACTTCGTATATGTGCCTACTGGGCTGCTTAAGCAAGTCGCTGAAGAATTTGCGCCGATAGTGGGGGAATATGTTCCAGGCGGGCAAGCTAAACAGAATTCAAGACCCGTCGCCTCAAGCAAGGTATTATACGTGCCTGCCGGACAAGTTAGACAATTGATTTGGCCGCGAATGTTTTGGTAGGTACCCGTAGGGCATTCTAAACAGGTTTCCGATCCATTATTCGGTTGGTATTTACCGAGTAGACAGGGGATACATGCGGCAGGATGAACGGATCCACTCATCCGATTAAAAGTCCCCGGCGGACATGGACGCCCATCGGTTTGCCCGAAAGTATCTTGATAAAAACCAACCGATGTATTTATACATATCGATGAACCACTAGTATTGCTAAAAGTGCCAAAGGGACAAAGCAGGCAAGCTGTTGCGTTTGCCGAACCCTCTTTTGAATTATAAGCACCTGGAGCACAGGTGAGACAAGAGCTTAAACCAGACATTTCACTATAAGAACCCGGTGGGCATTGTTGTGCCGTTGTGGAGCCGTTGCTGGCGATAAACGTGCCGGGTTGTGCTAAGGTACAATTAGGCGAACCGCTTGTATTTGTAAAAGATCCTGGCGAGCATTCTAGGCAAGTAGCCGCGCCAGTTAAAGAGAATGTGCCAGGTGAGCACTTTAGGCACGCAAGTGAAGTAATCGAATTCAAATTAATATTTGCGGAGCCGGCAGGACACAGCGAACACTCCGTCTGACTGGTTAATTCATTATATGTTCCTACCGGACAAGATATACACTCTCTGTAGCCATTCTCATAGGTGCCGATAGGACACGGACTACAATTAGCTGAACCTTTTAATGAGGTATAACCTGGTAAACATAGGAGACAATTTGTCAGATTCGTTGAGCCGCTATTGGAATTCGCTGTGCCGACGGGACATTGTTTACAAGTAATTGAGCCAATATTATCGGCATAAGTGCCTGGAAAGCAATTGGAACAATTCACATTTCCAAAGGTGGCTGAGCCTAGGGGACATTGGACACAGGTAGCCGAGCCAGCTACTGAAACCGCGCCGTTCGGACAAGTCTCACAGGCTGTAATAAAAACAGAAAAGTCATTCGGATTCGCCGTATTAACAGGACATCTGAGACACGTTGGATTATTTATGGCGCTACAAAGCGAATTTAAATACGAACCCGGTCCACAATTGTTATTACAATCCAGACACGCTGAACCATCCGTGAGATATTTATAAGTTCCGCTTGGGCATGACACGCATACGGGATTTACCGTGGCAGAACAGGCTTGGTTTAATTGATAGCCGGCGGCACACACGGAAGTACACGGCAAACATGTAGAGCCATCCGTCAAAGATTTATAAGTACCACTGGGACAGGCTACGCATACGGGATTTATGGCGGCGGAACAGGCTTGGTTTAATTGATAGCCGGCGGCACACACGGACGTACACGGCAGACACGCAGAACCATCCGTCAAGGATTTATAAGTACCGGCGGGACAGGCCACGCATACAGGATTTACCGTGGCTGAGCAGGCTTGATTCAATTGATAGCCAACGGCACACACGGATGTACACGGCAGACACGCGGAGCCATCGGATAAGGATTTATAAGTTCCGCTGGGACAAGCAACACACACCGAATTTAGATTAGCGAGACACGTTGTGATTAATTGAAACCCGGCAGAACACGTTGTAGTACACGGTAAACAAGGCGAGCCATCCGCCACGCTTTTATATGTGCCTGGCGAACAAGGCGAACAATAATTATTTGTTGGTCCATTACAAAAACCTGCTAAAGCACTACCAACCGGACATGTATTGACACAAGTCGCACATTGTCTGTTCGTGAAGGAGGTACACGCCATCGTTTCATATTGAATACCACTATTACACGTCGTACAAGCCACGCAACTGTTACTTTGTAAAAAATAACCCGAAGAGCAGGCAGAACATAGACTATTACTTGCTGTAGAACATGTAGGTGTTACGGCACAATTCGCAATAGCGGTACAACCCACACAAACCGTATTGCTTTGTAGATTACATGCGCTATACACATATTGACCGGGCACACAAGTGGCACAAGACGCACAGCCACTTTGACCCTGTGCCGATGTAAATGTCCCGGCAGGACATGGGCTGCATCCGCTGGAGCCACTGCTGGCGGTAAATGTTCCGGGAGGACACGGCGAGCACGTACTAGAGCCGCTGCTGGAAGCAAATGTCCCGGGAGGACAGATGGAACAACCCCATAAATTGGCACTGGAAACTCCGACATTTGGGTTTGCTTTATACATATAACCCTGTGGGCATGTTGTACATAAATTGGTATTGGAAAAACAATACGTGCCAGATGCGCATTGAGGGGTGTTACAAGGCGGTGGGGGCGGCGGCGGAATCCCATAAGATAAGACACGACCAATTAAGGTCATCCCAAAGACCAACCATTTCTTCATATATACTTTAATAATATTTTATTTTTAGATCTTTTAGTTAATATATTCATGTGAATAGTTCTATTAAAACATGGTATTCAAAAGCAAGTATTAGAAATATGTAAAAATAATATATTAATAATTTAGATACTTAAAGAAAAAACGTAAAAAAAAAGTTCAAAAGAGTTTTGCAAAATCGGAAAATGGACATTTATAAATGTCCAAAATGGACTTTTGCAAAACTCTTTTGG
>Ga0114969_10002230_pt1 | contig 15986 bp, 18 predicted proteins | sample M_130807_MF_Meta_FD_87316 | JGI IMG/M metagenome (GOLD analysis project Ga0114969, IMG submission 87316) | Freshwater microbial communities from Lake Montjoie, Canada to study carbon cycling - M_130807_MF_MetaG | ecosystem: Environmental > Aquatic > Freshwater > Lake | place: Lake Montjoie...
GACGTAGGGCTGTTCAGGAGACGATTGGAGTCCGTCGCCATCCAAAGTTTGGTGGTCGTAATAGCCATAAGCCTACCCTTTGCCGATAGTCAAAAACCCCAATCTTAGGGGTATGGGCGAACTTGGATCGTACAACTATCAGGGTTTCCGTCCTTAGTGTAGCCAGACCAAGCACCATCCCAGTCGGCCTGCTTGTCAGTATAGTTGATAGAAGGGGACCAGTCTGAAGGGACAAAGGCGAAGCCCTGCATAACCAAATCGTCTGAAATGGTCACGGGGCCAAGAAGCCGCTGCTCGACCACCCACTTGACCTCGTTCCAATAGACACTGGCCACTAGATAGCGCTGGCAGTTGTAGTTAAGAAGTGACCCTGCGGCACCGTAAACGGGTTGCTGGATGTACCCGGTTTCTGGGCTACCAGAAGGGTAGAATGGCAGACACCAATACCGGCCCATATACCCAGCATCAAAAGGCTTGGTCTTATCATAGGCATCCGAACCATCAGCGATGATGGCTAGGGTGACATTCCCAAACTGCGATCCAGCCGCCATGGAGTCTTGGTTGCCGATGATGAACACACTATAAATAGAGGTTTTCTCAAGGTGGAAGCGGCCACCGTTATTGATGAAAGGAGAACTGTAATCAGAACCAGCGGTCAATGTTCCAGAAGGATAGACCCAAGCCTTAATAGCCTGCCCTTGAAGCGGAGGCATAAAGTTTGCCTCTGGGCCGGGTGTATTGTCCCATCTTGAAGCGTTCCACAGGATGTCACCCTTGACGATTTGGATGGAGTCCGGGTCGATGACTTCCTCCCCCTGCGGAGCAACCACTACCTCGAAAGGCTGGTACTTGCGCGGCTCAATATAGGGAGGCCAAGTGATGGCACCGACCACCCGCTGTTGGACAACAGGAACGCCCATACCAGTCCAGTTTACCTCTCCGACTAGGAAACCATCAACTTGGTAAGACCCAGACGGCGCGGAGATGCCTGGAGGGATGCCAATGCCACCAGTCTCGGGGGCAAGTTCATCGTCCTCGGAGACATAGATGTAGTAATCGGTCGTCTCTCCTTGGTCGTAGGTAATCTTGAAGGCGTACACATAGGTGTACACGCCTTGAGCCAAGACAAAGTAACCGTCATTGTTTGCCCAAGGGCTAGTCTCATCGGTTCCGAAGTTGGCGTTCCTACCCATACGCGAGTCAACCGTGATTAGATCAACCCGCTTCTGGAGCGAGTGTTTCATTGGGCCATCAAGAGATGGGTTCCAGACGTTACCTCCGCGACCAATCTTCAACACGGAATACGGGATGATGACGTCACCATCGACCACATCTTCTGTCTCAACCTTGACCTGGTACTGGTTAACGTAGGGATCCTGAATGTCAGGGGGGTCTGGGGTATAAACATCCCGGTCATCGGTCGGGAATGTAAGCGTACCGATAGCGTTCTGCTCAACCACCCATTCATCGCTTGTAGAGCTTTTACGAGCACTGCCGACTAGGATATACCGGCAGTTGGTGTTAGGGGCATAATCCCCGTTGGATTGGATGAAGGACGGCAGGCGGCCGGGGCACCCAGGGGTGTACTCGCCTCTGGGCATGACCACGCAGATAGGATTGTAGTCAATCTTCTCCTTGATGTTGTACGGCTGGAACAGCCAGACCTGCCAAGTGCTATCGCCAAAAGTATTGTCGGTAGAACCATCCTCACCGACGTCGTACTCCATGGACTCCACGGGGGGAGTTTCGGGGTTATGGGTGGCGTTGCTTTCCAACGCGGCCTCGGCGCCTTCGGTGATGATCGTAGTAGCGGAGTCTCCAGGGTTAAGTGTGACTGTTTCCGTTACGCCGCTGATGGTAGTCGTGATGGTCGATGAACCACCAGTTCCTAGCGTGTAAGCCTGCGTGGACCCTGCGCCAAGCGTTGCCTTGACTTGAGATGAGCTGCCGTTGCCTAGGGTGTAGGACGCGGTACCGGTACGGCCACTCAGTCGGCCATTAGACTCGGTGACGTTACCGCTAGGGTCTAAGGTGTATTTGAGGGTCTTGGAGCCACCAGCACCCATGTTGTAGGTCGTGCTCCCGGTCCTGCCTAGGGTCCAGTTCTGCTCAAGGCTATCACCCTGACGGATGGTCTTGGTGAACGGCATCCCGGAAATGAGATAATGGGTGGTCACTAGGCCACCATTGGGGTTAAGGCTGTACTTGGTCGTCCCAGTGGACCCTAGGGAGTAGTTCGTGGTCGTACCTAGCTTACCGTTGGTGACGCCAGCCTGACCGCTTTTGTTGATAGTTCCCATTAGGTTGAAAGGACCACATGGCCACCCTCCTGCATGAAACCGTCCTCGGTGGTTCCTTGGACGACGGTATCGCCGGTGTATCGGGCATACATCGTGATGAGGGTTTGGTTTGAACAGGTGACGGTTGGGTTGCCTTCGGCATCCGGGCCGAAGTTGTGCGCGGCCCAAAGGACGGTACCATACCTGACGCGTAGGTTGCCACCTTCCACGATGATCTGGAACTGCTCGTAGGTCTGCACGCCGTCAGCGACCTGTTGCGCAAGAGGGGTTGACTCAAGAAACACTTGGCCGGCGCTGGTGCGATACTGTTGGACGCCGTTGGACGGCGCGTTCAGGCCACTGGCTGCCGTGAGCTGCATCGCGTTCAGGTCCGCGTTGCTGAACGAGCTATTAAGGCCGGGTAGCGACATTTTTATAAGCGAGCTTTTGGGTAAATGTCTTTATCCCAGCCGGCCCAGCCAGATAGCATGAACTCGCACTGGATTTTGTATATAGAACCGTACATCTCGACGTTGCTTGAGATGCAAAGCCAAGTGCGGGCGGCCGGTCGAGGCACAAGAGAGTCAATCACCTTTAGTCGTCTGTCGTATAGAGAGGCGATTTGATTATAAGGTTCAGGTACCTTCAGCTCGTCTAGATCGCCGCTAAAAACATTCCAAGTGGCAATAGATACCTTTGCTGCAATATTGGCATCGGTCGTGTATCCCATGCACTTGAGAGTCGTATTTGGACGGAAGTACGTCTTAACGCCGGCCTTGATGTTGATCTTCTTGTTAACGTCGTTCTCGGGAAGGAAGCCGACGAACTGCCAAGCAGGAACGCCAGTCTTTGAACTATTGATAAAGAACGCCTGATTAAGCGTTTCAGTAACTTTCGGTTTAGCAGGGCCGGCAAGTACCTCACCGATATTGGCCACAACAAGGCGGCTGAAGTTCGGGTGCGACTCGATGGGCTCTGACGTGGCGTTGGAGTTGACGGTGCACTGCCAGAAGGTCTGGGTCTGACCAGGAGTGACGCCGACATACTCGGCGTTGACCGTAATCGTGCGCCCCTCGTTTGCCGTCATGGACACGCGGATAAGCGTCAAGTGCTCATAGCCAAGGACTAGGCAGCGATCGCCTCGCTTCCAGTCCTGCTCAAAAGAGAAGTCCTCCTGCCAGTCCAAGGTGTACTTCACGGACATGGTAGTAAGGCCATACCCATCGTAGTTTACGGTATAGCCGGCCTGAGTAACTGGATTGGTCAAGGAGTCGCCACGCTTTGTCAGCATGTCCTTGTCGCGATTAAGAGGGTAAGGGGTAGGCATGTTAGGGGGTGGCTGGTCCAGTTACGGAAGGTTCAAGGGTTGGCGATGCCGTTGGAATAAGCATCCCAGTATTTAGGTCAATGTTTTGCAGGATTTCGACGGCTTGGGCCGTGTTATCAGCAATCTGCTGCTGAGGGTTCTGCGCCATCGCGGAAAGCACGTCGCCACCGCCCATAGCCTGCAAGGAAGTAGCCCAAGCCATCTGGCCGGCTTGGAAGCCAGGCATGTTGGTTTTGTTTTTAGCGTCTCGATTGGCTAACTCTACCAAACCATTAACGACACGCATCCTATCTTCATTGGCTTCCAATACGATTTTCCTTCCAGAGTCTCCATAGACTCCAGGGTTATTTAAATCTATATTCATCTGATCAGTAAGTTTATTTCGTTCTGAAATAGCAAAATCACGAATGGTTTCACCTTCACCGCTAAAACGTCCATAATACGCGCGAGCTGCCATTACATCTGATTTTCCCTCAAGTCCGCTAAACGCACCAACAGCGCTGAAAGCAAGGTCTTTTTTGATTGTATCAAACCAGTTTGCAAAGAAACCTGTTACGACGACACCTCCTTGTTGAAGGCTTTTCTTGGTACGCTCGATTTCAACTTTAGCCTGAGCAGCATCTTCAATGTCACTTTTGCTAAGAATACCGGCCCCATCTCCGAGTGCTTTAATGGCTTCACGACCTTGCTTGAGCATCGGGATAAGAGACGTGAAACTGTTGCCGAATACGCTAACGCCAAGGTTTGCCATTTGCACGTCGTCGCCGGTCTGCTTGTAGAGGTCGGCCATCTTCATCAGGACCTCACTAGCACTGACGCTCTTGTTCCTGATCTGCTCCATGGATACGCCAAGGCGATTTAGGCCAAGCTGTACTTGTCCACCGTTTACAAGTCCTTGACCGAGCCGGCGATTGCCTTCGGTAAGAGTTGTAGTCACATCATCAAAAGAGATGCCCTGGGTGACGGCCGCGTTGGTAAGGCGCTGGATGCTCTCAACGGACTGACCGCTACGAAGTGAAGCAAGTTTAACCTTTGCCGCGTATTCAATAGAGTCGTTCAGAAAGCTTCCGACAACTCGCAAAGCAGATACAGCCTGACCAAACGACGGCAGGAACTTTTCTTTCCCGTCATCAGCAGCAGCACTAGCACCAGGTACTTTACCTTTGCCTCCACCCCCACCAACAGTCTCAGCGTCAACAAAACCTAGGTCAATCATCCTACGACGACGGCCACCTGGGCCCGCAGGTCCAAGAGGTCCGCTAGGAGGTGGCAAGGAGGGCGGGGGACGGCCCCCACCGCCGGCACCGCCACCGCCTCCCCCAATGGTTTGGATTGCACGCGACACCTGGCTGGTGTCGGCGCTGAAAGTTACTTTTACGTCATCAGACATTGTTTTGTTCTGCCTCCTGTTTCTTCAGTTCCTCGACCGCAGCCAAGTGCGCGGCCATAAAGTCATTGTCCTCGTCGGATACGACGCGAACATCGGTACCTTCGCTGACTAGGTTGCAGGTGTACAGCCAGATTGCCTCGGACTCAGGCATTGTCCAGGCCTGCTCGTATGGCATGCCATTACGGACAAGGTTGGCCACGACCAGCATGTGCCAAGGGATGCCAGTGGCATGGCCGGCGTTCTTCTTTTCCCAAAAGATTGGCCAGTTTGAGTTCTCGTTGATGTGATCGCGGATGAGCTCGATGACGGACTCCTTCATCTCATCGTTCTTTTCCATCATGAGAACATAGGTGGCCTCTACGTCGTTAGGCCCACGGTGCATCTCATCCTTGTCCAGCGTTGCCATAACGCGTACCGCAAAAACAATGTCCTCGACGGTTGGCTCGTCTCCGGTGACGAACGGAGAGTTGTAGTACTCAAGCACCACCCGGTGACGCATGCAAATCGGCAAAAGCGTACGCCCAAGGACTTTTCGGCTCTTGGGGTTGTACGCGACTGCCTTGGCGAAACGGCTGTTCATCAGCCGGGTCGTTTAGGTGATTTCCTGGTACTTGACAGCCCGGATACCAAGCTTACGGAAGTCCTGATTGGTACCGCGGTCCGTCACTTCCTTGATGATGTAGTTAACGCTGTTATAGGAGAAGGTAGCGCCAATGTCAGGAAGGGTAGCGGCGGCCAGCAGGATGCCTTCGACGTTGATTTCGATGCGAAGGTCGTCCAGTCGGTTGGTGATAACGCGACCAGTCTCGTCCTTCACCTCAATATCAAGCGCCGGGCGGTTGGTAACGTCGTCGGACTGGACGGTGAAAACGAGCCCACCGGTGCCAAGGAGGCCGAAGATGTGGGCAGTGCCCTTGGTGACAGGTAGAGCCATAGGTTTATGCCATTTGCCTCATGTCAAACCGCCGGAGGCAGGACGGCCACACACACAAACTCAATGGCATTACCGTACCTACGCTGGCTCATGGCCTCGTCGTCAGCCACAATCCATGCGGAGTATAGATCACCTTCTCCTGGGCCCCAGTAAGCCTGAAGGGCAGGTAGGTCGGCCATCAGGGCGTGTACGGCATCAACGCGGGCCCTATGGACCTCCAGCGTCTCGTCGTCGGCCGAGCTATAAACAAACACCTTTAGGGCGATGCGGTAGTTGCCAAGCGGGTTGGCGCCTAGGGCTGGGTCCGGGCGGGCCGAGTCGGAATAGACGATGATTAGGGGCAGGACGCGGGTTTCGTCGGTCACACCCTTGTGTACAGGCACGAAATCGGGCCCGGTGAACACGGATGAGAAGTAGGCCGAAACCTTGTCCTCGATAACTGAACGGATGGCGTTGCTCATGGATTGAAAAAATAACCGCCTTCTAGCGGACCCCCTGGCTTGGATAACTCCCAAATCTTACGGGCTTTGCCCTGTTTGATGAGCTTATTGAGGATTTCAACGCGCATTGAATAAGCGCGGTGGAAGATGGCGAGTTTGTACCATAGCCAGGATATACCGTCTCTGGTCATCTCCGTATGGCGTTTATGGGCTGAGTTGCCTACGGTGACGGAAGGCGTCAAAGCGTTGTCCAGTTGGTCGTCCATGATCCCAGTGCCCCACTGGTTGTTTACCACCCACTTGGGGGCCCTGACGTTACCCATGTTTAGGCGCATGCCGGCCGTGTACCAACCAGCCTTCAGTTTGCCGACACGCTTCTGGACCTGCTTAATGTAGGCGGGCACCTTCATGTTGTAGTCAGCGATGAAGTAGGTCTTACCGGGGCCTACGTTGGGGCTAGTGGCATAGTTCCTAGGGCCTCCACGGGCGGCTTCGTGTAGGGTCTTGACGCTGCCTGAATAGACCATGGTCAGGTTGTCATTACCGTTGTCGTTCTTCAGCTTTGAGGCGAACTTCTGGAAGGCAGGGAACTGGTTGGCCCCATCAAACATGTCCATATCCTTGAGGAAGTCAGGCAGGACTACCGTGGGCATGGCCTTACGTTCCCGCAGCCAAGCGCTAAATACCCCTTGGTTGCCTAGATTGGCCACGGACTTCATCGAGGCATACCCTAGGGGGGCGAAAACCAGATCAATGTCTTGCTGGACGTTGTTCTCGGTAATCTTCTTTGCCCCCATTGTACCCCCTGAGCCGGTCCCTGGGCCGTTTTCAACGGGCAGGGTATAGTCTATCATGTCCTGACAGAACAAACGGGCTTGGCGGCGCAATATGCGAGCCGTGGACCCACCCATGACTTCAGCATAGACCTGAAGGTGCCTTTTAAAGCCCTCAGCGTCCACTTTTACGTTAATCCCTACGCTCGCGCCGTTGTAGCCGGGTACAATCATTGAACCTTGGTCTGGACCCGCGCGATGACCCAAGCGGACGGCGGGCGGTCAGCCAAGGCGACGATACGGTACTCCTGACCTGAGTAGGTGACGATATGGCCATAGGCGATGACGCCAGGATTGGCCGTGAAATCGGTCCGCAGAAACTTCACCTCAAAGGTGGTCTGATTAAGAAAGCCACCCGTGTCCATGTCCTGAAGGACCATGGGCTGAGTGATCATGGCCTTGAAGGATACCGGGCTACCGGAAGGCGGCACCTTGACGGTCACATCCTTGCCTACCTCGTCCAAGATGGCCTGAGCGTCAGCGATGAAATCGTCGAAGATTGAGGCCACGTCTTTCGCCGTAGGTCAAAAAAAGGGAGGGCACCCCCACGATAGAGGTGCCCTCTGCATTGGCGCGTTGTAGGGTCTTAGCCCTACGAAAGCGATTACGACGTGAACGTGACCTTCTGGAGCGCGTCGGGGTTGCCCTTCGCGGAACCGATGAGCCAGGTAGCCGACAGCTTGTGCAGACCAGCGGACCAGTCGTACCAGTAGCGCAGAGCGTACGAGAACTGGCTGTCCGGGTCGGTCACGATGGTCTGTTCGCCACCGCCCGTGGTCGGGGCGGCAGGAACGCGGGTCACGACGACCAAACCTTCGCGGCAGGAGACGACACCGTTGAGGCCTTCTTCGATACCATCGGCGTCGAAGCCGTTGTATTCGAAGAAGTCAATGCCGTGGATCATACCGAGGCGGTTGCCGCGGATTACGTCAGTCGTACCGATGGAGAAGGCTTGCGCAATCACCGGGTCGGAGATGAGCTGCTGGTAGGCGTCGGGAGAGACGAGCGCCGAACGGCCTTCCTGGGGAAGATTGGCGAGCGTCAGGCTCTTGGCGATGTTGGAGACAGCGATACGGTTGAAGTCGGACTGGGCGCCGGAATAACCAGCGGCGAAGTCGCCATCAACCTTGGTGAGCACCTGGTCGAACATGGACTTGACGACGGCGTTCGCCATCGGAGCCATGAACAGGCGCTTGAGGCGGTCGAGGGACAGCGTAGCCACTTCGTAGTCGGTGAAGGCGACGGTGACGTGCTTCTGGTCAACCAGAGTCACGGGAACGTCGGTCGAGGTCGCGTTGGACTCGACGAAGCCGGTGGAGCGAGCGTAGTTCGACGCCGTGAACTTGCCGGCGTAGCGGGTGTGGACCGTGGTACCGCGTTCAGCGACATAAGCGCCGAAGTCGGTGACAGCGATCTTGGTAAGCGGCTGGAGCTGCGGAACGAGGGTCCGCAGGCTTTCTTCCGCGACGAGCTGGAGGGTCAAGCCTCCGATAGCATTGGTAGCCATAGTGTTTTATTATTTAGGGGAAAGTGATTATTTGATGCCGGACGCGCGGATGATGGCCGGGCGGTTGGCGTCGTAGAACTTGGCAGCGGCCGAAGCATCCTTCTGCTTCATGGCGACCCATTCCTCAGCGATTTCGCCGTCGGACTTGCCACCAGCATTTTGGTTAATGGGGGCGACCTCAACGGGGTCCACGCCCATGTCGGCGGCCATCTGGGCTGCCTTCTTGCCAGCGGAGACGGCGGCCTTCTCAAGCGCGGCCTTCTCGGCGGTAATGGCGGTCAGCTTTTCGGCAAGGTCCTTGAGGGAAGTTTCCATCGACGTGATCTTGGCGGCCTGAGCCGTCTTGTCGTTGGTGAGCGCTTCCACCAGGGCAGTGGCTTCGACGGTCTTGGCATCGGCGGCAGCAAGAGCCTCCTTAGCGGCAACGGCGTCCTTTGAGGCGGCTTCTGCTTCGGCGGTCTTGCCAGTAAAGGCTTCCTTCAGCGAGTTGAGGCGTTCTTCGAGGGTCATGATGTTTCAAATAGCCGACTGTCAAACGGCGTGAGTCGCGATGGCGTGTTCGATGGCTTCGCGGAGGCTGGATTTCAGCCCGGTCACAAGGCCTTTTTGGGCCGCTACACGACCCACGAACGACTGGCCTTCCATGTCGGCATCGGCCACGCTGGTACGAACTCGCTTCACCTTGCCCTTGAACTCTCCGTGGAGGTCATTGACCTCATCCTGGAGCATCTTTCGGTCGGCGTCATTCAGCGGGATGCCTTCGAACAGCGCGGCCTTGTGCTTGCCGGAGTAGATAGCTTGCATCTTGATGCCTTCCTTTGCCAAGGCCTCGGTGACGTCAGGCCAGCACATGATTGTGCCGATACAGCCGACCTCGGAGGACGGGGTGGCATAGAACTCGTTGGCTTGAGAGGCCACGTAGTACGACGCGGAGCAAGAGCGCTTGTCCGTAAAGGAAACCGTGGGTTTGGATTTGCCGGCGGCATGGTACTTGTCGGCCAGTTCATATAAGCCGCGAACGGAGCCGCCAGGGCTGTCATTGTCCATAAACAGCACCTTTACTTCGGGATCATCCATGGCCTCGTCAACCCAGTCGGACAGATCGTCCACGTCGATGGACCCAGAGAGTTTGTCCAGAGTGGTCAATCCCTTGCCCATAACACCGTTCAACGGGATGTAGGCGAGAGGGCCCATCTTGACCATCTTTGGGCGCTTGCCAAAGACCATCTCAAAAACCTTTTCGATGGGCTCGCTGGATGCTTGGAACATGGCCTCGGCTCGTTCGACCTTATCCACATAGGCCCGCAGAGATGCTTCGTGCATCATGACAGCCTCGGAGCTACGGATGGATTGGATGATATGGTTCATATGTGGAATAAAAAAATAAAAAGAAAATCAGTCCCCTACCGCCCCATCGAGGACATGTTCCTCGCCCTCAAGGCGGTCGAACTCCCGTTTGGCCTCGTTCTTTTCCTCGGTTTCATGCTTGGCGTCGTCATCGTCAGCTTCCTCGTTTCCGGGCGTTCCATTGGCGTTGACGTCAGGAAGGGCCACGTTCGACGGCTTGTATAGCATCCACAGCGGGACGTCATACTGTTCGGCCATGGACTTGATTTCCGCGGCCTCGATGGCCCTGCGACGGATGAGGGTCGAGAAGTGTTCGCCTTCTTCTTGGCAGTTCTCACCGATGGTCTTGATGCCAAACTCAATGTCGGCGCGGTTCTGGGCGGCGTCTCGGCCGGCATCCACGGTGACTCGCTTGGGGGTGATCCAGACAACCTTATTCCAGCAGTCATGGGAAGGTAGTTCACCTTTGGCGATGGCGTCACCAATCACATAGCCCCAGACGGGGTTCAGGAAACGGTTGATGATGACTTGCTGGCGCTGAGCGAACTTACGGTCGGCCTTGCCAACGATAAGGCGCATGGACGCGCCGCCGGCCTTGGTCGGGTCGGCCGTGAACTCATAGGGCAGGACGCCGCCAAGAGAGTCGCGCACCAGGTGTTCCATAAACCCTACAAAAGTAGAGTTTGGTCGGTTTGACTGGAAGGAGTCCAGCTTCTCGCCTGGGGCTAGGGCCAAAATCTTCCCTCCGATGAAGGTGGAAGCCTCGTTCGTATTGGTCTGACCATCTCCAGAAAAACCGTCTGGTCGCATGCCAAAGGCTTCAAAGTCAGATTGGGCACCGTCAAACTGGGCGACCTCTCGGGTCAAAGTTCGAACAATGTCGCTGTTCATCTTTACCGCGAACTTCTCCAAAGACAGGATTTCCAGCATGTCCACGATGTTGTTGATCGCGTGCTGGAGAGGTGAGTAGGCGCGGGCACCAGAGGCCACCTCAGGCTCATAGACGTGCATCACAGCACCGGCAGGCACTCGGCGGCTAGTGCCATCCGAACGGATGACATTATACATAACAGGACGTCCGTAAGGGCCAAACGTGATACCATCAACTTCAGTGGGTGGAGGTGCGCCGCTTTGTGCGCTGCAAACGCGGTGGGACTCGATGAGCTGGATGCGGCAACGGCCAACCTGGTCGCGGGTCTTGATTGGGAAGCACTCCCCGTCTCGGTCGATGAGGCGAGAGATGATGTACTGCTGCTCGTACAGGTTAAAACGACCAGTAATGTCGCAGGGGTTTCGAGCCCAGTTTTCGAAGTATTCCTCGTACTGGCGGTCGATGACGGAACTGCCAGTGCGGGCTTGGGCGCGGATGCCTCCACCCACGGAGTAAATGGCCATGTCGTTGATGACCTGCCTGACTAGGCCGGCGTTCAACTCCATCCAGCGCATCTTGCGCGTGGTTTCAAGACGGTCGAAAACCGTCATCGTTTTCTTGAAGTCGGTCGGCCAAGACGACCAAATCCAAGAACGCTTGTTGGAGAACTTCGCGCTTTCGAAGTTCGAGAAGATACCAGGGCCGCCAGTTGCCTGACGACGGACCGTAGGTTCGTTGCCTACGGTGTCCTTGTTCTTCGTGGTGTTTTTCGTGGTAGTTTTGCGCGCCATAAAATCAGAGACCCCGGAAGTTATTAAGCAAGTTGCCTACGCGGGTACGGTCGATGGCCCCATACTTCTGGGGGTTCTTGATCTGGAGGGCATATCGGCACTCCAGCATCACGGTGGGGGGGTCCAAGGCAAAGTCCTTGCGTACGTCGGTACCAGAGTCCTTGTATTCCATAACAGTCTTACCCTCGGTAATGAGAGCAACGGCCTTGGCCATGATTGTCTCGATGACAGGCACCTCAAGGGTCATAAAAATGCCCTTGGGAGACGTGGAGCCACGATAATGCACGAAAGCCATGCACTTTGCCGTAAGTCAAAGTGTGATTGGAGGGGTCGGCCTGCCCCCATGCCACTACGTCAGAGCCACCAACGAAGTTAAAAAGACAGGCCGACCCTGCCGATAACATCAGGAGTTCAGCCGGCCTTGTCAACAGGCTTATCCGTTTTTTCGTCTTGCGTGGCGTTCTTGTTCTTACCGCGTCCGACAAGCTTGGCCATGAGCGCCGGAAGGATGCCGATGGTTTCGCAGTCCCAAAGGTGGTTTGGACGGTCGCCAATCTGAAGCCAGATAGGCTTCCCGGCATCGGTACGACTACGGTGCTCTGACTGCATTTGCTTGCGGTACTCATCCCCAGCGTCCTGCGGGTAGGTGTGATGGCCAGCCCTGCGTAGGCGAGTGATGCTATCCTTGAGCACCAGGTTGGAGAACATAAACATGCGGCAGGACTGTTTTCCAACCTGCACAATCTTGGCCGGCGAATAAGGACGGTAGGCAATCTTGGTTCCAAAAGGAGTCTGGACCTTCCATGGGAAATCAGTGTTGCCTGATCCCTTGGTAGCGTTCCATCCATGTTGAGCGCAGTTTCGGTAAACCTCGTCCATGTTTGGGCCATCCCCAGAGTCCACAAAGGTGAATAAAGACGGTACCTCCAGTCGTATTTGCTCAGCCCGCAGCTGTTCCCATGTGTCCACGTAGCCCCACCAGATCATACGGCTCTTACCGTCCATGGACCATGACCTGACAATGGCGTAGAACCCCTTGCGCTGGACGTCCACGGCCATGAAGCGTAATCTCTGGAACTGAGCGTTAGCCTTTTGCTCAGGAGTGTAGGGAGGTGGTACAATCTTGCTGTTCAGGCTTGCGGCTTCATCTAGCCATTCTTCGCCCAATAAGTACCCGCTTGGTAGCACTTCCCCACCCCCATCGTCAGGTTCGTCAGACCACGGAAGGGCCTCGCGCTTCTGCTTGAACTCCCGGCGTTTAGACTCGTCCCCGCCTTGGTCGAACGATTGGGCTGCCTCGATGCACTCGACGGCCTGATCTCCCCACGATAGGCCAAAGAGCATCGCCTGTGCGTTAAAATGAAAACCTCGTCGGCCTTTAGGGGATGATGGGTTCTGCGGCACGTATTCGGCCTTACGTAGCATCTCCTGGCGAACGCTGTTGCGGTCAAGGTGTCGGTGCTTGCAGAACTTACACTCATACGTTGTTCCACCTCGAACAATGTCTAGGTCCCAGCCGCCGGCCTTCTTGGCTTCTTCTGGGTACTTGACCTGTTTCCACTCAAATGCTTGGCGGGCGTCGCATGCCACACAGTTGAAATGATACTCCCCGCGGTCGGTGCTATTAAATAACTCCGTGAACTCATCATCCTCTACCCCGCCTTGGGAGACAAACACGGCCTTGGACTGCCACTTATAGGCTGTCAGACGGGCCATCGCCTCTGTCAAGTGACCCTTCTTCCACTGCCAGCACTCGTCACCGCCTAAAAAGCGGATAGATCGGCGCTGGAGATTTCGGTCGTTGTCGGCCCCTAGAACCCAGCAGGTATTTCTTTCAAACATCGTCGTATGCCACTTGCTCCGGTTAATGTCGGAGATGCGCTCCTTGGTCGATGGGGTATTCTCCCATAGGGGTCGTAGTCTTGTCTGCTGCCAATCCTGCGCGTTTAGGTCCACGTCTTGCAGGAGTAATGTAGGTCCAGGCGTGCGGCTTGGGATGAAGGCCGACCAGAGCTCAAGGATCATGGACTTGCCGGACTGCACGTTGCCCATGACTACGATGAGCTCAATCTCCGGGTCTTGTAGGGCCCGTAGGATTGGCGCCAAGTACGGCGTGGACTCGATGCGAAAAGGCCCTGGCTGCGGAGAGTATGGCACGTTCTTCACGTTCTTCTCCAGCCACTCGATTATATCCCCGTCCGGGTCCGGGGCTAGCATCGAGCGCAAGGCCTGTTCGAACTGGTCAGCCGTCTGTTGGCTCATTCTCGTCGGTGGTTTCGTCGGGCGTTGAGTCGTCCGTCATCTCGATGACCTTGGGCGTTTCGCCAATATCTACAATATCGCAAGCCTCGTCGGCCATTCCTGAGATACGCAAGAGGATGCGGTTTACCTCGGTGCCAATGGCCTTCTGGGCTGTACGCGGACTGTCAGGGTTTGCTTTGGCGGCGAGCTTAGTCTCTAGTTGGATCAGGTCGTTGCGGATGGCCAGTATTACCTTCCCGAAACGCTCGATGGCCGTTTGGGTCTTGATGTACTCCTTGGCCGCGATGCGACGATTATGAACACGGTCCTCCAGTTCCATCAGTCGCTTGAGGATTTTATCGTAGGTCGCGTAAGACTTAGACTGTGCCGGATTGGACTCCTTCAGGTCCTTCATGTACTCGTCAAACGCCTGCTTCTTGGCCTTCTTTTGGTCGTCGATGATTTCCTCTAGGTTGGCGTCGTCCATCCCATCGGCCGATGACTTCACATAGGGCTCGTCCTCATCCTGCTTCCGGCGGTTGACGTTCGTCTTGTACCATGCCTCCGCGTCCTCCATCGACGTAAGGGGCATACCGTTTTTGATGAAGGTGGTAATGGTTGCCTTGTGAAGCTTCAGCTTCACGGCCACGTCAATCGGTCGTACGCTCATTTGTTACCCTTGCCCCCCTTGCGGTGAAACTGGCTATCGCGGGATTTCTTGCAGATTTCTTCGGACCTCATGTAGATGCTAGCCGGTAGGCCAAGTTCCTCTTGGATACGCTTAACCCGCCAGGATACGGTGGCTCTGGCGACCTTGTAATGCTTTGCGACGTCGGCCATTGATGCGTAGTTTGTGTACCCAAGGGCGATGCGGAAGCAATCGTTATGCAAAAGCACCTTGGGGTCGTTGGTGCAACCGTAGGCCGATATGATCTTGGCCACTAGGCTGGACAATGTGCCCTCAACCTCGCGCTCGCTGTCAGAGAACGGCTGGACTTTTGGCCCCTTATGAACCCGCGCTGAGTTCATTCGCTCATCATAGAAGTACCGATGAGGCTTGGCCAGATTGGTGACGTGGATGTTCTTTAGGTCAAACCCAGCCTCGGCCAGCTGCTTTCGCTGTTCATCTGGCAACGTGGCGATGAACGCCTCCCACTCTTGGTTTACGTTCTTCAAACTCGGCTAGCTCTCATCGTGACGATGGCACGTGAGAGCTTTCGAGCGTCGTCAATCAACCACTCGTGTTCATTGTCCTGGCCATCGTGAAGCCGGACAACGACGTAGGCCGCGACAAGATGCGTGACGACTTCTTGGGTGCTGGCTATCGCCGCATCCAGTTGTTCGTCATTTTTACTCTTGGTTGCCAACTTGAGTCGTAGGGTCGGCCATCATTAATGTTTGGTCAACAAGTTTCTGACTGCCGTACTTGTCCTGGAACCTGGCTATGATGCCGTTGCGGTACGCGAACTGGACCAGCTTCCACGCGTCAGGCTTGGTCAGTTCCTCCCCATACGTGGCGTTCCAGTTGTCCAGGAGAAGGTCCCGGAACTTGCCGGCCGGCAACAGCTCGTCGGGCATCATGGGCAGGAGGACGGAAATCTGCTTGATGCGCTCATCCAGCTTAGCGCGGCGCCGGGAGTTAATCTCGTCCAGGTTGGCCTTCATCCGATCACCGTTTTCCTTCCACTGAGACTTCCAGAAGTTTGAGAAGTGATGGCGGCTCTTGCTGGCTTTTGTGGGGGTGGGCTGTTTTGGCATGTTGGCGGGGGGGAGGGGGGAGAATGTAGGACCCATTCTGGCTTAGCCCCCGAAGGGAGGCGATGTAGCCAGAATGGAATGGCACATTACATTCAATCTTTATCTGTATAGATGTAAATCTATACTTAAAGATTACGTCAAGCATATAGGCCGTGATATAGGCCGTGATATAGGCCGTTAACTTGATGAATGACCTATATCAACGCCTATATGGGTTTTGGTAACAATACTGCCGGATTTTTTCAGAGGTGCGCCGTTTTCAACGCCC
>Ga0114969_10002231_pt1 | contig 15985 bp, 15 predicted proteins | sample M_130807_MF_Meta_FD_87316 | JGI IMG/M metagenome (GOLD analysis project Ga0114969, IMG submission 87316) | Freshwater microbial communities from Lake Montjoie, Canada to study carbon cycling - M_130807_MF_MetaG | ecosystem: Environmental > Aquatic > Freshwater > Lake | place: Lake Montjoie...
CTCACAAACAGCTGTTTATGCAAAAGGACTTTCAGTTGAAAGAGTATTACAGCAACATGCTGAAATTGAAAAATTGAACCAAAAACTTTCTCCTTTCAAAATATTTAAAGGAATTGAATCAGATATTTTAAGCGATGGTTCATTAGATTATGATAATGAAATTTTAGCAAGATTTGATTTTGTAATTGCATCTATTCATCAGAATTTTAAAATGAGCGAAGAGAAAGCAACCGAACGATTGATTCGTGCTATTAAAAATCCTTATACAACAATTCTAGGCCACCCGACAGGAAGATTATTGCTTTCTCGAAGTGGCTATCCGATTGACCACAAATCAGTGATTTGCGCTGCCGCTAAAAACAATGTAGTAATTGAAATAAATGCTCATCCATGGCGATTGGATCTGGATTGGCGATGGATAATGTTTGCATTGGAAAATGAGGTGCAAATAAGTGTTAATCCTGACGCACATAATTTAAAAGGTATTCACGATATACATTATGGAATACTTGCCGCTCGTAAAGGAATGTTAATTAAAGAAATGACTTTAAATTCAAAATCCGTTTCTGAAATTGACGAATATTTTACCAATCGAAGATCAAAAATTAATTCAATGGCATCAAAGCAATAATGCTTATATAAATTTGCACCCCATGAAAGAAAACCTTAAAACGCTTTCACTCATTGTTATTGCTCTGAGTGTTTTTGCAATCGCAGTTATCGATATATTAAAACTTACAATTCCTAAGGAACCGGAGTTTCCTTCAAATTTTATTGAGAATAAAAATTCTCCCGGTCCAATTCAAAACATGATGGATCAAAACCCTGCGACAAATCAAAGGTTAACAGACTCAACGCTTACAACTATTGATTTTGCTGAAGAGATATTCAACTTTGGTGATATTTATGAAGGTGAAAAAGTGAGTCATGATTTTAAATTTAAAAACACAGGAAAAAATCCATTAATTATAAGAAGTGCTAAAGCTTCATGTGGATGTACAGTTCCATCTTATCCAAAAGAACCAATTTTACCCGGACAAGAAGGTATAATTAATGTGGTTTTTAATTCAGAAGGCAAAGGAGGCCAACAACATAAATCTGTACATGTTACGGCGAATACCATTCCGAATTATGCTTCTATTGAAATAAAAGCAAATGTTCTTGATAAGAAAAAATAAAGAATGAAAAAATATTTTTCTTTTATAAAATTCGGCCATACTGTTTTCGCTTTACCATTTGCGGTAATCGGATATTTTTTGGCTATATCAAAAGATGAATATTATTTTCATTGGCAAACTTTTTTACTTGTTATCGCTTGTATGATTTGCGCAAGAAGCGCCGCAATGGGCTTCAATCGTTATGCTGATAGAAAAATTGATGCTAAAAACCCAAGAACTTCAAACAGAGAAATCCCTTCCGGAGTAATTTCTTCAACTTCAGCTTTTTTATTTGTGCTTTCCTTTTCGGTTTTATTCATCGTTTTTTGCTGGTTTATTAATCCATTGTGTTTTTACCTTTCTCCAATTGCTTTGTTTGTTGTTTTGGGATATAGCTATACAAAACGATTTACCGCATTAGCTCATTTGTTCCTAGGATTAGGATTATCACTAGCTCCAATTGGAGCATATCTTGCGGTAACTGGTACATTTAGTTTACTTCCTCTTCTTTTTTCTTTTGTTGTACTTTGTTGGGTTTCAGGATTTGATATAATTTATGCTTTGCAGGATGAAGAGTTTGACCGGAAAGAAAAATTATTCAGTATACCGGTTTGGTTAGGAAAAAAGGATGCTCTTATATTTTCCAGAATTCTTCATTTCTTTTCAGCATCATTATTAATTATTACCGGTTACTATGGAAATTTTGGTGTTAGTTATTGGATAGGTTCAATAATTTTCATTACCCTTCTTGGATATCAGCATAAGCTTGTAAAGCCAGAAGATTTATCGAAGGTGAATATTGTGTTTGCAACTACTAATGGAATTGCTTCTGTTATTTTTTCAGTTTTTGTTCTCACTGATTTATACATAAAATAAATGGGTCGACTTTTAGGAATTGATTATGGAGAAAAAAGAGTTGGCATTGCTGTAACAGATCTTTCTAAAATTATTTCTTCATCACTCACAACCATTCCAACAGATGAAGCGATGAAATTTTTAAAAGACTATTGCACAAAAGAACCAGTTGAAATATTTGTAATTGGTGATCCAAAAACTCTTCGAAATGAAGACAACAAACTCACTCCAAAAGTGAATGCTTTTATATTATTACTTCAAAAAGAATTCCCATTGATTCCTGTCCATAAAGTTGATGAGCGATTTACTTCAAAAATGGCCTCCTCAATAATTTTTAATAGTGGAATTGGAAAAATGAAACGACAAAACAAAGAATTAATAGATAAAGTCAGTGCCGCTATTATTTTGCAAACTTTTCTTGACACTTATCCAAAATGATTTTACCAATTACTGCTTACGGAGATCCGATTTTAAGAAAAAGAAGTACTGACATTGATTCTCAACATCCCAACCTTGCAGAAATTATTTCAAATATGTGGGAAACAATGTACAATGCTTCAGGTATTGGGTTGGCCGCTCCTCAGGTAAATTTACCTATCCGCCTTTTTCTTGTCGATAGTGATTTTATTTTAAAAAAATTAGAGGAAGAGGAAGATCAATCAGACAACGATTTTGCCGGCGAAAAAGGAGTAACTCAGGTTTTTATAAATGCAAAAATCCATTCTCGGGTAGGTGAAGAATGGTATTATACCGAGGGCTGTTTAAGCATTCCAAATATCAGGGAAGATGTTTTAAGGCCTGATGAAATTGATATTGAATACTATGACATAAATTTTAAAAAGCATCGCGAAAAATTTTCAGGATTAACCGGAAGAGTTATTCAACACGAATATGATCATATTGAAGGAATATTATTTACAGATCTTTTAAAGCCTTTGAAAAAAAGGCTGTTAAAAAACAGGCTTGAACGAATATCAAAAGGTGATGTCAAGGTCGATTATAAAATGAAATTTCCAGTAAAGAAATAGTTTTTAAAAAAGAACAAAACGAATTTTACAAGTTTAAGGTGAGCTTGTTATTTTTTATTTGGGTTTTTATACTTACCACTTTTCAGATCGCTAATAAATTGACTCCAAGCAAAAGCATTTAACAGACTAATTGGATGCGCCTGACCATAATAATATAATGTTTGGGAATAATTATTCATTACCATTCTTGCATTAATATTTGGATCTGCACCTTGCGCTGATGCAAGCGACCGAAGATAATCCGGATTCAAATTTTTTCGTGCGCGTTCAAGGTCATCGTCCGGAATTGGCGTATGAATAAATGCATATGGAAATTGATCTAATGAACCCCATGGATAAACCATTGCTTCAGGCAACATATAAAATGTGGGTTCCAGGAAGAAATTGGAAACAAATTTCTCAGTTTTATTTTCTTTTGGAATGATAAATTGTTTGGTTTTGAAACCAAGAGTTGAAAAGAAAATAGTATCGCCTTCATATCCAACCAGGCTAAAAAACCCCGTAAAATTACTTATAGCTATATATCCGGTTGAATAATCATAAACCGTTGCAAAAGGAATAGCAAGATGTGCGGTATCAGCTGAATAAAGTACTCCGCTGAATTGTATTACTTTTCTTTCCTGTGCTTTACTAAAAAAAGAAGAAAGAAAAAAAATGAGGAAGAGTGTTGATACTCTTTTGAAAGTCATTAAAAAAATTTGTGCGGTAAAAGTATCCGCACACTGTAATTAAAAAAATAAATAATCAGGATTTCTGGGTTTTGGGATCAGATTTTTTCACCTTTTTACCTGGAGCTTTGAATTTCTTTGTAGCGGCAAAACCAGCCAGAGATTGAACAAGAAAAAATATTCCTGCAGGCAAAGCAATGAATAAAGAAAACACTCCCAATAATCTGTTTTCTTCACCAATCATTAAAAAATAAGGTATAATAATTAGCACTATTGCCGCAGCAAATTCTGCTAAAAACATAACATATGGAGAAGTATGAGTACTCTGGTAAAATTTTGTTCTTGTAAATTCCTTGTAAGGCAATCTTGCATGCACTGTAGCTCTTTCTCTTGCAACAACTATCCAATGTTTAAATGGAGTATATGTTTCTGGGTTATGATAGGTATTTAAATCCTCTTCAAACAACTCGCGGGTTTTATGATGAATTAGAATATCATAAGCTTCGTTTACCAAAATAAATTGTTGTTCAGCATCTGATGTAGAGTTAAATTCAGGATGAGTTTCTTTAGCCCTCTTTCTGAATGCGCCTTTGATTTCCATGTCACTGGCATCATGTTCCACACCTAAAACTTTGCAGTAATCTTTAAACATGGTTTAAATTTTTTTTAAAAGTAACAATAGATGCTATAAATGTACCTCATTATCAGTAATTTTTTAACAAATGGTTTGTTTAAGTGTTGTGAATAACGGTCGAGTTAAGATTGTATTGTCCGAAGTTTTGTCATTTGTCCTTTACATTTGTGCCTTCTAAAATCAAAAATCCAAGAAATGTCTAGTTCTTTTTTGCGTCGTCATATCGGTCCGAATAAAACTGAAACGAAAGAAATGCTTAAATCAATTGGTGTATCGTCATTAGACCAATTAATAAAAGAAACGATTCCGTCTTCAATTCTTACCGATAAAAGATTAAATCTTCCAGAAGCGTTAAGCGAGTTTGAATATCTTAAGGAGATGAAAAAAATTGCTTCTAAGAATCAGGTTTTTCGCTCTTATATCGGCATGGGATATTATAACACAATTACTCCTTCAGTTATACTTCGAAATATTTTTGAAAATCCGGGATGGTACACTCAATACACTCCTTATCAGGCTGAAATTGCTCAGGGAAGATTAGAGATGCTTCTTAATTTTCAAACAATGGTTTGCGATTTAACAGGATTACCTGTAAGCAATGCTTCTTTATTAGATGAAGGCACAGCCGCAAGTGAAGCTATGACATTACTATTTCATGCAAATGGAAAAGAAGAAATAAAAAGTACTTTTCTGGTTGCTGATAATTGCCTTCCTCAAACAATCGATATTTTAAAAACGAGAGCACTTCCGTTAGATATTGAATTAGTGATTTCCTCTCCTGATAAATTTAATTTCAACGAAAAAGTATTTGGCTGTATTATTCAATATCCTGATGCTTTTGGTGCAGTAAAAGACTACTCTTCTTTAATTGAAGAAGCAAACAAATGCGGGGTAAAAGTCGTAATGGCTGTTGATTTGCTCGCGTTAACCTTATTAAAATCACCTGGTGAATTAGGTGCTGATATTGCAATTGGTTCAGCACAACGATTCGGAGTTCCCCTTGGATTTGGGGGTCCTCATGCTGCCTTCTTTGCTGCAAAAGATGAGTATAAAAGATTAATGCCTGGAAGAATTATAGGTGTTTCGATTGACGGTCAAGGTCATCCTGCTTACAGAATGAGTTTGCAAACCCGCGAACAACATATAAGAAGAGAAAAAGCAACTTCAAATATTTGTACTGCACAAGCTTTACTTGCAAACATGGCTGCAGCTTATGCTATTTATCATGGTGCTGAAGGCTTAAAGTCTATTGCATCTAAAATTTCCGGTCTTACTCAAGCACTTGCAACTGGGATTGAAAAGACATCAAAAGAGTTTGAAGTCATAGAAAAAAATTATTTTGATACACTTTATATAAAAGTTCCACAAACCGAAACCTTAAAAGTACTTTCTGAAGCAAGTGAAATTAATTTCAGAATAATTGATGACAGACACATTGGAATTTCACTCGACGAATCAACCACTGAAAAGGATGTAAATGATATATTGAACTTATTCAGCAAAGCTTGTGAAGGCATTCCGATGAAAGTTTCAGTTTCTAACGAATTAAAAAATATCCCTGGTTCACTAAACAGAAATTCTCCCTACCTAACCCATCCTGTTTTCAATCATCATCATTCAGAATCTCAGATGATGCGCTACTTAAAGCAACTTGAGAATAAAGACCTTTCTTTAAATACAAGTATGATTTCTTTAGGAAGTTGTACAATGAAACTTAATGCTGCAACTGAAATGATGCCTTTAAGCTGGCCTGAGTTTTCTTCAATTCATCCATTTGCTCCAGCTAAACAAACTATAGGATATCTTGAAATAATCACTCAACTGGAAAATTATTTATGTGCCGTTACAGGTTTTGATGCTTGTTCATTACAACCAAATTCAGGTGCTCAAGGCGAATATGCCGGCCTGCTTGTTATAATGGCTTATCATAAAGACAGAAATGAAAGTCACAGAAATATTGCTCTAATACCATCATCTGCCCATGGAACAAATCCTGCAAGCGCCGTGATGGCCGGAATGAAGGTAGTGGTGACTAAGTGTGATGAAAAAGGGAATATTGATGTTGCCGATTTAAGACAAAAGACTGAAGAACATAAAAATGATCTGGCTTGCCTGATGGTAACTTATCCTTCAACACATGGTGTGTTTGAAGAAAGCATAAAAGAAATTTGCGAAATCATTCACACAAATGGTGGTTTGGTTTATATGGATGGTGCGAATATGAATGCGCAGGTTGGTCTTACATCGCCTGCAACCATTGGTGCGGATGTGAACCATATCAATCTTCATAAAACTTTTGCAATTCCTCATGGCGGTGGTGGCCCCGGCATGGGACCAATTTGTGTAAACAAAAAATTAGCTCCTTACCTACCCGGACACCCTGTTGTTAAAACAGGTGGAGAAAAAGCAATTCACTCTGTTAGTTCTGCTCCTTGGGGAAGTGCTTCAATATTGCTTATTTCTTATGGCTATATCAGGCTACTTGGTGCTGATGGTTGTGCTGATGCAACCCGATATGCAATTTTAAATGCTAATTATATAAAGAGTTTACTTGAAAAAGAATTCAGTATTTTATTTCAGGGAACTAATGGAAGATGCGCACATGAAATGATTGTTGATATGCGCGAATTCAAGAAGTTTGGGGTTGAAGTTGAGGACATTGCTAAAAGATTAATTGACTACTGTTTTCATGCTCCAACTGTTTCATTTCCTGTTGCAGGAACCTTGATGATAGAACCAACTGAGAGTGAAGACAAAGAAGAACTTGATCGTTTTTGCAATGCTCTTATTTCTATAAGAAAAGAAATTATGGAGATTGCAGAAGGTGCGGCAGATAAGGATGACAACTTATTACATAACGCTCCTCATACGGCTGCTTCAGTAATTGCTGATGAATGGAATCATCCGTATTCGCGTTCAAGAGCTGCTTTTCCACTCCCATATGTTATGAAAAATAAATTCTGGGCTTCAGTTGCAAGAATTAATAATACGCATGGCGACCGCAATTTAATTTGTGTTTGTCCACCTATTGAAAATTACATAGAAGAAGCAGTTGCTAACTAATGTCGATTTGTTTTTACTTATAAAAGATTTATAATTTTTTTATAAACTGAAATCCGAAAAAGCTTCGTTGAAGTTTTTTCGGATTTTTTTATTGATATGAAGTTTATACCGATAGAAAAATTGCGTAATCGTTTTTGTCTTATTTCACTTTGCAATCATACTTTCGATTCTGCCTTTTTAATTTTTAGCTAAAAATCCTCTGCTATGAAAAAAACACTTCGCACATTTCCGTCTATTGTAATTCTATTTTCATTTCAGTTTTTATTTCATGAATTATCAATTGCTCAAATGCCTAATCCTGCATTGGTGGGTTACTGGCATAACTGGAATGATGCAGGAGCTCCCTATATTCAGTTGAATGCTATTGACCCAAGATATAATGTGATAGAGATTTCATTCGCTGTACCAATTGTTGGAACTGATTACAATATGCAGTTTACCCCTGACCAGGTTTCGCAGGCAACTTTAATTTCTCAGATTCAAACCTTGCAAAGTCAAGGAAAGAAAATTCTGATCAGCATGGGTGGCGCAACTTCATCCATCTCACTTGATAATTTAAATGAGAAAAATATTTTCGTCAATTCAATGCTTAATATAATAAACACCTATGGTTTCGATGGAATTGACATTGACTTTGAAGGAGGTTCTATTACGACAACAGGTGGAACAATTTCAAATCCAACAGATGCAAAAATTCTGAATCTTATTGATGCAATTAAACAAATCATGCAGAGCTATCACACTTCACATAATAAAAAATTATTGCTCACAATGGCTCCTGAAACTGCATTTGTGCAAGGTGGTCAATCATCTTATGGGAGCATATGGGGTGCATATCTTCCTGTGATTCATGCCTTACGCGATTCATTAGATATTTTACAAGTGCAGTTATACAACAGTGGTTCGATGTATGGTATTGATGGAAACATTTATACGCAAGGCACTGCTGATTTTATTATTGCGATGACCGATGCAGTTATACATGGATTCAATACTTACGGTGGAATGTTTGTTGGATTACCTGCGAGTAAAGTTGCAATTGGGTTACCATCTTGTTCATCAGCTGCTGGAGGTGGATATACTGATACCGCAATAGTTAAAGATGCAATTGATTATTTACGCGGAACAGGAATTAAACCAGGCTCTTATACGCTCTCTATAGCGGGTGGTTATCCTACACTTCGCGGTATGATGACATGGTCAATAAATTGGGATGCAGTGAGTACATGTAATGGTACTTACTCTTTTGCAACAAATTATCAGAGAATTTTTTCTACAAACACTTGCAGTACCTGCCCGACACCAACTAATTTGTTTGCAAATAATATAACAGCTTCTTCAGCATCTTTAACTTGGTCAACCAACACATGTGCTGTTGCCTACCAGATAATCTACAGAAAATCAGGAACAACAACCTGGACTTCTAAAAACATTAATACAAATACAGGATTAAAAACAATTACTGCATTACTATCTTCAACCTTATATCAATGGAAAGCAAGAAGCAAGTGCAGCTTAAACCCTGTTGTTTGGAGTCCGTGGAGTACACTAAAGACATTTACCACCCCTGCAATGAAAACTGAATCGGAGCCGGTTATTTCCGAAATAAAAATTTACCCGAACCCTGTTTCTCAGCAATTGTTTTTGGAGATGCCAGTTTATGAAGAAATAAAATTTCTGGAAATATTAAATTCATTGGGGGAAAAAGAGAGAAATGTTTCATATACACCCTTGTCTCAAGGTGTATTATTGAATGTAGAACAACTTGCATCCGGATTTTACTTTATTTCTGTTGCTACTTTGTCTGGAAATATTTTCAGACAAAAATTTATAAAAGATTAATTGAATTTGTTCAGGCACATATTCTCTTCAATTAATAATACAATTTCATTTCTTTGTTGCCAGAAATGAAAGACAAAATAAAATTAATTGAATGCCCCCGCGATGCTATGCAGGGATTGAAAGCATTCATTCCAACAGAAGAAAAAATTTCATATCTCAATTCACTATTGTCAGTTGGATTCGACACTCTTGATTTTGGAAGTTTTGTTTCACCGTCTGCTATTCCGCAATTAGCTGATACTGCTTTGTTAATTCCTAAAATGAATTTAGATAATTCAAAAACAAAACTACTTGCCATAATAGCAAATGTTCGTGGCGCTAGAGAAGCGAATATGTTCGAGCATATTTCATTTATGGGTTTTCCGTTTTCCATTTCCGAAACTTTTCAGAAGAGGAACACGAATTCGACCATTGAAGAATCACTCAGTACCGTTGAGCAATCATGGAATATTTGTGAACGCAGCGGAAAGCAATTAGTCGTTTACCTGAGCATGGGTTTTGGAAATCCGTATGGCGATAAATGGAATTCAGAAATCGTTATGCAATGGACCAAGCGATTGGTGAAGTTAGGAGTAAAAATCATTTCGCTGGCTGATACAGTCGGGATTGCAAAACCTGATGACATTTCTAATTTATACAAACAATTAATTCCTGAATTTCCTTCTGTTGAATTCGGCGGGCACTTTCATACAAAACCAAATGAATGGAGAGAGAAAATTGAAGCTGCCTATAATAACGGATGCAGAAGATTTGATGGTGCATTAAAGGGCTATGGTGGATGTCCGATGGCTGACGATGAATTAATAGGAAATATGCCCACCGAAAATCTCATTTCCTTCGCAGAAGAAAATAAAATCAATTCAGAGTTAAATAAAACAGAATTATTGTCAGCGTTGAACTCTGCTGATCAATTATTTTCAAAATACAATCGGCATATTTAATTTATTAATTCTTAAATGAAACTACCTAATTTTTTTATTGTTGGTTCGGCTAAATCAGGAACAACTTCTATATATAATTACTTAAAACAACACCCTGATATATTTATGTCCCCTATCAAGGAGACACATCATTTCTCAACAGATATTGAAAGCTCAAAATTTCGTCCGGATTATGCCGCCAACCTAAATATAAATATTGATTCCTGGCTTGATGGTGACCAAAAGAAAGAAATCTTTCATGCCTTTGTGAAAGACTGGGATAAATATTTAAAGCTTTTCAAAAACTCAGAAAATCAGAAAGCAATTGGTGAAGTCACTAATTCCTACTTATATTCAAAAGAGGCTGCAAAAAATATTCGAAGCAAATTTCCTGAAGGTAAAATCATAATGATTCTTCGAAATCCGGTGGAGCGGGCATTTAGTCATTTTCTTATGGATTTAAAAAGCGGATTAGAAACAGGAAGTTTTTTAGAGGCCTTTAAAAAAGATATAACTAAATCAAATAAAGGCTGGGGAATATCAAATGTTTATTACGAAATTGGAATGTATTATGAACAGGTAAAAAGATATTTAACTGTATTTCCTCAAGAGCAGATAAAAATTATATTGTATGATGATTACAGAAACGACGCAAAAAAAACACTGAAGGAGATTTGCAATTTTTTAAATATTGATTCCAATTTTGAATTTAAATTTTCAAAAGAACACAACAAAGCAATGATTCCAAAATCAGGGGCAGTTGCTTTAATGATGCGTCAAAAAGGACTTAAGGGTTTTGCAAAAAAAATATTTCCAAAATCATGGAAAAATATCATTTCAAAAATATTTTTTACTAATAAAAATCTTCCGAAACTTTCTGTCGATGACAGAAAATATTTAATTGAATTATATAAGGAAGATATTCAAAAGTTATCACAGTTAATTAATCACGATTTAACAAGCTGGGTAAAAATCTGATTTTTTGAAAATTCAAAAAAAAGGGCAACAGAATTATCTGTTGCCCTTTTTAATAAAAATTCAAAGATTAATTAGCCACAGGCATTTTCCCGAACCAAAGAGTTCTTCCGTTTTTTGTTTCACCAAAAAATACTATTGAATTTTTTTCATCAATTGGCAAAAACATAAAACGATTATTTAAATAGTATGTATCCTGGCCGAATTGTGCAAAATCTCCAATTGTAGAACCTCCGATATTTATTTTTGCTACAGAAGGATATACAAGCATTTTATATTTAGATGCCCCCAATTCAGTTTCGGTTCTTAATCCTTTTATTTCAGCTATCATCCAATATGCACTTTTATTATCATTAGTTTCAATCAGACTCATGGCACAAGGGGCCATTTCTGCATACTTATTATTTTCATCGCGATGTACTCCGTATTGTGCTTTCAGCCTTCCGCTATTATCAAACTGAAACATAAGTGGATCCTCATACTTTCTTACTTTATCCTGATTCAAAGAAAAGTTTTGACCCATTATAAAAATATCGCCTGAAGTAGTGTACGATACATTGGCAAAAGCAAATTTCTTTCCTTTATATGCAGGAGACTTTTTTTGAGTTGGTGGTGTTTGTAATTTATTTTCAAATTCATCAATTGAAACGGAATTGATCCATGCAGTTTGCCCATTGGTAATTTTCATAATTTGAAAATGATCCCACTTTAATGTTTCAGGATCAAGACCGGCTGTCATCACCTGATTGAAATATTTTTCATCGCCTTTAGACGGGCCAAAAATCACTATACTTCCTTGTATGTTAACCATAGCATTAACACCCCAAACCGACATCCCGGAAGTGAAACTTACCTTAGTATCAATAACTCCTGTTGGATTACAACTGACAAATGTGTAATGCTTTGCATCAGTATCAGCAGCTTTGCTAAATCCTGCTCCACCCGCAGGAGCAAATAAAATTCCGAGATTGCTTGCCGATGCATCTTCATTTTCATCATCAGCACCTTCGCCGGCAATCAATTGTGATTTTACAATCACCTGGGGATTTTCAAAATCAAACGGACTATCCTGAACAATATCCAAATCTTTTGTAATTCTTAAGAAGTGAAATTTTTTCATGTACAAATAGGGATCAGAACCCTTTTGAATTTTTGCTTTCTCACCTACTAAAACCACAACATCACCTGTAACATCATTCTCTGCTTTAGAATAAACATAGTATTTATTTCCCTCGTCAGATTTTGGTTTCAATTTTTCTAAAAGTTTTACATACTTATCATATCCTCCCCAAAACCAATTCCATTTATACGAAATCAGTTTGCGTTTCAATACCAATGTTCCCATTAAATTTCCTTCAACAGAAACTGCTTCAACTGAATAATTTTCTCCTTTGTATTTAAACCAGGTATACTTCACACTTGCTTTTTCGAATTCAATTTCGTCAGCAGTAACTTTTATAAAATTGAATTTTGTATCGAACTGATAAGTTTCGAATTTTGCTTTTGTTTCGTTGGCCTTAGTCACATAAGTGAGTTCAATCACATTATTTGCTTCATCAATATTGATGTTTCCTAAATAGCCCCGATTGGCCTTGCCTGTTATCTCATAAGTTTTTTCAAGTGAAAGTGTTTGTGCCTTCCCATTGATGAAAAATAATGCTAATGCAATCAAAGTTGCTGCAATTCGTTTTAGTAGTTTCATAAATTCATTTTATTTGAAACGAACTTAATGCGTTAAGTACAATATTTAAATGATATATGTCAACAGAAATTATTGAACTGGTCTAAACATAAAATATTTATATGGATACAATTGGCATTCTACGATCACCAAAAATCACACTTCCCAACCTAACCATGTTGCTTCCTTCTTCCACTGCAATTTTATAATCGCTACTCATGCCCATTGATAAGGTTTTCATTTCAATATTATCTGAAGCATATTTTTTGGCGATTGTGTCAAACATTTTTTTCAATCCTTTAAATTCTTTTCTTACTTTTTTTTCATCATCACTATTAGTTGCCATTCCCATTAAACCTTCAATTCGGATGTTTTTCAATTTTGCAGTTTCCTTATTTTCAAAAAGAGAAAAACATTCTTCTTCACTTAATCCGAACTTAGTTTTTTCGTCTGCAATAAAAACCTGCAACAACACATTTTGTATCCGGGAATTTTTCAGTCCCTGCTTATTTATCTCCTGCAACAGCTTCAAACTGTCTACCGAGTGAATAAGCGATACAAATGGTGCTATAAATTTTACTTTATTGCTTTGTAAATGACCAACTAAGTGCCACTGCACTTCGGGCGGCAACTGACATTCCTTCATCATTATTTCTTGAACTTTGTTTTCGCCAAACATCCGTTGTCCCTCCTTATACAATAATGTGATACTTTCTACAGGATGTGTTTTACTGATAGCAACTAAACTCACTTTGCGTTCATTGCACCATTTTTTTATTTCTAAGTAATTACTATCCATAGATGTTCTTTTACTTTCAAAAACTACTTTTGTGATGTTATTCAAATGAAATCTAAAATCACTGCACTATTAATTTTAATGCTATCTGCCTGTAATACTACAGTTTCACCATCTTTTTCAAAAGAAAAAATTTCTAAAGAAAAAATGGTTGAAGTATTAATTGATATTCATTTAGCTGAAGCTTCGTTTAATGTTATAGATAGAAATAAAAAAGCTGCTGACTCAACAATTTTAAATGAGTATTCCTCTATATTTAAAAAACACGCTGTGATTCCAGAAGATTTTTTCGGCACTTACAATTATTATTTGGCTAACCCGGCTTTACTGGATTCCGCTTACGGCGAATTGGTTTCAAGAATAACGACTTTACAAAGCCAGGCTTTAAAATCTCCAGAATTAAAAGTTCTTTCAGACACATCGGCATATAAAGACAGTCTTCGCAACCAAATGCTTCGAAAATTTAAATCTCAAAAAAAAGTACTTTAGAGTTTTATAAATACTTCAAACAATCACTTTTTCTATTTTCGCCACCCACAAAAATTCAAATGACTACAGTTTATAAAGATGCAGCAAGTGCACTTTTCGATTTAAAAGATAATCAGACCATATTATTAGGCGGTTTTGGATTGAATGGAATTCCGGAAAATTGCATTGCTGAAATGGTTCGCAAAGGAATAAAAGGATTGACCTGCGTGAGCAACAATGCGGGAGTTGATGATTTCGGTTTGGGATTACTGTTACATACGCGCCAGATAAAAAAAATGATTTCTAGTTATGTGGGTGAGAATGCAGAATTCGAACGACAAATGCTTAGTGGCGAACTTGAGGTTGCTTTAGTTCCGCAAGGCACACTCGCTACACGAATTCAAATGGCCGGAATGGGCATTCCTGCTTTTTTTACCCCAGCAGGTTACGGAACTGAAATAGCAATCGGAAAAGAAATTCGTGAGTTCAACGGAAAAAAATATTTGATGGAGATGGCACTCAGCGGAGATTTTGCTATTGTGAAAGCATCGAAAGGAGATAAGTACGGAAATTTAGTTTTCAATAAAACCACAAAAAACTTTTCTACTTCAATGGCGAAAGCAGGAAAAATTACAATTGCTGAAGTAGAACAATTAGTTGAGCCAGGTGAAATTGGTCCTGAAGAAATTGATGTTGCGGGAGTTTATGTAAACAGGATTTTCGAAGGAAAAAATTATGAAAAGAGAATCGAAAGAAGAACTGTAGCAATTAAAAAGTAAAATTATGGCGCTCGATAAATATCAAATAGCAAAACGAATTGCACATGAATTGCGTGATGGATACAATGTGAATTTGGGAATTGGAATTCCTACTCTAGTTGCAAATTATATTCCTGCAGGAATCAAAATTATGTTGCAATCAGAAAACGGAATTCTAGGAATGGGACCATATCCGACTGAAGATAAAATTGATGCCGACCTGATTAATGCCGGAAAAGAAACTGTTACACTTCTTCCGGGGGGAAGTTTTTTCGATTCAGCAGAAAGTTTCGGAATGATTCGCGCAGGAAAAATTGATATGACTGTGCTCGGTGCAATGGAAGTTTCGGAACGAGGCGATATTGCCAATTGGAAAATCCCTGGCAAGATGGTGAAAGGAATGGGTGGTGCAATGGATTTAGTTGCTTCTGCACAAAATATAATTGTCGCCATGATGCACACGAATCCGAAAGGCGAATCGAAACTATTGCCGAAATGTGATTTGCCATTAACTGGAGTTCATTGTGTGAAAAGAATTGTAACTGATTTAGCAGTAGTGGATGTTACACCTGATGGATTCAAATTAGTTGAACGCGCTCCCGGAGTTTCAATTGAAGAAATAAAATCAAAAACAGCAGGGCGATTAATTGTGGAAGGAGAAATTCCGGAAATGAATTTGAATTGATTGTTGAGTTCGTAAGGATTAAACAGAATAACAATTCACCAATTGAATTGAAGCTGTAAATTTGAAAACTGAAATTAGAATACATTTAATTAAATGGAAACGCTAACAAAATCAACCAACGCAACTGATAAAGATTTTCTTCCGCTAAACGGAACAGATTACATAGAATTTTATGTGGGCAACGCAAAACAGGCTTCATACTTCTATCGTGCTGCTTTTGGTTTCAGTGCGCTTGCTTATGCAGGTCCTGAAACAGGAGTGCGCGATCGTGCGAGTTATGTTCTGCGCCAGAATAAAATCACTTTGGTTTTAACCACACCATTACACCCGGGAAATGAAATTTCGCAGCACATCGAAAAACATGGCGATGGTGTGAAGGTGCTTGCGTTGATGGTGGATGATGCATACAAATCATTTGAAGAAACTACCAAGCGCGGAGCAATTGCATACCTGCA
>Ga0114969_10002233_pt1 | contig 15982 bp, 17 predicted proteins | sample M_130807_MF_Meta_FD_87316 | JGI IMG/M metagenome (GOLD analysis project Ga0114969, IMG submission 87316) | Freshwater microbial communities from Lake Montjoie, Canada to study carbon cycling - M_130807_MF_MetaG | ecosystem: Environmental > Aquatic > Freshwater > Lake | place: Lake Montjoie...
CAACAACAAATGTATCAACAACAACCGCAACAAAAGCAACCGCATTAGCCGCAAAAACAGCAGCAGATGCGGAAGTAACAAGAACGACTGCCGCAAAAACAGCAGCAGATGCGGAAGTAACAAGAACGGCTGCTATATTAGCATCTTTTGGAAATTAAATAAACATATCCTGAGTTATTTATTAATTTTTATATATTACAATATTAATAATAATAATATATTATAGTAATATGAGAAACAAATCCGTTTATTTAAATATAATTTTCACCTTGTTGTTCATTCTATTAAGTGCCATATTTCTAATCTATATATTTAGAGATATACGTTGTAGGGAATACTTCGAGGGCGACCCATATTCGTGGAAATACGGCGAAGGGAACACGTGTAGCGGAAATTTAAACACCAATGTCGAGTTGCGAAATCGGAATTCGGACTTTCTCGTCAATAAATACAATCGCTTCGACGACCCTTCGCAATATACCAGAAGCAATCTTCGAAACACCGTACATCCGTATCGAAAATATTGCGACGTTATGAATTACAATGACTTACTCGCGTATCGTTGCCTCAACCAGTCGCCTATAAATATGAGAGCGGTATTCGAAAACCCCAATGTAAATATCGCATCCACGCTCGATTATATCTATATCTATAACGAAAGCAGTCTGTATAGTTATCTATTGGCAAAAATACAAGCACAAAAGAACATGCTTGACGGTGCTAAAATCGTTGGACCCGTATATGTATGTATATCGCAATCGCCTTATTTGCGATACAACTCCGAATATTCCGACAATAACAATACGCCTTTTAAAACATTCTTAGACGCACGTATCGACATCCTAAATAACAAGAACCCCTATTATTTAGAAACAATAAGCCCCATAGGCGAACAGAGTTTCATAACGCAAACGAATGACGGCAAGGCAGACCCCGAAATCATATCATCGCTCTATTGCCACATATTGATTGTATATCCATTGTATGATAAGAATATGACGCTAAAAAAAGAGACAAAAGCAGAGCAAGTCGCCCTAACCACCGACTTTTTAGAAAACACGATGCGTCGTTATTATACGGATAACGAGTTGTGCTTTATCAAATGTAATAAATCATCGACGCTCAATTGCGGTTGTTTGACGCGAACCAGCCAATCACCCGATACCCCTTTATATACCTACAATAATTCGAATGAGTTCCCGTTTAACGAATCGCGAGATATGCCCTCCTATACGTCGAAATGTATAGACCATACGCAAAGAAACAATGTTGGCGATTTTACAATGATGTATTATGTCAATCCATATTCGGGCAGTTATGGCGAATCAAATATCATCGAAGACCCTGAGCCAGAAATCGCTTGGGCTGAGAAGTCTAAATCATACCCAATGCCTATTACAACGATACCTGCCGCCCCTGCGGGAATAAGAGACCCGAGAGAAGCACTCTTAGAAGGCGAGAAGTCCCGTCCTACCCCTAAACTTGCGTTTTAATCGCCGCTGTCGCTACACCGCTACGCTTCGTCGTCATCATCAGTTACAAACGAGAATTTCTTAATACTATTCTCTATCGGAAGCAACTTATATTCTTCTACGCTCTCCCAAAATGTATTGATTTTCGGCACAATCGTCTCCCACGCATTCGCATTAAATACTACACGCTGAATAATCATCTCGTCCAATCTCCAATACGTATATTTGCTAAACTTTAATTTTTCTTCGTGAATTCTAACATCGCGTTCGCTATCGCTGCTATTACAAATATCATCCACGCATTCTTGGGGCGTTCGATGCGGTTCGCTATAATAATAGACATATTCGCCCCTTGGATTATAATACTCCGCAATGATGCCGTGGTTGCTACCGTGGCTTTCGTCCAACGCCAAGTATTCATCCACGCCATCAAGCGATTTAAACACACATTCGATATAATCGCATTCTTTCAGTTTGCACACCGCAAGTTGCCCTTGTATTTGCATCTTATATTTCTCGGGTATCACACCATCCTCGATTTTTCGCGAGTAAGGACATTTGATTTCGAGCATTATCCCGAGTTCATTGATACCATCTGGCGATGCCCCAAAATGCTCGTTCTCCGTATCGCATACAAGCCCAAAGTCGTGAATCACTATATCATTCATCTTCTGTGAATAGCATCGTGTCGCCATCGGTTCAAACATTGTTCCCCATTTTAACGCAGGAATCCCATTGTAATTAATGGTATCAACCACAATATTCGCCTTTTTCTTCGCCAACTTGATACTACCATTACCACCCTTTATCGCGTCATACAAATCACTCGCAGTTAGCCTCGTTTTCCTCGCTTCATACCATTCTTCGGTTCGTTGCTTCATAAGCGGTAATTGAAGCAATACCTTCAACTCCTTGCGATATTGCTTAATCTCCAATGCCCGTTTCTTCACATCTTCGTTGCCGTAGATATCGATGTCTCCATCAATGGTATCAATGTGTTTCAAGATACACATATCAATCTCGTGATTCATAGACATCTTGTATCTATCGTTATATATATAATATTTACATACTTTATATTTATATGCTTTATATTCTTTCTTCTTACGATTCTGGTATGTCGTTTGACAATTCCTTTTCGCATTTTTTCTTATAAGCGGCTGAGCCTTTAAGTTTCTTGTCAAGTGTGGCATTTATCTGACGGATTAACTTCTTACTGTGAAAGTCCAATGTCGAAGGGTCGCTAATCACTTTTTTATTTTTCATGGTCTTGTTCTTCTTCTCTTCATAGATTTCCAAGAGTTCCCTCGTTTTCGCTTGCATCAACACATCAAACGTATAAGTATCCATTATATGAACGAACGTATAACCGTATAACCCGTATAACCCGTATAACGTATCATATTTTTATATCATATCATATCTATGATATCTATCATATCTTTATTTCTCGAATACTAACTTGATTCTCATAGATATCTATATATTGAAAACTGGTATTCCCGAATGCCCTCGAAATCCCCGTATCGGTGTACCAGATGCGTTCGTTGATTATCTTCACTCTATCGACTACCGTATGCCCCACAAACATATAATGGCATCCGATGCTATCGAGCATCTTCGCTACATCCCCTGTGTTGTTTAAATCTCGCGTCCATAGTATCCCGTCGTTTCCTAAAATAACCGTATCGAATATCTCTTTGTCTTCCAAGAGAACCGCACCATTCTTAATGAAGTTTTTCCAGATGGAATTGATATACGAAATGTCCTTACCGTGTTTTGTAAGTAGAGATAGATGTTCCATCGTTAATCCCGCGTGGCAGAATAACAACTTGCCTATCTTCGCAACAATCGGGCGTTGCGATAATATGGCGGACAAGCCCCCACCGGGCTTAAATAAATCGTGGCGTTTGTTATCGTCATTGTTTAAACTTTTTGACGATACATACGAATAATTGCCGATGCTATTCATCATCTCGTGGTTTCCTATAAGGGATATGACGCGTCCGCCCTTCGACAAGGCGATTTTATGAAGCAGATTCGTAAAATAAATCATCTCGACGTCGGGCAACACTTCCCATTCGTCGAGGGACGGGTCGCGGTTAATGCTATCCACTTGGTCTCCCATTTGGACGACAATCGTATTCTTAGGCTCGGCAATCCACTCGATATTCTTGTTGATAACCTTGGCGTCGATAAGGATGTCCTTAAACCGCCTTATATCCCCGTGGATATCCCCGATGATGACGATGCGGTTCTTTTCGTGGCAACATTCATACTCGTAGATGATATCGTCGTTAATCATAATGTTTATATAATACCTATATACATATAATACTTAATACTTAATACTTAATACTTAATATTCTTAATATACAAAAAGTGATAATTGCATAATATATTCTATATATACAGAAATGGCTACTAATGTGAATGCTACATTTATTGAGGTATGTGCGGGAGGCGGTGGGTTAAGTTCGGGGCTAATTAAATCTGGATTTAGTCCTATTTTGCTAAATGATAATAATCGTGATTGTTGTAAAACATTACAGTATAATTATCCTGATACAAACATTGTGTGTGATTCAATGGATAACATCGATTACTCGCAATATGTGGGTAAAGTGGATTTATTAACTGGCGGAGTGCCTTGTCAATCCTTTTCACAAGCAGGGCTACGAAAAGGGCTTGATGACTCACGTGGCGATTTAATGATAAAGTTCATTGACATTTTACATTTGATAAAACCGAAACTATTTATGATAGAAAATGTCAAAGGATTATTAACACACGACGAAGGTAAAACAATCCTAAAAATAATAGCAGCGTTCGGGGCGTCTGGGACGGATTTATATAACATCAGTTATAAATGTTTAGACGCTTCTAAATACGGTGTTCCGCAAAAGAGAGAGCGAGTGTTTATTGTAGGTGTAAGAAAGGACATTGCGATACCATTTGAGTTCCCGAGCGAAAGCAGCGGAGGCAACGAAACAAAAAAAGTATTGAAGGATGTGTTGCTCGACGTTCCGCATTCGGACGGTGCGAAGTATAAGGAAGAAAAAATAAGATTATTCAAAATGATACCGCAAGGTGGTTGCTGGGTTAATTTGCCAGAAGCATTACAAAAGGAATATTTAGGGAATAGTTATTATTCGGGAGGCGGAAAGCGTGGTATATTATATCGTTTGTCAATGGAAAAACCATCCTTGACGTTGCTATGTACGCCGTCGCAGAAACAGACGGAGCGATGCCATCCGTTAGAAGAGCGACCGCTAACAATTCGAGAATATGCGAGAATACAAACATTCGACGATAATTATGAGTTTATAGGAAGCCTAACATCGCAATATAAACAGATTGGCAATGCCGTCCCAGTGGAACTGGCAATGCATATGGGAACGGCATTGATGAACGTGCTACGGATGTCGTAATAATTGCCAACCGTTTCTATGAATATTTATCGATTGTATTCTTTACAAACTCAATTATGTATTCCATATCATCGCCTAAAATAAGTTTAAGAAACTCGTAGCCTATTTGGTGTTCTATTTCAACACCCTTATGTATTAATTTTTTTATAGAGCCTTTTAATGTTTTATTCTTGGTATCCGCATTTATATTCGCATAAATACAAACGTAGTCAGGGTTTGCTGCTTTAAACTTTGCTAATTTATCAAGGTTCGATTTCTTAGAGGACGCATTGTCAGTATTTGTTCTGTTTTTTAGTTCTATTGCTATCTTCTTAGTTGAAGATAAGATATCTAACCCTGTTTCGTGTCCTATTTTTAGATTTACATATCCATTATATGTGCCTAATACTTCTTGCCAAATTTCGCCAACTTTCATTTGCCTTTGTTTTTCTTTCAATGCGAGTATTTTGTTTGTCATTGATTTTTCTGTATCTAAAATGTCGTATGTCAATCTTTTTCTGTTCGTAATAAAATGCTTCGAATAGTGCTATCCAAAACATCACAATACTTGTGAATACAAAAATTACCTTCATCGCATTCGCTCATCACTCATTTTTTTACAATAACAAACTACACAAATCAATTTTTATTTACATATAAAAAATACATTTATACTAATAAATAACAATAAACAACCCCAATGATACGACTGAATATATACCTTGTGTATAGCGAAGAATTAGAGAATCGACGGACTACCATTAATAGCGTGGTGTCGCTTGTCAAAGACATCTGTCAAGAAAAAAACATAGAGATGAAACTACACGTCATCACTGAACCGAGCAAGGATTACATCAATACACATATAGCAGCCTTTAATAGTCGCGTCAATTACGACAAGTTCGCGGACACCGCTTCCATCTACAACAATCTAATAATGCCCTTGAACGCCTGTCAGATTTCGAACTTTGAGAAGCATCGCTATATCTATAAGTTGATTCGGGATAATAATGCGAAAGCCGCGAAAGCCGACGCTATCAAAGAGTTTCATTTGATTATGGAGGATGATATTATTCTTTTAAAGGATTATATCAGTAATATTAGCGAACTGATAGACGACCTGAATGCGGACGCAACGGACGACTGGGACATCTTGTTTAATTGCTTGAATGTTGTTAATAGCCCCGAGAAGTTTATAAATATCAACCAACTCTATAATATTATTATATCGAAATCGTGCTATATCATTAAGAACGCCGAGATGTGTGAGAAGTTATACGATGCGACGAATACATTTAAATTGAATATTAAACTGACCTTGTCGAAGTTCCTAAAAGACAACAATTACACGGCGATGTCCTATAACAAGATAACGTTTATTGAAGGTTCGAAATTGGGATTGTATCCGTCCGCTGTAAATCCGAACAACTACCTTTTTTTAAATAATAATTATATTGCTCTTAAACAATTATCCGAGAAAAAGGAATTAACATACGAGGATATACGGAATGCCGAGAAAATATATAGCGATTCGCAAAATATACCGTCCATCGATATCCAAGGGTTGATTGGAACCATCTATTTCAATTTCAAGGATTACAAGAAGGCAAAGGAATATATGAACCTTTCTCTAAATAATTTAAAGAAATGTAAAGGGTATTCGATTATGAAAAATAACGAACTATTAAATAATACTATCAATGTATATCAATACGAACAAGATATGCTAAAAGAATGCCTCGCTGTTAAACCAAAGTATTCTTAGTGCGAAGTATTCTTAGTGCGAAGTATTCTTAGTGTAGCGAATTGGTATCTTATCTTCTTTTTAATTTTGTTATAAGTTCAGACTTCTTATAAACAACCCGCTTACCGTCTATAATTCTTGAAAGTTTACTTTACTCAATTCCTTCATGTATTTTTGATTTTATGTATCGTCGTCCTCCTGAATGTTCGCGAGGTGTGTAATATCGTTTATAATAAAAGGCGTTTGTTTTGTTTAATTTGGTGCTCTCTTCGTCGTAAGATAAAAAATAGAATATACAAACCTACATTTCCTTTAAGTAGTCTTCACACAGCCGCTTCATCCGCATAATATTTTCGGTTGTCATATGCTGTTGCCGTAATCAATCACAATTTGTAGGGCGTAATCAATCACAAGTTTTTTATAGATGCTTGACTTTGTGTCAAACACCTTGTTTATAATCTCGCTTCTCTTCATATAATTCCTCATAAAGATATCCAATTCCTCTGGTGTCGTGTAGTCCATATTCTCCAAATCAAATGGGTTTATCTTGTAATAGCACACGTGGCTCTCGCTACTCTCTTTATTAACCTTGCTTGTTTCGGTTTCCACGCTATACTCTATAAACGCAGTGTCAATCGACCAGAACCTCGGTTCGTCGTAAATCTGGATATCTTCATAGTCGCTACCATATTTCAGTTCTTCGACGACTGCGGTATCGTCGTTGGAGAGCAGAATCGACAAGTCGTAATAATGCTTCCAATACTTGTTTTTTTTGAGTGCATCAAAGGGTATCACGACCTCACCGACTCCTTTCACCTCCATATAGACCTTGTCTCCATATTTGATGAAAAGGTGATAGTCGAAGATAGCACTCGTGATTTGCGTGGGATACATCATCCCTTCGTAAAATCCAGTGAATTCGGCGTTTGCGTTGGTGTGATATACGCGTTTCTTACTTGCGATGACTTTGCTGTTCATTGCGGGTTTGCGTTCGTTTGCGTTCGTTCGTGTTTGTTCGTGTTTGTTCGTGTTTGTCTCTGCTACAATATTATAATTATCAAAATCATTTTTTGTAATCTAAGAGTGAAATCTGGACATATTGTGTCAGGAGCATAGAAATAAATAAAACAAAAAAGCATTTAAGGACGTGCTTCTAACTCGGCTATCTTCTCATTCGCCTCAGTTATTTTATTATTCAAATGAGATACGACATTTAGCAGATTATCGAACTTTGCGGATAATTCGGCGTAAGCGACAAGTTCATCCTTGGTAGCAAATCCAGCGACGTCAGGGAGTTCCTCCTTGGTGGCAAAGCAAGAGACGTCAGGGAGTTCCTCCTTGATAGCAAATCCAGAGACGTCAGGGAGTTCTGCCTTGGTGGCAAATCCAGAGACGTCAGGGAGTTCTGCCTTGGTGGCAAATCCAGAGACGTCAGGGAGTTCTGCCTTGGTGGCAAAAGTCGAAACTAATTTTAATAAATCATCAATCTCTTTACGGATACCATAAATATCAAAATCTGCGGTAGCAGCGGTAGCAGTGGTAGCGACTGTAGATTGCGTAGCGGATACGACTTTGGTGGTTTCGACGACTGCTAATCTTTCTTCAAGTTCGCGGAGTTTAGAGTATATAGGAGCGTATGACATTCTATACTATTATAATATAATAATTATAGGAATATGAACAACGCATAATTATATAAAAAATGATTATATACTCATTATATAGAATATACGCAATGATTATACCTATTCGATGCTTTACTTGTGGGAAGGTTATGGCGGACATTGCCGATTATTACGAGAATGAGAAGAACAAGATTGACGAGACAAACGATGTGGATACCATCTATAAAAACTTTGAGAAGATACACACAGGACACATTTTAGACCAACTGGGATTAAATCGATACTGTTGTAGGCGTAATTTAATCGCAAATATCGATATGATGAACATTATATAATAAATATATTATATACGATTAAGATTAAGTATATATTGCAAATGAGCGGCGTGAGCGGCGATATTAAAAAGAAAAGCAAGAATACTGTTCCAGTTTCTGTTCCAGTTACTAAGGAGTCGTCCGACATCGAGAAGTATATCGAGAAACAGATTGAGATTAAATTGAATAGCCTCTTGGAAACATTACCAGACAAAGTGCCGAAAGACCTGAATATAAAACCGATATATAACCTAACCATTAAAGAGATTTACAAGAAGACGCTACAATCGTTAATCGACATTATCACCGACATCGTCGATGTGTATAGCAAGAAGGATTACGTTAATAACAACAATTATATCTATATATTAATGAATATTTTTACCAAGGATGACCGAAAGATTTACGTGGGCATAATGCTTCTCGTTCTATCCTTCATCGTCTATTTTATTGACGGCGTATCGATATAGACGCTGTGGGGACGCGAAGCGGCACTGCCTCGATATTCTTTTTATTTTTTAATATGATATATAGTAATATAGATATTAAAGATGATGTTATTCAATCATTACTATTACATCATCATTCTATTCGCGTTTCTCTATGCGATACTGAGCAAACGCCAAACACCAATTCTATTATCGATAATCATCATCATCATCCTATATTATTATTACAATACGTATCGGGCGGAGAACGAGGCACAATTCAAGGCGGACAGCAGTAAGAAGGAAGACAAGATACGCCACGAAGTGAAGGATGTCGTCGAAATATCCACAGACAACTTTTATATTCATAAGAGCAACAAGGACATCAAGTATCTTGTGAAAAACAAGGAGTTTATGGATATCCTATTTAACATCCGCTTCATAAAACGATTCGACAAAACGAGATATTCGAATATGATTGTGAATCTCGATAAATTAATGAAAATCTATATTTATATATTAGCAGACCGCTACGACGTCAATACATATTTGCCGATATTCACAGATATCAAAAACAATGTTCTCGAAATCTTCTATTCCCTGATATTCGTCGTGCCAAACCAGTTTAAGCACATCTATGGCTTTGACCCGCAGACCGAAATCGACAAATCGCTTAGCGAATTCCGTAGCAAAACAAAGCAGATGCTCACGGTTATCACGAATTACGCGAAAATCGGGCAAAATAAAGTATATGTAAATAATGATAAATATATGCCTTATGAGAAAAATAAAGAACTCGTCCTGCCTTAACGGCTGGTAGCCCTAATGGGTTCGTCCCGTCTTAACGGCTCTTGGCTTTTTTCGCGGCTTTCTTTGTGGCTTTATATTTCTTATATAAGGGAGGAATCACAATGTGAATCGTGCTATATATATACGCCATATTTTTCTTTCCTTTCGGACACGTAAAGCATCCTCCCGTATATCCGTCGCCGCTACCGCTGCTACCGCCTCCGCCTTTCATACCGCATCCACAACCGCCGCCATATAAAGCATCACCGCTAACGCTGCTAACGCTGCTTTCGCCGCTCATTTTTTTACGACCACCTCTAATAGTAGAGAGATATAAAAAATCAACTGCGGAACTGGAATCGCAATTTCGGGCATTAGCATTCGCTGCACCCGCAGGTAGGTTGAGTAGCGACGGATTCGCCGCATAAATCGCATTCAATTTATTCGCATCCGCCGAATCGTTCGCGTATTCCATCTTACTTAAAATGTTTGCTGTCGCCATCTCCTTATATAGTATTTGTTTAATGTTTATATTTTTAATTGCTTAAATTGATATAGTTGATGATTAAGTCATAGCGGGACTTCAATTCGTTGATTTCGTCTTGTAATGCCGACATCCTGCTCATATCAATATAATTCAAGAGGACATTCACCTTCTCATTCAGTTCCCTTATTTCGCCCTGCTGTGATTCTATCTTTCGATGTAGTTCTTGGACGGCACACACATTTAGCGTATTGATATATTCCTTGTTTAACGCGTGAAAGTCATTCACCTCCGTCCCATACACAAATATCCTCGTATCCCCATATTTAATCGGCTTAATCTTAAAAGATACTGGGGGTATGGGACTGATGACCTCGACAACCTCGACGATTATCGTGTTAGCAGACGCGTCCCGCATATCATAGCATTTTATTCGATGCGTTAGCGGCGGAAGCGGAGCGGTTGCGTCCGATACGGGAGGCAATGTGATTATGCCTTCATCAGGGTTATATTCGGCAACCACGAAGATATTCGGTATGAACTCTGTCTGTATCTTGACGGCATCTGGTATGACCTCTCGTATCTGCTGTGCGATAAAACCATATACCTTCTTATTCGTTTCGTTATTATTGACTTCGTTATTATTATTTGAGAGACCTCTACCTCGACGCTCTCGCTCGTCAATGTAGTTGTAGGTTTTCGGCTCAATATTCAATATCATTCGCAGAGCGTTGTCGTCATGAACGTCGCCTATATTCGTTTTAATTCGCTCATCACTGCTCGAAATCACATTGCCAGTCGTCCAGATACTCGAATTGAACTTCGCACAAATATCCGTATTCGTGATGTTATGAACGACATCAATGTTCGAATAGTTTGACGTGTGAATGCCAAAGGTTAATGTCGCGTCCTCTGGCGTTGCCCCGTTCCCTCCTGCAACCTCCAATTTAAACTGATTCGGCTCTACGCCAATCCCTACATTCCCCAAATTATAATAAATATTACTCGTCTCCTTCGCCCATAACAACGCACCGCTCATACCCATCAAACTATTCACATACAAAATGAGGTTGTTGCTCGACGACTGGACGTAATTCGACGTTTCACCCACAAACCCCGGCACAATCTTCTTATCTATCTTCGCCAAATATCGCAAAAGCAACGCACCGTGTTTCCCGTTCTCCCCATAATTACCCCCACACCCGCTATGTATCGTGTTATACCCGAGGCGTGATACCCCCCCTACTCTTGTCGTTAAGTTCGAACCCGCCCCTCCGCAACCAATATACGCCTGACCACCAACCAAGTTGTCCGTCATATTGAAGTCGTCTTTGAAATTGATAGACGCACTATAATTAAAATATCTGTCCGTATCCAGATTGATGTTGGCGAGGTTCAATCCAAACAATCCTTCGCCACCATTCACGTGCGTTCCCGCAGTTCCGATGCCGCCTCCGCCATACTCGCCTCCGGCATTCCCACGGAAATAGATGTTGCTCGTGTTTCCCACCAATCTCCGAACATCGTCCGAAATCCCCGTGAGACTCGCGGGAGCAAAGTTGCCCGAACCGCAACCGCCGATGACATTGGACGCCATATTACACGTGTAGGTAGTCGTAAGGATATAATTCGACACAAATATCCTGCTTATCGGTATGGTAGGGGCGGAAGGTTGATATAGCGTATAATTCGACACATAGAGGATGTTCGACGATACCTGATAGTCGAATATTTTATTCATTACCGCTCCGCCGCCGTCGGCAACCAAGTTCTCAAACGACGTGTCGTTGCCTCGCGTCGCAAATTGATTCGAGTTCGAATAAAAGGCACTGCCGCCTCGCCCGACCTTGATTGTTTTCTCCCCACTGCCTATATAGGCGTCATTCACATATACCAATTTACCTGCTCCGCCGCCATAATTCGAGTTCCCTCCGCAACCGCCGCCACCGCCACCATACGCCATAATATCACAGATTGTTCGCGTAGTATCCTTGAAATCGATGATATATTTCGTGTATTCATTCATACTATACAACTCCTTCCTCTCGTCGTCCGCCAACGCATAATTGTAGATTTTGAAATCGGATACGCAAAAGTTGTAAGTCGTCGTATTCGCCTCAGACGACAAGGTGTTCTTGATGTATTTATTGAAACCGAGGGTTGCGATATAACTGTTTGCGACATTCTGTAAATCCCTCAAAACACCATTGATATACACGATAATCTCAATCGTCGTCTCGCGTCGTTCAATCGACCACGAAATATGATACCACGTATTCATTAATATGTTTGTTATCGTGCTGACAGGCTCTTTGATTTTATCCATATAAAACGTGAGTTTATTGTCCGCATAATTAATATTCAATTTACGCGAATTGATACTATCATTATTGCTAAACTCGACAATGATTATCTCGCTGCCACCGCCATACAATTTGACTTTGACCCATAGACTCATTGTTAAAGCCCAATCACTATACGTCTTGAATATACTATTGATATCAAACTCGCTCTCGAACTTGCCAAACGACGGTGGTGGCAACACAGGAGGCACAGGCACCGTAGGTGGGACAGTAATCGGTGGCACCGTTGCCGTAGGGACTATATAATTGAACTCTAAATACGTGGTATCCAATGGCATATACTCGATGTTTCGTAAATATGTGAGAGGGCGAATATTCGTATCGCCATACAATTCTAAGTTTGTCAAGAGATTTCCCATATATCCGCTATTCTTTATCCTACGAATACCATCGTTTATGACGACGGGAATGTTGCTATTGTTGATGTTGCTCGTGATTGTGATGTTGTAGCCCATCAATAGATTGTTGCTATCCTCCGTAAATTTACACCATACGGGTAATATCGCACTACTCGCGTTTCCTCTGTCAAACGTCGTGCCTATCGAGGAATTATACGTGAATTTACATACGTAGTAGTCGGTGCTTGGAACGGACGTGAATGACAATACGTTATTCTCGATGACTGGCGGAATAATATAGATAATCTCAGGTGTCAAACTAATCACCCCCGTAGCATTCACATAGATACCACTGCCAATCTGAACACCGCCTAACGTTCTCGTCGTCGCGGGATTAATGAGATTGTTCACCTGTTCGGTTTTTATATATTCGATTAAGATGTTGCTCGTGGATACAATGTAATTGCTTACATTCGCATTCGTATCTTTCAAATTCGTCGTGATGATTTCGGAAATCAGGCTATCCGTATTCGTGATGCGTTCCTCTAATTTATTTGTCTCGCTACTTATGTAATTGCTCGTGTCGCTCAGAAAATCTCGATTGTTGATGGTGAGAATGCTATTCTCCCATAATAGATTATTGTCGCTCACGAGTTGATTGTCGCGATTGAATAGAATGGCGTTATTTATAAAACTGTTGTTTCCTGTTCCGCCTCTCGCGATACTGAGTTTCCCCGAAGTTATATTGTTCGCATTAAGATTGGTGATGGTATTCCCTACGCCGATAAAAGACGCACCTGTGATGCTTCCGCCCGTAACGATATCACCCGTCGCTACGCCGAAAAGACTCCTCGATGTCCCCGCAGGTGTTATACTATTCGCCATCCTTATAAAAAATAAATGTTTTAAGTTTAAATAAGTTTCTTATTAAATAAGTTTCTTATTCTTTTTAATTATCCAAGCAGGAGAGTAGAAGCCATAGCGAACGCTGTTGCTACCGCTACCGTCGTTGCTACCGCTACCATCGGAAAGATGTGATAAATGCTATTCTTCGTGTATTCATCATCAATCAAATCAGATACCTTGTCCTCCAAGTATCGAATCTTTTCTACATCGCCCGTCGAATACTCGATGGGTGGATGCGTGGCGTCGTGGTATTTACTATAATAATATTTCAAGTCTTCTATGCTATACTCTATCATCATCGAGGGCTAATAGTTATATATGCGTAGATGCTTCTTATATCTATTTATACGGAGTATTATACGGGTATTGTTATCTTTCTATAAAATAAGAATATGAACCAGTTCGCGAAGTATGCCGCGAATGCTGCGAATGCTACGAAGTCGGGTTCGAACCCTACGGGGCAGTTTGAAAATATGGAATCGATGATGAAGGGTTCGTTAGATAAAAAGGTGAATATGTCGAATATATTAAAAATGAGTTCAATCGCGTCGCCAGTTGGTGCGAGTGCTGAGGTATTTAAAGAAGGTGGCAAGTATGCGTGGAAAATTATCAAGAAAATGTTCCGTCTGGATACATTCAAACTGATTGTGATGCTCTTACAATTTATGGCGTATGTAGTATTCATATTGGCGACGCTCCTGTTCGTGAATGCGTGTATTCATTTTCACAAGACGCAGCAGTCGCAGCAGCCCGATAATAAAAAACTGAAAGACCTTCCGATATTCGACGCTTTGAAAACAAATAACTTTATGTTTCTCGATACCTTCATTATGAACAAGGATTCCAAGTTGTTTATCGCAATCACAAGTATCATCGGAGGGGCGATAGGGCTATTAATACTCCACGCTATCGTTTTATCCAATGCGGAAGAAAAAGAAAAAACAGATTTCAAAAAATATTGCGACACCGTATTATCAACCCATCCCATCACCTACATCATCGTGGCAATCATCTATTTCGTATTTTATGTCATATTCACAAGTGCCTATTATACACAAATCGCAAATAATTCGTGCGTCCCTGATGACATCTTCAATACATATAGAAAAGACAACAAGGATATCATCCAATATAAAAAAGAAGCATTACAAGCGATTAAAAAAACAATACAACATAACCTATATGGCGGTGGCGGTAGCGGCGGATTTAATGCGACCAATTATGATACGCATAAATATATAGAAGAAAAGGGGAAGGTTGCGATTGACATCGATATCGCTTCCATTTTCCTTATATACGAAAATAATCGCAAAAATAAAATTAAGAATGCGGTGGATGATGAGCAGGTGAAGCGAGAGGTTCAACAATATACCAGAGAATATATAAACTATATCGATGAATACTTTGAACTTCTGGGACGGAATGCCGATAATTACCAGAAGTTCTATTTAGTGGGATTAAGCGAAGGAAGCGAAGGAAGCGACGCGAACGAAGCAAGAATCTATACATTACACAGAGAGTTTGAAAAAAGGTTGAATACGATGAAATCGATGATAGCAACTTATTTTATTCTTATCATCGCATTCTATACCCTGATGTGTGTATCGATATTCGCACTGCTGTTCGTGTCAAATACGTCAATACAGAAGACGGTTATCGAAACGATATATAGAATTGCGAGGACATTAAGGATTGTATAAGTTTCGTTAAAAATATTAGTTAGTATTATTAAGAAGATAATATATATGGATGAGGAACTAACAAATCTTAAAAAATATCTATATGAATTGTGTCAAAAGATAGGAGGGATAAAAACATTAAGAGTGGAAAGAAATGCATTTTTAAAAATATATAAGTTATATTTCTTATTATTCGTCCATAGGATAAGTGATTATTATAAAAATGAAGGGGTGGAGGAAACCTTGGAGGAGGGCAACGAAATACACCTAATAAAAGAAATAAATAAACTATATACAAAAAAAAAAGAGAAAAAAAAAAAAAAAAACAAAGAAAAAAAAAAAAGGAAAAAAGAAAGAAGAGGAAGCACAAAATAAAACCAATATAAGAAAAGAAAGAAAAAGAAGATAATTGAATAGAAAAAAAAAAAAA
>Ga0114969_10002235_pt1 | contig 15975 bp, 17 predicted proteins | sample M_130807_MF_Meta_FD_87316 | JGI IMG/M metagenome (GOLD analysis project Ga0114969, IMG submission 87316) | Freshwater microbial communities from Lake Montjoie, Canada to study carbon cycling - M_130807_MF_MetaG | ecosystem: Environmental > Aquatic > Freshwater > Lake | place: Lake Montjoie...
ATTTTCTAAATCTACATCAGAACGTAAATATAAAAAATTTAATATATACAACATTAATAATTTTTCATTTCTAAAATCTTTTTTTATTTTATTAAAAATCAAAAGAAATTTATATTTTTTAATAGGTTCAATATCTTCATTTTCTATATAATTTATAATATCAATTCCACTATAACCCTTTTCATATAATTTTGATGATAACTCCATTAATAATATATTATTTTTAATTGGATTATTAAAATATTTTTCCAATTCTTTTTTTAACCATTGCGTTCTTTTTTTTAAAAAAGTATTATTACTAAAGACTTCTTGTATTCCATATTTATACAGATTTATCTTATTGTTATCTATACAAACACTATTTACATATATTTCGCATAATCTCGATAAAATTGGTTTTAATAATTTATATTTGTCTTCTACGATAATAAAAAATCTGGTCGTGTGACTAAATAATTCAATACATCTCCGTAACGCAGATTGCGCATCAATCGTTAATTTATCCGCATTGGAGAGTATTATTGTTTTAAATTTTGTTGTTTCATTCGAGTTAATATGTGTTTTCGCAAAAAATTTTAGTTCCTCTCTAATAAATTTAATACCCTTTCCGTGTGCGCAATTCACATCCATTACATATTCTTTAATTACATCCTTATTCTCATTATAGATTTTAGATACAAAATTACTCACTAATATTCGTTTTCCGCTACCACTTTGTCCGTGAAATATGATATTAGGAATTTTATCACTTTTTATAAAAAAATCTAATTTATCTTTTATGTCCTGATGTATATTTAAAGTCATTTGTATATTTACTTTATAGGTGAATATATTTAATTTATAATTGAATTAAATATATATTTTATGTATATATTTGATGATGTATATATTTGATGATGTATATATTCGATGATGTATATATTTGATGATATATTTTTAGATTTTTTCTCTAATTAAATCTTCTAAGCTAAATCCTAATATATGGGCTAATGAGGTGAGTTTAAATAACCCTTCGCTTAAAAATGCCTTTTGTTCTGTAGATGAAGCATCGTTGGCCTTTATAGTATGAAGAAAAATTCGTAACTGCGTTATTAGGGTAGTACACAAATCCTCTTTTGATTTTTTTACTGCTGCTTCTTCTTCTTTAATTTTTTCGACGTAATCAGATAATAAAAAATCTTCTTCGGTAAAGCGCATATGACCCGAAACAAGGTTAGGCATGGTTATTATATTTATACTTATTATATATATACTTATCTGTTTAAATCATTATATTAAACAAATTTGTGTGGTTAAATCTAATTTCTTGCCACTCGATAACTGCGGTATTTGTTGATATTTAGAGGTTTTTAAAGAACTACGCATAGTTGTTATTAAATCTTTCCAGGTTACATTCGGATTCTTATTAACGGTATCCAAGAATGCCCAAGTCATCGCGCCTTGAGATTGTGAATTAATATATGCGTCCGCGCTGGTTTGACTATCCCTACACCCACTAATCATTATAACGTTTCCAGTTGTTTCTGTTTCTTTTGTATTCTCCGACGCATTATCATAATTTTCACTATCAAAATATTGATAACGCAAATCTAATATCGTTCCACTATGACAGCAATCAAATAAAGCAAATAATGTTACATCTTTTTTCAAATTATTGTTTATAAATATTTTTATTTCATCATCACTTATACAATTAAGGTCTAAAGGCACAAACATTTCATCAAGGCCATCTTTTTCATCGCCATTTCTATCCGTTGTTGAAGTGCCGTGCCCACTAAACGCTAAAAATAATTTATCTCCGCCGTTTGCGTTAGTCAATAATTTTTTAAGTTCATCTAATATATTTGCCTTTGTCGGTTTTTTAGAGGTATTATCCGTCATAATTAAAATATTATTAAATCCATATTGCGATTTTAATTTATTTTGAATATTTGCTACGTCATTTATACAGCCATATAATTCATTTTTGGTTCCAATATAATTACAGCCAATCAATAAGGCATTTTTCTTAATATTAATTATAGGGGCATTTGCGGGGGCGCTAGCAGGCGCAGGCACAGGAGCAGGCGCAGGCGCATTTGCGATGGCACTAGCAACAGAATTCTGTGCTGCTTTTATATCTAAATTTAATTTATTTTTTAGATTATTATAATTAGTATTAAAATAATTATTTATTTCTTTAATTTTAATGTTTTTAACATTATTAGATAATTTTGAATTTAAAATAGATTTTATATTTGAATTACACGTGTTTAATAGGGCTCGCACATTATTATTAAAAGTTACATTTAATCCGTTAATAATAGATTGTAAGCTCATTATAATTTATAAAAATATTATAAATTATAAAAATATTATTATGCTCAGCTACTATGCCCAGCTGTTAAGACTTTGCGTATAAGGATTATTTTTAAACGCAGTTAATATATCCGGTGAATTTCTCTCACAGTTAATTTGATTATAAGTCTGAGGACCACTAATTTTTCCATGTGTTTCCGCCGATGGAAACGCAATTGGACCCGCATTACGCGCATACGTTCGGTTATTCACTCGATCTTCATCTCTGCGGTGAATGCTAATATTATCATTTTGATTAAAAATCTGGGTTCCCCCTTGATTCGGGCGATTGGGGTAAGTTTTATTTACATTATTATGTTGCATATAAGCGGATTCATAGCTCATCGAAGCTGCCTGCTCAGCCGGGCCAGCTACGCCTGAATAAGACGTATTCGTAGTATCTCTTTGTAATTGAACTGGCTGATGTTCGCTCACCAAATAGCCCGTTGAATTTTGGTTTTGATAATTTAAATGATTGAAATCTAAGCTATCCACCGTCATTTCTTTAATTGTTGTTTTGGGACGATCGGCCGGATTAAACACCGTTCCTTTGGATACAATAGCGCCCGGATTACCCGAGGACCGTATATTTCCTATAACATTTTCTTTTCGCGACGGTCTTAGTATATCTAAAATCGGCGACATTATCGCACTAACTACGCCGCTTACTCCGCCAAACTCTTTCACGTGTTTGGTAGTTGACCGATTATTGGGTAAAGAAATGTAACCCTGAATCCCGTAATCTGCTTCAGTCGGCATGTAGCGACCGCTGGCATTTGCCGCGGCTATCTGATCCGGTTCTAACACATGTCTTTTGGGGTTTTCATATTCGCCTTTTGAATAGGTCGCATCGATATTGCTTGCGCTTAACCCAAAATATTGGGCGCTAGTTGTCGTTCGGTTGACGTCTTGTAATACTTCGACCCCTCTAGCAGTTTGGGCTTTTTCTACACCGGTTGTAGTAAACCATCTTTCCTGTCCGACATTATAATAGGTATCTGGTCTATTTTTTTCAACCTTTCCTTGCGTCTGCGATGTTCCGGCATTTTTTACCAAGGAGGCCGCGGGACCTTCATGTCCGTTTAATCCAAATGTTATTTTCGGATTCGTATCAACACGGAGTTCATTTACGGTTTTCGGTAACCAAGCATCTCTTGCTTCCATTCCCGAATTAAACCCATTACTGCCTTCAGTTGTAAACCCTTTATTTAAGCCGGGACCAACTCTTTCCTCTTCCCACGGTTTCACATTAGCCATCCGCATACTCGGATTAACTCTTGATTGGATAAAATCACTCATATTTGGCGAACCATTTGCGTATTGCATATTCTGAATCGGTTGAAACATCGGCGCTTGTTCTTGTTTTTTAATCTGTTGCGAGCCGGCACCTTGCATATTATCTAAAAAGCTTTCCGATGAATTCATATCAACCGTTGCGCCTTTAATTTTTGCCCCAAAGAAAGGAACCATATTATTGTGTTTAAATTTATCCGTATCTATCGCATTACCGGTCAAGGAATAATTTTGTTTAGTGCTACCGCCCACACTAAATGATGAATTGGTTTGTTCAATATTAGCATAATTATTTTGATCAAAATATTTATCTGTTGTCTGATTAGGATTAGAATATTTATTTACATTCAGTGGATTAGTTGAAGAAGAAGCCACCGGATAATTTTTACTAATCATTGGGGGATTTACACCCGGTAATTCATTTTGTGTTTGCGTCATGTTGGTTAACCCTTCCTTATAATTTTTATTGGTTTTATTGCTTTTATTGCTTTTATCTTGGTTAGACATTATATACATACTTCCTAATGCGATAAGCGGAATTGCTATTTCAGCCATTATATATAAAATAATATATTATTTAATATATAATATATGAAATAATACTATATGAAATAATACTAAATATTAATAAAAATTTAAAAATGTGCGTTATTTAAATTAGGCGGGCAAGGCACAAAATTATCTTTTTGAATAATGCGAGTGCTTATATTATTTTCAAATGTAAAACATGTATTTTCTTGAGGGTTAAGTGGTAATGTATACCAATCAACTTGTTCTAAATCTCTCGCGGTCCATGCGGGGTGAGTTGCTCTTGGTTGTTCTGTTGTGGGATTCATTGATGGATATTGAACACTCTTCGTTTTTACTGCGTTATTCTTATATTCATCTACATCTTTACAGTCACGGTTTATAGAGCGGGTTAGACCCATGAGATCACTCTCTAAATTAACCGTGTTAGTCATTAAATTTGCCCCCCATTTTTGCATTCTTATAAAAGGGTCATCCATGAACAGAGGTTTATCTCCATTTCCAGGCACATTCAGCATATATCTTCCTATACCAGTTGTTTCTTGTAATTGTTTTTGAATTCTACAAGGATCATCGTGAAATCGAGTGAAGGCCATTATATCTATATTAATAAAAATATATTAATTAAATATATTTTTATTTTTACTTCTTATATAAAAACTTAATTCAAAAAATAAGGGCGTTGTTTATTTTCAATGACTAATGGATTCGGCATAAGCAGAGGAACCTTCTCAAAAAGACAAACTGTTGGAATAGTTTTAAGTTCTGGATTTACTGGTTTTTGTGGAGATACTAAATTAGTTGAATTTATTCCAAACAAGGTAGATTCTACATCAACTGGATTAGATGAAAAAGTTTCTCGCGGCATATGGCTAGGATTACTTCCCAGGGCAAAAAGAGCTGGATTATAAGCCGTTCCATATTGTGAATTAGCAAAAGTCTCATAATTTCTTGTAGAATAATATTTTTTTTGTTCTAAATCATAGTTTCCCGGCGTATTATTGTTTCTAGTTGAAGCCATTTATATATTATAATTTATATATTATAATTTTATATATATATATCATAATTTAATCATAATATTTTCTAGGGTCTTTAAAGATATTACCCCGTTTCGAAAATATTCGCATATACATTTATGAAATAAATCAAAAAAATCATATGTAAATAGCAAGGCAAATATTATACTATCATGATCGTCCTCGCCTTTGGCGTGTTCCTCGCCTTTGGTATGGTCGTCTTGTTTGGTATGTTCTTCCTGTATTATTGAATCATATATATTTTTTATATCTCTATTTTGTTTACCTTTTTCAATAATATCTCTAAATATAGTGTCAGGCTTCATTAATAATATATAAAGTTCATAACACAGATTATTAATAAGAGCATCATCCCATTTTTCTAAATTAAAGGCCTGTAATAGTTGTATTTGATATAAATCATCCGTAAATTCTTCATCCATAAGTTTATACGTACAAATAAAATCAGTTTGATAAAATAATATTGGTTCTCTTGTTAAATCTATTTGATTCATTAAATAATATTAAACATAAATATTATTTAAATTATTATATATATATATATATCATTTAATTATATTGATTGCTTGTGTGTGTTTGCGAATATTCTTTATCTCTGGTTAATTCTCTAGAAGGCACGCCCCCACGTATCCACCCTTCGGCCGCCACACCTTCTATTAAATTTGCCGGATTTGAAATGGTCGCATGTAAAGATGGAATCATCGGCGTGTGTCTATAAGTCATATGACTAATCTCACTGCTCGGATTAATACTTTTTTTATTATTAGCAAAATCACCTTGCTGCATCTGTGCTTCCAAAATGATGTCCCCTTGCCCTCTACCTAAAAACGGCACCGTAAGATAAGGGCGCTGTAATAAACTAATTCTACACTTGGGTTTATTAAGACTGGTCAATAATAAACTAGAATTTTCATCTATATTACATCCGCCAATACCAACTTGATGACTTCCGGTAAAATTCACATTCGGCTGACTTGTCGCAAAATCAATTGCGCTCCCCATCGGACATGCCGGACGAAAATTATCAAGCATATAGGTTGAAGCATTTGAATTTTGAACACTTCTTTGACTAAGGTCTAATTTATCATCGCCTAATCTTGTAATATTATTGAATGTATAATCATAGACGGTTGCCATTTATATAATGATTCAATATAATATTTTTACTAAATAATATATTGAACTATTTTAATATTTTAATATTAAATTAATTAATCCAATGAGGCGGGGCATTTCTAGTACAAGCAAATTCGTCGCCTTCCTTACATGAAATCATGTCTCCGTAACAGTATTCAGCAAATGATTTTTGATCATTTGGTATGCTGGTATTTGGTGTAGAATTCCATGTTCGCATCGACTGGTCAAAGACAAAACTATCTCCTAAATCTTTAAATAATCTCTCGTCTATATTTGTTTTATCGTCAAAATTATTTGTGATGAATTCTTTGGTTTTTTCATTCAGATCATTTTCGACTACTTTATTATAACAGGGCGCAGCGGTTTTTCTATCGGGATTATCATCTATTTCCGTAAGTAACACATTCATTACGGGGTTAGTTGTGGTTGGTTCTGTGAAATTTTTTCTAAGCATTTTGTATAATTCTGGATTAGTAAAGCCTTCTTTGATATTTAAATCCTTAATATTATTCTTTAATGTATTTTCCATTTTCATTTTATAAAGCAGAACTAATGAAAATAATGTGATTGCTCCTGTTATTATTATTTTTATATTATTTGTTATTAAATAACCTAAAATAGTCAATAATAAAACTAATCGAGTAATACCATTGAGTTTTTCTTCTATAGTCATATTTTCTAACGGCCATATTTCCATAATCTTATGTTTATTAAATAAAACCATTGGATTATTTATCCAAAATGCTGTGTTCATTTTATATATATTATATTTTTTATTTTAATTTAATATATATTATTCATTTTATTTCATATATCATTTAATTTTTTGTCTTCTTCTTCTTCTTATTCGGTTTCTTCTCGCTTCGTTCTACTTGTTCTCCGGTACTAAATACTAACTCTTCTACATCTTGCTGCTGCGCTTGTTGCTGCTGCGCTTGTGCCTGCTGCGCTTGTGCCTGCTGCGCTTGTGCCTGCTGCGCTTGCTGTTGAGACTGCTGCGATTGTGCTTGCTGCTGCGCTTGTGCCTGCTGCTGTTGCGCTTGCATCGATTTGGCTAATTGGGAGGCCGCCAGTTTTGCCCGCATTCGATCTTTTTGAGTGGATGAACGCATACTTTTTTCTAAATTTGATTGCATTGCTCCCATATTCATTTTTCCTCCGCCACCCATTCCCATTTTACTCATCATCTCCTTCATTCCCGGCATGTCTTTCATGTGTTGCATCATTTCGCTGGCTTCCTTTAATAGCTCTGTTTCATTAATATCACCCTTTTTTAATTTTTCATCTAACTTCGATCCCACATTTTTTACTAAACCCATCAATTTAGCAGGGTTTTTAAATAAACGTTTAAATACATCATTCATTGACTCGGCATTTTCCATATCAATATTTAAATCTGCCGCCGTTTCTTCAGCGATCTCCCTCGCCAGTTTTCCCAACTTACCTTCCATCATTTTACTCACATGTTCGTGTAAATCTTCGGGATTCGGCAAATCATCTAAATTAATGCCGGAGGTTTTTCCAGAGGGGTTATCGGATCCATCATCACTATTTCCACTCATATCAAACACATTCTTCATTTGCGAAATTGTTTCTTCTAATTTACTTTTGAATTCTTCTTCATTAATTGCCTCAAATAATTTTGCCGTATTTCCGAAGGATTCCCCGGTAAATGTTTCTTTATTTGAAACGATAGTAAATAAAACTAATTGAAGATATTTCCAAATCGTTTCTCGGGTTTTATCTGTCAAATTCTCCTTCCAAAGTAGTTTAAAATCTATATCGGGTAAAAAATCCGCGGTATTTTTTTCATTCGTAAAAATGGTATCGTTTTGATACAAAATATCAAAAAATTTATCTGGGTATATATTCATACAATGTTTAAAGACGAAATCGATTGATTGACTCGTCTCGTCATTATCAGTGACTACATTTTTTAGATGAAGATTCAATGTTGGGGCTAACTCCGGAAAAGAGATTAAGATATCCTTCGTCATATCAACAATAATCTTTTTAAAGTCTTTCAAAAACTCCTCATTTTCCATTGTATATTCTGATTTAAAATATTAGTTTTAAATCAAAAAAATATAATATTAATTACACATATTTACACATATTTACACATATTTACATATATTTAAAGATAAAATATAATATATACTTAAATATGAGTTTCCTGCGATTTCAAAAATACAAAGAATTATATTTTACTATGCTACCTGTAATGACTATATTTCCAACATTGGTAGGTATTGACGCGGGAACAGTTGTAAATGAGGTAAGATCACCGGTTAAATCCTTTGATAAATATTCAAATCTGATAGGCTATACCAGTATAGGAATTCTAACCGGTATAACTTATCCAATTAGTTATCCCTTATTTGCTTGTTATGTTTTATATAAATGAAATTATACAATATAGAATTTTTTATCCGCACATATACTACATTGTCGGTTACATACAAATATTGGTTTTACCGGGGTTACAGGTTGTATAATGTCTATTGGTTTTGCCATAGGCTCAATTGTTATGGGTCTGAATAATCCGGATACTGGGTTTTGTCTAATATATTTTTTCCCATTTACCTCAATGATATCCTTTTTATCAATTATGTCCATAATATATTAAACACATCATTTAATATATTATAAATTTTAATGAATAGAAAATTTTAAATGTATTTATACATTGGTAAATAATAAATAACTTAAAAATATACCAAAAAAGTTTTTTGAAAATAAATCCAAAATATTATAACACATATTTTTTATTTTATAAGGTAAAACCGCAACTATACCATACAATGACCAAATAATAAAAAAGTAAAAAAATATATTTAAACCATCATCATTGCTTGATAAGGCGTATTTTTTATAAATAATATAATAATAAATCAAAAATGGAATAAACCCTAATGATACTCCTAACAAGATAGGCATTAAATTAATTTCACCTAAATAACCAAATAAAAGCATTAACCAATTAAGTATAAAAATTTTAATAATAGTATAAAATTCTTGGTTAAATAAATCAAAAAAATTTAGATTATAACTATTGTTGCTATCCTTATATTTTAAAAAAATTAAATAAAAAATTAAAGTAAGTAACATGGTGGGTGTTGTAATTGCCCAATCAAAATATCTTTTTGGCGTAATATTTAAAATGGTCTTGAAATTATAAAACCAATACATATAAAAGAATCCTTCTATAACCTGAACAATTACTTCTAACAATAACATTTGTTGTAAAAATAAAAATTTTGATGGTACCTTAATAAATAACGCAATTATTTCAATAATCCCCGTTATTAATTGTATTGTAATAGATAAAATTAATGATTTATAAATATTTAAATTTATCATTTACTAATATATAATAATTATATAATTATTCTACGCATACATATCGCTTAATTTCAATAAATTCTGTAGATATTTAATAACCTTATCCTGTTCGCTTTTATTCATATCTTTCACTGGTCCGCGAAGACAGTCGATTTTTTCCAATATCTTATTTGATGAACTTACCCCAATATTATTCAAATCATTCTGATAATCATTGTTAATAAAAAAATTAATATCTCCCTTTTCTATTTCATTTCTATAGCCAGAAACTACGTGTTCTTTAAATGACATAATTAATAGCCGTGGATTCGCCTTACGCAATTTACCCAAAGCAAGACTAACACTTGCTATATCTGTATTATCCGGAAATACTAGCTGGATATCTTCAACAAATTGAATAAAATGGTCATTGAATGCTGTTAATATTTGTGTTTTATCCATCGTGTTTTATTATATTATAATGAAACACGTTTTAAATTATTATTTATAATATATTATTTTTTATATATTATTTCATTTATGTATTATTATGTTTATTGTTTATGAACATCCATATTTCTTTTCTGCTGTAATTGTTCTAAAGAAACACTCCCAATTGTATCGGGCGCATATGTATCCGGTGGGGTGTCTATTGAACTATTATAATCAAGTGTCGCATAATGGTGCTGTTGTCTCATACCTCCATCACCTTTTGCCGATAATGAGTCAGGATCTTGGTCTAAAAAACTATAATTATCGGAAGCTACTCCATACAAAGACCCTGAAATAGAAAATGCTAAAGGTTCTCCATTATTGTGTGTCGCAGTTTTTCTCTGAACTATTTGTTGGGGTTCTAAATGTTTATTAATATCTTTGCCAAATAATACATGATGTCCTTGATTTAAAAGCAACAAAGCCGGAACTTTTGTTATAGTCGGCGGAAGTAGTATTTCTTGACCATTCTCTAAAATTATATACGTTGCTCCATTTTGTTTTTTTGCGCGTTTATCTATATTTAAAAAATGCATATCTTTTTGTACACCCGGCCATTTTGATATTGTTTGTAATAATCCTTTACAATTTTCACAATAGTTGCTATAATATAATATTGAACTCATTTATATATTTTATTATTTAAACAAACTATTTTTAACTTATTTTAATAGATATAAAATTATATGTATCATAATTTATATATAAAATTGATTTAATAATAAAAGAGTATTATATATACAATACAACCATGAATCCTATTGTTGAGATCAGTTCTGAAGAACAAGGTATTCTTAAATTTAAATTGAGCGGAATAGACACCAGTTTAGCAAATGCCATTCGACGAATTATATTGGCTGAAGTCCCTACACCGGTTTTTAGAACATCAGGAGAGAATAAGAAAGTTACTTGGCTTACTAATACCACGCGTATGAATAATGAGCTTATTGGCCAACGGTTGAGTTGCGTGCCGATTCACATTAAAGATACGGAATTTCCAATTGAAAGTATTCAGGTAGAAGTGGATAAAAAAAATGATGGAGATGTTATTGATTTTGTTACTACCGGCGATTTCAAAATTAAAGATATAAAAACAGATAAATATTTAACTGACCTTGCTACTAGAAAAATATTTCCGCCAAATCCTTTAACCGGCGATTTTATTGACTTATGTCGTCTACGCCCCCGCATTTCCGATGATATTGCCGGCGAACATTTGAAATTTACATGTATGCTAGATATTGGAACCGCTCAACAAGATAACGCCTTTAATGTAGTAGCGACTTGTTCTTACGGTTTTACCTCAGATGAAGGAAAGATTAAAAAATTATACAATGAAAAGAAAACTGAATTATCAAAAACAGATACGAACAAAGAAGATATTGAGTTTGCCTTAAAAGATTGGTTGATTTTAGAAGCCAAAAGGCATTTTATTAAAAATTCATTTGATTTTGTCATTGAAACCGTTGGGCCATTTTCAAATTCGTCTATTGTCTATAAAGCATGCGATATTATGATTAATAAACTAAGAAAATTTCAAAATACAATGAATAATCAACAAGATTTAATTTCTAGTTCTAACACGACCATTGTGAATGGGTATGATATCACTATTCCGAACGAAGGATATACCTTGGGAAAAGTGATTGAGTATGTTTTGTATTCAAAATATTATGGCTCTGTGCTGACTTATTGTGGGTTTCAAAAACCTCATCCACATATTGATATCTGTAAAATTCGTTTAGGGTTTAAAGACATGATTGAAATATCTAACATTGTCACTTATTTGGTTGATGTAGCGGATGAAGCGATTAAAGTGTATGAGAAAATTATGGTCTCGTTTAAATTAGAATAATATACAAAATAATGATACGCAAAAGCTTGAAAAGTTTGAAAAGCTTGAAAAGTTTGAAAATAATAAAAAAAGTTATATATAACTTTTTTTATAAATATAATATAATATATATACATGAAAAAATATACTAAAAAAATAAGTAAAAATAACACTAAAAATAATACTAAAAAAATAAAACAATGGCATAAAGTTTTAGATATAAATGACGAAAAATATACTCGTAAAGGAATAAATAAGACTAAAAAAAAGATCTGCTATAAAAATACAAGTCTTTCAAGAATATGTGAATCGGCAAAATATACTACTTACCGGGATCAGCTGTATAATACGGAAAATATCGCTATTGTTAATAAATATGTTTCACAAATAAACAATAAATTTAAGAAATATAGAAAATATAAAATCCCCATGGATAAACGGACACATTATATGGTTGATAAATTTAAATATATGAATGTAATTGATACAAAAAATAAAAATATAATTAATAATGATTTTTATAATTATGTAAATTTACAATGGATGAAAGAAAATGTTATTGACTATGAACAAAAATATTATGTAGAAGTAGATAATTTTAGAATAATTCAAGAAAAGGTATTTTATGAACTCATTGGTTATCTAAATTCCTATATAAAAAATAATAATTCTAACAAGGCCGTCGCTATAAAAAATGTATATAATTCTATGTTTACCGAATCAAATGTTCATATGAATAAACATATTAAACAAATTTTAGATTTTGTGGATGATACGTTCAATGTAAAGACAAAAACCAATATTTACGATCTGCTTGCCGGCATAAATTCAAATGAAATTATTTCTTGGGGCTCTCCTATACAATGGGTATTACTGCCTGATGAGAAAAATGTAAAAAAATATATAAGTCATTTGACTGTGGCGAATTTAAGTATTTATGATTATTTAATATACATTGATGACCCGACTGATACCTTAGAAACAAAGAAATATAAAGCATATATAAAACATCATTTTTTTATATACCTGAATGAACTATTTTCATTGTATGAGCCAATAAATAATGATAAAAAAAATCATAAATATAATCCCCAGGATATTTGGGACGTAGAAATGGAGTTATTGACCGCAATGGGGTGTAATTCAAAGACCAATAATACTATATATAATTCAGTTAGCGCAGACGAATTAGAAAGAGAATATAATTTTGATTGGACCGAATTTGCGCATAAGTTAGGTTATAAAGAAATACCAAAAAAAATTATTGTTTCTAATTTAAGCGCGTTAAAATGCACAATAAACCTTTTAAAGGAAAAATGGAATACACCAAAATGGAAAACGTATTGGATGTATATTCATTTGAGACAAACCTCAAGATTCAATAATAAACATAGAAAAATACACTTTAATTTTTTTAATAAAATATTAGAAGGAAATGCGGTAGATATGCCCGATGAAATATATCCAATAACTGGATTATCATTGTGTTTTAATACGTTTTTAACCGAACAATATAAAGAAAATAATAATAATCAGTTATACATTGATTATACAGAGCATCTATGTAATGATTTACGCACATTATTTTACTATAAAATATATAGAAATACATGGCTTGACCCATCTACCAAAAAAGCGGCTTTAAAAAAATTATTAAAATTAAAATTAGTTGTCGGTTCGCCTGAAAAATTAAGAGAAGACCCGATACTTGATTACAAAGATGATGACGCATGGTACAATATGTTATTATTAATAAATTGGAAACATAAAAAATACCTTTTATTAGAAGGGAAGGAACTTATAGATATTCCGCGCATTGATTGGGCGCGCTTTAAATTATCAGGAACACAATCCTATACCGTAAATGCGTTTTATAGACCAATCAGTAATTCTATTTATATTCCCTTGGCCTATTTACAACCGCCATTTATAGATCTAAAAGAACGCGGCTTAGAATATAATTTGGCTTTTCTAGGCTTAACTATTGCGCACGAACTTTCGCATTGTTTTGACGCGAATGGTAGTAATTTTGATGAAAATGGTAATTTAAATGATTGGTGGACAAAAAATGATAAACTAGAATACAAAAATAAAATAAAAGATGTTATTAATCAATATGAAACCTTCGCAAAAAGAGACGGAATAGAGTTTGATGCGGAAATTGGAATTAGTGAAAGTTTAGCGGATATTTCAGGCATGGCTTTAATTGAAGAATATTTACGCGATGTTTTAGTTATTGATAATGATACTGATATCATTCGGCGAACAAATTTAAAAAAAATGTACTATTATTTGGCTATTCAGGGTAAACAAAAAATATATAAAAATGCGATAAAATCTCAATTAAAAATAAATCCACATCCCTTGGAAAAATACAGAGTTAACTGTCCTTTATCTCGGTTACCTATATTCAAGGCTGTATTTGATATTAAAAAGGGTGACGGAATGTCGTGGCATAACGAGGATACTATTTGGTAGGTATATATTTTGATATAATATATATATTAATATATTTCATACTTAAAGAAAAAACGTAAAAAAAAAGTTCAAAAGAGTTTTGCAAAAATGGAAAATGGACATTTATAAATGTCCAAAATGGACTTTTGCAAAACTCTTTTGGATGAAAAAAAGGCAAAAAATGAATTTAGAGCATAATGGTCTGTTTTTCAAAATTTCATAAAATATTTGTGATTGTAACTTTTTTTATAAAATTAATAAATTAAAATTAAAAGTATTTAGGATCTTTTTATATTACCTATATATATAAGATGGTAATAAATAAATCGCAATTTGAAAATAAAAAGATATTTAATTGTGAATGTTGTGACTATATATGTAGTAAAAATAGTGAATATATAAGACACTTGTTAACAAAAAAACATATAGGTAATGCTTCTGGTAATAAAAAAAACGCGATTATAAAATGTAAATTTTGTAATAAAATATATAAATCTAAAAAAGGATTATGGGGGCATAATAAATTATGTACAAATGAAAGTAATATTACAGAAACTAAAATTATTCAACAGGATTATATAAGTAATTCGAGTATAGGCGAAGCAAGTATCAGCCAAGAAAGTATAGATGATGTAAGTATGACCGATGCAAGTAATAATATAATTCAATTATTAATTAATGAAAATAAAGATTTTAAAAATATGATTATAGAATTGGTAAAAAGCAATACTGAATTACAAAAACAAATGATTGATGTATGCCAAAAAATACAACCAGGTAATACAGTTATAAATAGTACTAATAATAGTCATAACAAAACATTCAATCTCCAGTTATTTTTAAACGAAGAATGCAAGGATGCAATGAATATGTCGGATTTTATAAATTCCATTGAATTAAAGATATCTGATTTAGAAAATATAGGCAAACTCGGTTATGTGGAAGGGATGTCTAGCATTATAATCAGGGAACTAAATGATACGGATATGTATAAAAGACCTGTTCACTGTAGTGACGCGAAGAGAGAAACAATGTATGTGAGGGAAGAAAACAAATGGGAAAGAAATAATAGTGAGACGAAACAAATGATAAAGGCTGTGCGAGGGGTAGATAAGAAAAATTATAAATTGTTAACTAGCTGGAAGGAGATGGATCCAAAATGTGTTGATAGTAAATCTAATCAATGTGATAAGTATATGAAAATAATGAGCAAGGTAATGGATGGCGATATTGAAAATGTACATAAGGTTATTAAAAAGATCGCAAAGGAAGTGGTTATTGATAAATCTTGATGAGTATCAGCGGAGCAACTATAAATGCTAATGAATGTAAATAAAATTAAAATTATTTAAATTAATTTTATTGAATAAATATATATATTAGTATATTTCATACTTACTTATTTCATTGATAAAGAAAAAACGTAAAAAAAAAGTTCAAAAGAGTTTTGCAAAAATGAAAAATGGACATTTATAAATGTCCAAAATGGACTTTTGCAAAACTCTTTTGGATGAAAAAAAGGCAAAAAATGGA
>Ga0114969_10002239_pt1 | contig 15964 bp, 8 predicted proteins | sample M_130807_MF_Meta_FD_87316 | JGI IMG/M metagenome (GOLD analysis project Ga0114969, IMG submission 87316) | Freshwater microbial communities from Lake Montjoie, Canada to study carbon cycling - M_130807_MF_MetaG | ecosystem: Environmental > Aquatic > Freshwater > Lake | place: Lake Montjoie...
CGAAAAAATTAGTTATAAATCCAAGCCTTCTAAGACGGTCGTTCGCGAAACCGCACAAGCGCCCAAGGAAGACGTTGTCCGCGCGAAAATGGAAGAACGCTTCACCGACCTGAAAGAAGAAGGTAAACGTATCCGTGAGACCCTCATGGCCAGCGACCCGAAAGCATCCCAAGCCATGCTAACCCTCTATAAGCGTCCCGAGTATCGGGAGATTCTTGATAAACGCCACAAGATCGAAGCCGACTGGCCCAATGCCTCTGATGGGGAACGCGAGGGTATGCTCGCCGAGATGAATACCCTCCGCCAACAGGGCGTCGGCATGCTCATGATGGAGATTCAGCAAATGAACAGTCAGCCTTTAGCTGCGCCTATTCCTGCGACCAAAGGCGTTCCGCAAGTCACGACCGCCCCCGGCGCCCCCGCTGCCGAACCAGCTCCCCCACCTTTCATTCAGTAAGCTGTTTCGAATGCCTCCGGACCCGAGCAGAACTCGGTCGTCAGTGTCCGCTTCAAGCTGAGCGAAACCGACGCCCTCGCCCTCCGCTGATCGCTAAGCAACCGCTTGCCAGCGGGGTCACGGTGGCAATAGTCCGAATGTGCGAAGCCTCCTACCCCTCTTCCTCGCCCTGACTGCGTTCGCGGCCGAGACCGGCACCCCCGTGCAGAAGTTCCAGCAGCTAGATTCGCTCCTGCCCTCGCCCTCCCCCCAACGCCTCGCCACGGGCGCCCCAGGCGCCGGCTACTGGCAGAACCGGGCCGATTACGATATCCGCGCCGAGCTCGACGACGAGAAGCGCACCATCGCGGCCGAGGCCACAGTGACTTATCATAACGCCTCGCCCGACACGCTCGACTACCTCTGGGTCCAACTCGACCAGAACTATTTCGCCAAGCGCGCCGATTCCCGGGCAACCCCGAACACCAAGCGCGGTGTCGACCTGAAGAAATTTAGCTACGCTGCGCTCGATCGGCTGCTGGCCTACGAGGCCTACGACGGCGAACTGAAAATCACTAAGCTGACCGACGCCGATGGGCGCGGCCTGCCGCACACGATTGTCAAGACGATGCTGCGACTCGACCTGCCCAAGCCCCTCCAGCCCGGTGCCGACTTCGTCTTCAAGATCTCCTGGTCCTACCCAATCAATGACGCGAAGCGCATCATGGCTCGCACGGGCTACGAGCTCTTTAAGGAAGACGGCAATTGCATCTATACGATCGCGCAGTGGTTCCCGCGCATGGCCGCTTACACCGACTATGCCGGCTGGATTAACAAACAGTTCCTCGGGACCGGCGAGTTTACCCTCGAATTCGGCGACTACAAAGTAGCCCTGACGGTCCCGGACGACCACATCGTGGCGGCGACCGGTTCCCTGCAGAATCCCGAAAAGGTCCTCACACCGGCCCAGCGGGAGCGCCTCGCCCAGGCCCAGCAGGAGACCCATAAGCCTGTCTTCGTCGTCACGCCTGAAGAAGCCAAGGCTGCCGAGCAAGGCCACCCCAAGGGTAAGAAGACCTGGCTGTTCCAAGCCGAGAACGTCCGTGATTTTGCCTTCGCCTCCTCCCGTAAGTTTATCTGGGACGCCATGGCCATCGCCGGGACGAAGGTGAAGGGTAAGCCCGTGATGGCGATGTCGCTCTACCCTAAGGAAGGCATGCCGCTCTGGGACAAATACTCGACCCAAGCCGTTGCCCACACGATCGAGGTCTATTCGCGCTATACGTTCGACTATCCCTACCCGGTCGCTTGGTCGATTAACGGCGGTATCGGCGGCATGGAATACCCGATGATCTGCTTAAACGGCCCGCGCCCTGAAAAAGATGGCACCTACCCGGAACGCACCAAATACTCCCTCATCGGCGTGGTCATCCATGAAGTCGGCCACAACTACTTCCCGATGATCGTGAATAGCGATGAACGTCAGTGGACTTGGATGGACGAAGGCCTCAACTCGTTTATCGAGTCCCTCGCCCAGGCCGAATGGGAAGATAATTGGAAGCCACGCCGCGACAACCGAGTGATGATTGAAATCATGCGCACCAAGGAACGCGTGCCAGTGATGACCAATTCCGAATCCATCGCCGACCTTGGGCCCAACGCCTACGGCCAACCCACGGTGGCGCTCAATATTCTCCGCGAGAACATCCTCGGCCGGGAGGCCTTCGACCATGCCTTCAAGACCTACGCTAAGCGCTGGATGTTCAAACGCCCCACCCCGGCCGATTTTTTCCGCACGATGGAGGACGCCAGCGGCGTCGACTTGGATTGGTTCTGGCGCGGTTGGTTCTACGGCGTCGATCATGTCGACGTCTCGATTGACGAAGTCCTCTGGCTCCAGCTCGACACCCGCGACCCCGCAATCGAGAAGGCCAAAGCCAAGGCGGAGAAAGAGGCTCTGCCTAAAACGCTCACCAAAGAGCGTAACGCTTCCCTCCCTAAGCGCGTCGATCGCTTCCCCGAACTCAAGGACTTCTATGACGGCTTCGACGAGACCACGGCACTACCCAGCGAAAAGAAAAAATACGAAGCCCTGCTGAAGGAGCTCGAGGAGGCCAAGATCGACCCCAAACTGCTGCAGACCAAACACAATATCTACGTCCTCGAAATCTCCAATATCGGCGGACTCGTCACGCCCGTCCCACTAAAAATCGAATACACCGACGGCTCGACGGAAGAGTTGCTACTGCCGGCCGAGTTCTGGCGCTTCAATACCGAAAAGGCCTCCAAGATCCATGTGACCGAGAAGGAACTGCGCGCCGTCACCTTCGACCCACGACAGGAACTGATGGACACCGACGTAGAGAATAACTTCTGGCCGCGACGTCCGGTGAAGACGAAACTCCAGCTATTCAAGGATGAGAAACTCGCCAACCCAATGCGCGAACTCACCAAGCCCGAAGCCGAACCGGCCAAGGTCGAAGCCAAGAAATAGCCAGCCATGAAGATCGACGAGGCATCACGGCCGCGGCTCAATTCTTGGGATTGGTTGGTCTTGGTCGTCGCCGTCGTCTCCCTGCTACTCGTCCTCCTCGAGACCTTCCTGCACATCCCGGCAGGCATCCTTTCCGTCCTACGCACCGTCGACACCCTTTCCTGCGTCATCTTCCTGACGGATATCATCGTTCGCTGGCAGCGTGAAAAGTGGGCGGCCTCATTCTGGCGCTGGGGCTGGGTCGATTTGCTCGCAAGCATCCCCTTCGATTCGGCGTTCCGCACCCTGCAGGCGATCAGGATTTATCGTATCATTCGACTCATTCGCGTCCTGAAAAAACTCCAGACGCTAACGGGCGGGACCAGTTTGAACGAAAAACTATTAGCGCTGCCGGCCATCGCCTTGGTGATGGTTTTCTTCAGCACCAATCTCATCCTGGAAGTCGAACGGCTGGATCCCACTTCGAATATTAAGACTGCGGGAGATGCCCTATGGTGGGCCCTTTCGACCGTCACCACCGTGGGTTATGGCGACACTTTTCCCGTGACGACCGAGGGCCGCATTATCGCCGCAGTCTTGATGCTCATCGGTATCGCGCTCTTCGGTTCAATGTCCGCCATTATAACATCAAAACTCATCCTTCCCAAAGAGACCAAAGATCACGATGAGTTACGTCACGAGATGCGCCAACTTCACGCCGAGATCAAAGACCTCCGCGACGAGTTGAAGAAGAAAAACTAAGGCGCTTACGAGCCCCAGCTAAAACGCTCCGGCACCCAAGCATATTGGTCACCCTTGGGGACGACAGTACCGATGCCAGGCCATGGTAGATGAAACCCGAAGGCACGGGATTTATTGGCCGCCATCCGCGTGAAGAGCTTCTGGCGAGTCTTGACCGCCGTTTCGGGGTCATGATCCATGGCGACCGTCCAACCAACGTTATCGAACATGAGCACATGGTGGTGGACGACGTCGCTAATGTGCACGAGCGATTCCTCACCTGAGCGGATCTCATAGCACGCATGCCCATCCGTATGCCCAGGGGCGGCGATGACTTCGACAGCGTCGTGGAAAAGCTTTTGGCCGTTTTTGGCGATGACCAGTTGGTCCTTCAGGATGTCGAAGTTCTTGCAAATCGTCTTCACCATCGCGGGCAAAGGCTTCTTATCACGCTTCGACTTGGAGAAGTCGGGGTTCGGGCCGCGCCAGAAATCGTATTCCTCCTGCAAGAGGTAGATCTTGGCGTTCGGGAAGGCCGGCTTGCCGTCGGCGACAAAACCATCGAGGTGGTCGGAGTGCGAGTGACTGAGGAAACCGGTGGTCACCTGCTCGGGTTTGATACCCAGCTGGCGGAGACCTTCCGCCAACCAACCGAAATTAATATTCGGATGACGTTCGCCGAAACCGGCATCAATCAGCGCGACCTCGTCGCCGATCTTTAAGCCCATGATATTAATATAAAGCGGCAGCGCATCGAGGCGCTCGCGGTTGAAGATCAAAGACTCTTTCATCTTCGGCCGATCCGCCTCGGGCCACATCAACTCCAGACCCTGTTTAAAGAGCATATGACCGTCGCTGATGGAGAAGGCCTCAATCTTACCGATGTTGAACTTATAAACGAAAGGATTGGGCGGGCGTTTGAGTGGCGCCTTAATCGCGTCGGCTGCGGCTAGGCGCGAAGCGGACGCCAGGCCGGCCAGCGCAAAGGCGGCGGCGCCAAGGAAATCGCGACGAGAAGACGGGAGGGATACGGAGTCCATAAAGGGTACCCCTGAGTCTCACTTTGCACTTCCAATTATCCAGCCATTTAAACGATGGAATGTGAGCAGCTTAGCTTATCGGGATATAAGTTGAAACCCCAAGCCGGCTGCCTTGTCTTATCCCTACCCCATGGCTCTCGCCCCTCGTCTCACTCTGTTATTTTGCGCTTTCAGCATGCTTCCGGTGTTCGGGGAAGAGGTGCAGTTTAATCGCGATATCCGCCCGATCCTTTCCGAGAACTGCCTGAGTTGCCACGGCAGCGACGAAAAAGCCCGTAAGGCCAAACTACGACTCGACCTCTCCGACGAGGCCACGCGCGAGCACAAGAATGGCACGCCCATCGTGCCGGGCGACCTGAAGAAGAGCGCCGTTTGGGAGCGTATTAATTCCACCGACGAGGACGAGGTCATGCCTCCCCCCAAATCCCACCTCACGCTCACGGCGAACGACAAGGCGAAAATTAAAGCCTGGATCGAACAAGGGGCGAAATATGAGGACCATTGGGCCTTCGTCGCGCCGAAGCGCCCTGCCCTGCCCGCCACGAAAAATCTTAACCCGATTGATTGGCTCGTCCGCAAGAAGTTAGCCGATGAAGGCCTGCAAGCCTCCCCGGAAGCCGATCGCTATACCCTAATCCGTCGTCTTTCTTTTGACCTGACCGGACTCCCTCCCTCCGCCGAAGAGGTGGAAAGTTTTGTCCAAGACCGCAATCCCGATGCTTATGCCCGACTTGTCGACCGTCTGCTGAAGAGTCCGCACTTCGGCGAACGCATGGCGCTCGATTGGCTCGATGCTGCCCGCTATTCGGACACCAATGGTTTTTCCATCGACGGCGGACGACACCTCTGGCTCTGGCGCGATTGGGTTATCCAAGCTTTCAACGACAATATGCCTTACGATAAGTTCATCGCCGAACAGATCGCTGGCGACCTGATGCCTGATACCGATGACGGTAAGCTCATCGCCACGGGTTTCCAGCGTAACAACATGAACACGCATGAAGGGGGCACCATTTTGGCCGAGAACCTGGTCAACTATAACGCCGATCGCGTCAAGACCCTCGGCGAATCCGTCCTCGGGCTCACGCTCGGTTGCGCCCAATGCCACGACCATAAATTCGACCCCATCAGCCAGAAAGATTACTACCAGATGTTTGCTTTCTTCAATACCCTGGAAGACCGGGGCGTAGACGGTAATGCCGGCGTCAACTCACTGCCTTCAGCCATGCGGAAGACGGTTTTGAAAACGGACGAAATTAAAACCCTCGAAGCTCGCCTGGCGTCCTTGCGAGATAAATTACGCACGCCGAACCAGCCGATACTGAGCGCGTGGGAAAATATTCAACAACTGCGAATCCAAGAGCGTCGACTGGGCCTCGAGCTGATTCCGATTAAATTGATCAAGATTTCCACACCCAATAGCGGCGTCGGCTTCACCATTGAAGGGAATAAATTTATGGGCTTAGGTAAGGCCGTCTACGACCTTTTGGGCGAAACCCCGAAGACCCAAGCGCCGATCACCGGCCTGCGCTTAGTCTTTCCCAATGTCGATGAACCAGCTAAGACCGCCAAAGGAAAAGCTGTCGCTAAGCCGAAAAGCAAAATGGCCGGAGATTTCCCCGCCAACTTCATCCTGACCGCCGTGGACGCGACCGCAGATAAAATCCCCGGCGACCAAGTTAATATCCACAAGTTGATAAAATTTAGCCGCATCACCGCCAGCTCATGGGTAGAAGGTTTTCCGGCTGCAGATGTCCGAGCCTTTGACGTCCTGAGTAGAGGCTGGGGTCCTGACCCTAAGCTCGAAGGCCCGGCGCACATTACGCTCACCTTTACGACGCCGATCACGGCCGAGACGCATCCCTATTTGACGACTCAGATTTATTTCGGAAACCGTATGGGCGGCAATCCGAGCTCGGGCGAACTTTTCGCAATCACGGGCCATGATAATGGCACGGATTTACCTGAGCACGTCATTCGCATCCTGGAAACCAAACCCGATCAGCGTTCTGCCGCCCAAACCGAATCTCTGTGGGCCTATTGCTCAGCTCATTCTGACGAAATGAAGCCGACTCGCATCGACCTCGCCAACGCTGATCAACGTCTCAAGTCCCTTACGGAGCCGCAATCCACGATGGTCATGAATATCGCTGCCAAAGCCCGGGAGACGTTCATCCTTAACCGCGGCGACTATTCGCAACCAACCGTCAAAGTCGAAGCCGACACCCCGGCGAAACTTCCAGCCATGCCCGCCGGTTCTCCTGCTAATCGCTTGGGCTTGGCCAAATGGTTGGTGATGAAAGAAAATCCGCTCACCGCGCGTGTCGCTGTTAATCGCACCTGGAAACTCCTTTTCGGCACGGGCATCGTGTCTTCGGTTTCCGATTTCGGCTTCCAAGGCCAATGGCCTAGTCATCCCGAATTACTGGACCAATTGACCGTCGATTTCGTCGAGTCTGGCTGGGACGTCAAGGGCCTCATTCGCCAGATCGTCAGCAGCGCCACCTATCGTCAGACCTCACGGACGTCCCCCGAACTGCTGGAGAAGGATCCCTCGAATAAGTTGCTCGCCCGAGGGCCGCGCTTCCGGTTGCCTGCGGAATTCATTCGCGATAATGCCCTTAAGACCAGTGGCTTGCTCGTCTCTCAGCTGGGCGGCCCGAGCGTCAATCCGTACTCACCTTTCGATCTCTGGCGTGAAGTCAGCCACTACGGCAGTTCGCCCGCGACTTCGCAGGTCTTTGTCCAAGACCACGGCGAAAAGCTTTATCGACGTTCGATGTATACCTACTGGAAACGCACCGCTCCGCCGGCCAATATGGTGACGTTTGATGCGCCAAATCGCGAAGTCTGTACGGTCAGCCGAGGTAATACCACGACGCCGCTGCAAGCTCTCGTCACTTTGAACGACGTGCAGTTCGTCGAAGCATCAAGAGCCTTCGCCCAACGTATTCTGAAGCATGAAGGCAACGACGAGGCACGGCTACGCTGGGCCTTCCTCGAAACCTTATCCCGTCCAGCCTCTGATCACGAACTTGAGGTCGTGCGCCACGCCTTGGCCCGCGAACGAGCCCGCTACGCAAAGGATACCGACCGAGCCGCTAAGGTCTTACAGCAGGGCGAATCGCCTCGCGACCCAACCCTTGATATTTCGGAGCATGCCGCCTGGATGCAGGTAGCCACCCTTCTCCTTAACCTGAGCGAAACCGTCACCTGTAACTAATTCCATGAACCCCTTCGCAGAATACCAAAACCATCTCGCCCGCCGTACCTTTATCGGTCAGACCGCCCGCGGTGTCGGCGGGTTGGCCTTGGGCTCCATGCTCTTCCCTGAATTGCTGGGTCGGACGGACGTCAGTAAGTCCCAAAAGGTCCGGGAAGGCGGTTTGTCTGGCCTTCCGCACTTCGCGCCCAAGGCCAAGCGGGTCTTGTGCTTGTTCCAGTCTGGAGGCCTATCCCACGTGGACCTCTTCGACGACAAACCCGCCTTGCACGAGATGGCTGGTAAGGACCTTCCACCGTCCATCAAAGGCACCCAGCGTCTCACCGGGATGACTTCTGGGCAAAAGGGCTACCCGGTTCGCCCTCCGCTTGAGAATGGTAAACGCTGCGGTAAGCACGGTACCTGGATCAGCGATCTACTTCCGCACATCCAGACCATCGCGGATGATATCTGTATTATTAAAACGTTGAACACCGAGGCCATCAACCATGACCCGGCAATCACGTTCCTGAACACCGGTAACCAACAGCCGGGGTACGCCAGCATGGGTGCTTGGGCCAGTTATGGCCTGGGAACCGAAAATGCTAATCTCCCAGCCTTTATCGCTATGGTCTCCCAGGGGACGGGGAAGAATCCGGGTCAACCGGTCTTCTCACGTCTGTGGGGCAGTGGCTTCCTTCCCTCCAACCATCAAGGCGTCGGTCTGCGCCCCGGGGCTAATCCGGTGTTGTATTTGCAAAATCCGACCACGGTCGATAGCGCCCAGCGCCGCGAGATGCTCGATGACCTCTCGTCCCTCAACGAGGCCCGCGCTCGTGAACTCGGCGATCCCGAGACCCTGACGCGCATCAAGGCCTACGAGATGGCCTTCCGCATGCAGACTTCCGTACCCGAGCTCGCGGACATCTCTCAAGAGTCACGCGCCACCCTCGACTCGTACGGACCCGAAGTAACCCGTCCCGGTTCCTACGCGGCCAACTGCCTACTCGCCCGTCGGCTACTCGAGCGCGACGTCCGCTTCGTTCAGCTCTTCCATCGCGGCTGGGATCAGCACGTCGCTCTGGCCCGCCAACTGCCCAACCAATGTCACGACATTGACCAGCCTACGGCCGCACTCATCAAAGACCTCAAGGCTCGTGGCCTACTGGAAGATACCCTCGTCGTTTTTGCCACGGAGTTTGGTCGCACCGCCTTTACCCAAGGCGGCTTCGGTAATCCGGCCAGTGGTCGCGATCACCATGGCCGCTGCTTCTCCATCTTCTTGGCTGGGGGTGGTATCAAACCCGGATTCGAGTACGGACAAACCGACGAGTTCTCCTACAACGTCGCCAAAGATGGCGTCCACTTACGCGACCTCCATGCGACCATCTTGCATTGCATGGGTATCGACCATGAGCGCTTTACGTTCAAGTTCCGCGGCTTGAACGTCAAACTAACCGGCGTCGAAGAAGCCCACGTCGTCAAAGGCGTACTCAGTTAAGAGCACACCTTTGAATGACGGTGGGCCATATTCGCCCGTTGAACGGAGTTACCTGATCAGTACGCACGGATTGCCCGTGTCGTGCGTGGTGAGCCAGGGGTACCCCTTCAGGACCAAAGAGGTCACCGTGAAATTAATCGTACCCGTGAGAGTCTTGCCCATTTTAGGACACGAAATATAAACATGGCCAGTGGCATCAGATTTGGCTGAAGCTTTTCCGTTCACTAAACCCGAGACGGTGACGTAGACCAAGACGTTACGCAACGGATCTCCATACTGATCCACAACCGCGATGTCGGCCGTTGCGATTCCTTGATAGGAATTGGCCACGCTCCAGGTCGGAGTCATCGAGCCGATTTTGACTTCAGCAGGGAGTACGCCCGTGGCCGTAATGACTTTAGAAGCAACCAACGAAGCATCGCCCCCGTTATCCTTAACCTGCAAAGTCACCGTATAGGTGCCTGGAGCGGCGAAGGTGTGCGAGGGTGTTGCCAAGGTGGAGGTGTTGGTGGACGACGAAGGGTCGCCGAAGTTCCAAGCATAGGAAGACACGATACCATCCGCATCGGTGGAGCCAGTACCCGAAAAGCCGAGGGTGACCGGAGCGCGCCCTATGCTTTTATTGGCAGTGATCACGGCAACAGGTACGACATTAGGGAGCGCCGACCAGTTGCCCGTGAGCCCATAGCGACCGAGCGAACCGTAGTTCGTGAACCCGGCGCTGGTACCGACGACCGTTCCGGTAATGCCAGTGTTGGTCCAGACTTGATTGGGGCCAGTCTTTGTAGGGTCATAGCCAACGCCATTCACCTTGATGTAATAGTTGCCCGCGGATGGCACGGTATAGCTCAGGGAAGCGCCCAGACTATTCGTCGGATAGGCCGTGGCAACCGTGGTACCAGCGGAATTGAGTAAAGACAGGCCGATCTTCAGGTTCCCGTTCAAGTTGCGATACTTGAGGTGAGGCGTGGCGGTTAACGACAAGGGGCCGGGGAGCGCAGTGATTTTCATCAAGTCGACATCGGTGCTGCTGGCGATGATGCCGCCGGCAGTGATCGTCGCTCCCGAGATCAAGGTCGCCGTGGCCAAAGTATCACCATGGTCATCATTAGCGCCGACCAGCTTGGTCACCTTGGAAGAGATCAAAGCGAGATCGTCCTGCGTGCCCGTCGGAGCGGTATTATCGTTACCGAAGTAAACGACAGAATAGGGATAGTCGCCTTTTGACCAATGATTAAGGTTACAAGCACTGGGCCAGCCATTCAGTTCGCTGCTACCCATGATCGGACAGGTGTTAGCCACGCCGGTAAAACCTGAAACAGTATGTCCGAAGGTATAAGCCCAGCCGGTACCAGAGGCCGTTTCGCCCCAGTGCTCGAGGCCAAAGGTATGTCCGACTTCATGGGCAACGCATAGGATGGTAATCTCGTAGTTAGAGGTGGTCGGCGAGCCGCTCGGAATACCATCGCTCAAAAAGACGAAGTTATTCGCGTCAGTTCCATTGATGAGACCCCCGAAATTCATCAAAGAAATACCCATCACGCCCGTATAATCCTCTACCGGGCTAAAATGAGAAGCAAAGTCAGTGTTAACGTTACCTCCGATCACACAACGTTGCCCGCGGGCGGTACTCGCCGGGACCTCGGTCGTCACATCGATATCCCAGGCGGCGTAGTCTTCCGAGACGTGCAGCCAGATATCCCGAATAGCGTTGAGGTTAAGTTGGTCGGTCGCAGTTGCGGTCCCGGGGAGTTTAAATGCTGGAATGACGATGGGGGTCGCATTGCCCCAAGACGCGCTCACTGGGGTGGTGTGCCCTTTAAAATCAAGGTATAATACCTTCGCGGCCCCAGGGCGGCTATGCAATTGGAACGCGGTGGTAGCGTTCACGGCCTGAGGTGTTCCGGTAAAAATCGAAGTATCAGGACCCGTCTGGATCTTTAGGCCTAAAACGTCAGAGGATTTAAGTCCCGCAGCGTTGAACTTACAGGCGTAAAAAAAACGGTCACTGGGGGTGATGTGGAGCGACTTATCCTTGGCCGCGAGGGTTTTAGCCTTAGCCAATGACCACCCCTCCGCGGAGGCGGCAGCTTGCAGGCGACTGTCCGAAACATTTGAGGCCAACGCCATCCCCTTAGCATCGCCCGGAACATCGGCACCGAAAGTGGTAGCCGACAACAGCAGGAGGGAAATAATGGAGAATAATTTTGGCATGTAAATGAGCGGAAAAGAAAAATTTAAAAAATATCCGCTTTCTGACAATTTATATCAATCTACCCTAGGCGTTCGTTACCGAACGCCTGCTTACTTGTCACTCTAATGCCATAAACGATGAACAGTGTCAAGTAATGATAGATCCTAATAAAGTTGCGCAGTTTTAATATCCTCCCTGTCCGGCCACGCTTATACTAAAAAAATAAGGCGCGCTCAGTAAAGAGCACGCCTTTGAATGACGGTCGGACTATATTTGACCGTTGGATGGTGTTACCTTGTCAGCACGCACGGATTTCCCGTGTCGTGCGTTTTGAGCCAGGGGTAATCCTTCAGGACCAGGGAGGTTACCGTAAATGTGACCGTTCCCTTGGCCGTATTCGCAATCTTGGGACAAGAAATATAAACATGTCCGGTGGCATCGGATTTAGCCGAAGCTTTACCGTTCACTAAGCCCGAGACGGTGACGTACACCAAGACATTGCGCAGCGGCTGACCATACTGGTCAACGAGTGCGATGTCGGCGGACAAGACGCCTTGGTATGAATTAGCCACCTTCCAGACTGGAGTCATCGAGGCGATCTTAACTTCAGCAGGGAGTACACCGGTGGCCGTGATGATCTTGGAAGCTACAAGGGATGGAGCGCCCGCGTTGTCCGTAACCTGTAAGGTCACGGTATAAGTACCCGGGGCAATGTAAGTGTGCGAAGGCGAAGCCAGAGTGGACGTATTATTGGAAGACAAGGTGTCGCCAAAGTTCCACGCATAAGAAGAGACGATGCCGTCCGCATCGCTGGAGCCAGTGCCTGAAAAACCGATGGTAATAGGAGCTAAGCCGCCGTTCGCATCGGAACTAATATTAGCTATCGGAGCGATATTTGCGACCGCCGTCCAGGTACCCGACAAACTATAGCGTCCAATCGAACCATAGTTGGTAAAGGCCTTGGAAGTACCAACCACCGTGCCGGTAATACCGGTATTGGTCCAAACCTGTGCCGACGCCGATGCCGCCGAGTCATAGCCAAGACCGTTGACTTTAATATAGTAGTAGCCGGCGGACGGGACCACGTAGATCAAGGAGTTGGCCAAGGTCGAGGTTGTGTAATTCTTGGCGACGACGGCACCGGTGGAATCAAGCAAGGATAGACCCAGTTTTAAGTCAGGGCGGTAATAGGCGACTTTTCCGCCCACCGTCAAGGTGCCTGGGGCGGCGCGAATCTTAATCAGATTAACATCGGTCGAATCTGCGATAGCCCCATCAAAAGTTATGACGTTAGCGTTTCCGAGGGAAGTAGCGGTAGACAAAGAATCAATGCGCGTTAGATGTGATAAATAGGTGGAAATGAAGGCGATGTCATCCTGCGTCGGGACGGTGCAGGTCGAGTAGGGATAATCGCCCTTAGACCATTGCATCAACGAACAGATAGCGCCGCCGCCCATGATCGGGCCAGTTGTGCTGATGCCCGTATGCCCTGTGACCGCATGGCCCTTGGAGTACGGTTGGGCGGGTGTGGTTTTGGTACCGACGGTGTAGGCGACTTCACCCCAGTGATTAAGGCTGAGCGTGTGGCCAAGCTCGTGCGAGATACACTGGTTCAAATAAGCATAACTGATGCTCGAATAGCCATCGGCGGAAAACATATAGCACGGATTGTCATTACCATTGAGAACGTTGCCGAAGCTGTTCAGGTGGGCGACCCCAGCAACTCCAGTGACCTTATACCACTGGGTTACGCTTCCCCCGATTACAGCTCGCTGACCAAGCGCGGTTAGCGCGGGTTGCTCGGTAGTGACATCCACATCCCAAGCCGCGAAATCTTCGGAAACGTGAGACCAAAGATTGAGAATAGCGTCAAGGTTTCGTTTATCATTCCAGACTGCCGTATCGGAAAGCTGAAAGGCCGGGGTGGTGAAAGCGACGCCCCCATTCCATCCTGCATATGTCGTGGTGTGACCATTGAAATCGAGGTAAATGACATAGGGCGCTCCTGGTCGGCTGTGCAACTGAAACGCCGTCGTTGAATCTACCGCAAAAGGCGGATTGGTGAAGGTCGAAGAAGCCGGTCCGGTAGGGATAGCTAAGTCAGCAGGGATGAGCCCCGAGCAAGCGTAGAAGGGACGATCGACGCCATCGATCTTTAGGTCGTGGTCGTTCGTGGCGATGTGCTTGAACGCATCGATGTCCATGTGAATGGAGGAAGCGGCGCGGGCGACTCGACCTTCCGATGCATCGGCAGCCGTGACGATGCCTTGATCGGCACTAGATGAATTAGCCGAAGCATGCGGTGCGTCTTTCTGCGAGGGGGACTGAGCAGTTGATGGCGAAGCGTTAGCCTGAGAATTGGCGGTTAATTTAGAGTCCGCCACCGGGGTCGCCGCCAAGAGAGCTGCCGCGACAGGAAGGCTCTCCTTGGATTCAATAACATTTGATGAAGGCGCGACGGCGGCCGGTGCTTTAGCCAGGACGACGACCGGGGTCGCTGGAGCGACTATCGTATCCTTATACTCCAACTTAAATTCCTGAGTCTCGGAAGGTCCCGAGGACAGGAAGAAGGTCGCCACGAGAGCGATGGCCAAAATCCAAAGTGCACCAATAAGCTTTTTCATAATTTGTATCCAAATACTGACATTAAAAAAGGGGGTAAATCAAAACATTTTAATCGTTTGCCAATGGGCCTAAAATTAGGGTCTTATACCCCAATGAAATTGTCCCGTTTTTTGGTAACTTTGACATTAGCCCTCACGATCAGCCTCCTGGCGGTTGATTCAGCCCCTAAAAGGCCGCCTAATGTCATCATTGTGCTGATTGACGACATGGGCCTCACCGACCTGTCCTGCTACGGAAGCAAGTTCTACGAAAGCCCCAATATCGATCAATTGGCCAAAGACGGGGTGCGCTTTACCCAGGGATATTCTGCCTGTACGGTCTGCTCTCCCACGCGTGCCGCGCTCTTGACCGGTAAATACCCTGCCCGCCTACATATCACGGACTGGATTGCAGGTCATGCCCGCCCTAAGGCCAAATTAAACATCCCAGACTGGCAGAAATTCCTTCCATTCGAAGAAATCACCCTCGCCGAACAACTTAAATCTGCCGGTTACGCAACGGCGAGCATCGGCAAGTGGCATCTCACCCCTGGACTGAAAGAAGGCGATGAAGCCTACTATCCCGATAAACATGGCTTTGACGTAAACATCGGCGGCTACGCTCGCGGCCAGCCTCCCAGCTATTTCTCGCCCTACAAAATTCCCACGCTCACAGACGGCCCAATCGGCGAATACCTCACCGACCGCGAAGCCAACGAAGCCGTCAAATTCATCGAGGCCAATAAGGCCAAACCGTTCTTCCTCTATCTGCCTCATTACGCCGTTCACCAACCCATCGCCGGCAAGCCCGAGGTCGTAGCTAAATTCAAAGCCAAAGATACCACGGATCTAAAGCAGAAGAACGCGACCTATGCCGCCTTGATCTCAAGCGTTGATGACGCCATGGGCACGATTCGCGCCGCCTTAAAGCGCCTAAAAATCGATGAGCAGACCATCATCATTTTCACGAGCGATAACGGTGGGCTCATCGGCACGACCGATAATAGTCCCCTGCGCGCGGGTAAGGGCTCGGCCTACGAAGGGGGCGTTCGCGTGCCGCTCATCATGCTCTGGCCCGGCGTCACCAAAGCTGGCACCCTCGAGCCGACGCCAGCAATCTCCATCGATATCTACCCTACAGTCTTGGAGATGACCGGCATCAAACCTCTCCAATCCTTAATCGACGGCAACAGCTTGGCCACCTTGTTAAAATCTGGGGCCAAGCCTGACCGCGACACGATCTTCTGGCACTACCCGCATTATCACCCCGGAGGCGCCACCCCCTACAGCGCCATCCGCAGCGGGGACTATCGCCTCGTTCACTTTTACGAAGACGGTCGCGACGAACTGTATAACGTCGCAACCGATGTCAGTGAGACCAAGGATTTGGCTGTCACTGAGCCTGATCGGGCCAAAGCCTTACGCTCCCGTCTCGATGCTTGGCTGAAATCCGTCGACGCCCAATTTCCGACTACCAACCCAGCCTACGACCCTGCCGCTGATAATGCCGGCAAGGCTAAGGGCAAGAAGGCCGCGGCTAAGGCTGGAGAATAACGGAGGACTACTTAGCAGCTTCAGGAGCGGCTTTTTTCTGGCCGCCCTTTCCTTTGCCCTTACCACCCTGCCCGTTGGCGTCATTCCGCTTTCTTTCACCGGTGGCCATCGGGTCGTCGACCGCTGGCACCTTCAAGGTTTCGCGAAGCTGCTTGAGCCGGACCTCAAGGTCGGCCTGGACGTCGGCGTAGTCCTTCTGACCGAAGAAACTCTTTAATTC
>Ga0114969_10002248_pt1 | contig 15938 bp, 13 predicted proteins | sample M_130807_MF_Meta_FD_87316 | JGI IMG/M metagenome (GOLD analysis project Ga0114969, IMG submission 87316) | Freshwater microbial communities from Lake Montjoie, Canada to study carbon cycling - M_130807_MF_MetaG | ecosystem: Environmental > Aquatic > Freshwater > Lake | place: Lake Montjoie...
AATAATTATATAACACAATATATATTGCGCAACTGCAATTTGCCCCAAAAATCAATAAATCAAGAAAAAAAGAAGACATAAAAGCATTTTAATACTATTTCTATTCATATAGACTATGAGATATTACGCCAAAATTCAAACTTTTTCTATACCCACCCCCCTTTTTTATTTTTAATATGTTTTTATTACTGTAAAATCTGATACTTTACCATTTGAAAGTTGTCTAACTGAATTATCGTGTTGTCTAACATAAATTTTATTATTAAAAAGTGTTATCTTTGAAGGTCTATCAAATGTTGAAGTTAGATAACTACTATTAATCGCAATATAAGGATCTACATTTTCTGTACCCCATACTCTTACTTGATTAAGAGAATCTAAAACGTCTTGAGCATAATTACCGTTACTTCCATTTGCTGCTAATCCAGTAAATAAAGGAGAAGTACCAGCGATGGTTTTAGTTTCATAATTATTACCTACAGCTAAATCAACTGATCTAATTCTGTGAGCACCATAATCAGACACTATTAGTCGATTACCAAAAGAATCATAATCAATATCTGCAATTAAACCAAAAAAGGCATTTCTTCCATTCGAAGCATCAAGATATGGATTGTAATAAGGAATAGTACCCCATCCCGTCCCATTTTTCCATGTTCCTCCCCCCCCCCCACCTCCTCCTACTATTGAAGTCATTTGCCCATTAGCGACACTAAAATCTAATTTTTTAATTTCGTAAGCTCTTGCTGCGAATGCAGTATTCGAATCAAAAAACAGAATTCTTGAACCAACTTCTACTATAATTTGTGAATAATAAGTTGCTGAAAGTGTGGCAGAACTATAATCGCTAGGAATAGTAACACAACACGTTTTACAATAATTATTTTTCATATTTGAAGTATAATAATATTTTCGAGTTAGAACATCAAATCCTCGTGAACCAACAACAAGTGCCAAGTCATTTAACATTATCGTATTAATTGTACCAGTTGAAATATTAACTAAAAAAATTCTATCATGTGATTCACTTGATACAGTAAGGTTGCTTTGATTTGTTTGAACATTACTTTCACAAATCAAGTAAGTTGAATCACTATTAATAAAAATAGAATTGGAACCTTGATTTGTAGGAAAATCACAAATTTTATCCGCTGTTCCGTTTTGATTAATTCTTATTACAATACTCAGTAGTGGTGAATTGGGTACTGAACTACGTTGTATAATAGTATACATACAATTATTTATTGGGTCACCAACAAAAGGATAACTAAATTCGTTCAGAATTTTATTTTTGTTCTCAAGTTCTTTTTTACAATCATCTATTATTTTTAAACCAATACTACCACCATCTGGTGGTCTAATTTTAGGATTAACTATTATCCCTATGTCTGGTGTACTACCATTAGATACTATATTCATTCCAACACCTGCAGTAGTAACAACTCTAGTCACAATATAATTGTCCATATTATGAATGACTGCATCCATATTTGTAAAAAAAGCTTTATCATCAGTAGTTAAATCTTTAAATGCTAATTTATCATAATCTAAAGAAACTTCCATAACTAGAGAACCAGATTTAAGTACTAACGATATTAAAGAAGGGTTTACACAATATTCTGAAGCAAGCGCATTTTTAAAAGCAAGTAATTGTTGTGCTGTTAAAGTACTATATGTATAACCACTTATTCTAATAGTTGCAAGTAACGCTGTTCCACTACCATAAATTTGTAATGTTGAAGTTTTTGATTTTTCAAAAATAACAGCATCTAAACCACGTTTAGCAATTTGTTCCAAAAATCCACTATTAAAACCTTTTTGTCTGATTAATGCTTTTCTATTTTGATTAGCATCTTTAGAAATAGACACACCTAAATAAACTTCACGTTTTTTTTGAGATAAAATATTAGAATAATCATTACGTACTGGCATTTTTATTTTTTAGGACATACATTAAATTAAATTATATATAAAATATTTTTTTTTAACTGTCTTAAAAAATAACAATGATTAATTCAACTTTACTTATGATTTATTTTGCATTAAGTGGTCTTCTATTAGGAGTATTAACTTCGATATTATTTTTATATAATAATACTACTGGTGCAACTGAATATTCTAGACAAATATTATTTGGAACAACAGATTCTAGTAATTTATTACTTAATTTATTTGTTTTTGGAACTGTTCTTTGTATAGTTATATTAACTTCAGTATCTATATTTGTTAGAGATTTTTCATTTCCTACAAAAAGTCCAATAAAATTTACAATAGAAACTTTATTAATGGCAACATTAACATCTGCTATTATTTTTATCATGTCATATTTAAGAGGTCACAATATAACACTCTTTACACTACAAGAATTTTTATTTCTCTTTTTTAAATTTGGAATTTTACATATTTTATTACAATTTAGTGGTGTGTATTCTACTATTTTTTCATCTACTTAAAAAAATTATAACTCTGAACTTTTTATAAAAAAACTTTGTATTAATGAATTTTTTAATTTATGTATACTATCTAATGCAACTTGTAAACATGGAAATTTTTTAAGAATATTTGGTATATATTCAAGATATATTTTTTTAATTTTTGTTATTTGTTTTTTTTCTGGTTTCCAATAATAATTTTCTAATATTTTTTTAGATTCTAATGGAATATCAATATTTTTTATTAATATATTTGTTATTAACATATCAATATGTATATTAATTTTAAATTCTTGTTTTTGTAACCAATCATAAATAATCCAATTTAAAAATAATTCATCCATTCCATAAGGAAAATTAGAAGAAGGTTTACGTGTATTTCGTTTATTAATTTCGTTTATTTCATTCGAATATTTCCCTTCTAAAATATCATTTATAAATTTTGTTAATAAACGTTTTGGTAATTTCTTTTTTGAAATAAATCTTCCAGCTAATATTGTATATTTTCTTCCATATACTTTACGATCATAACATAATGCAGAATTAATTATTATATCACCTTTTAAATCAATATCTAAATAATTATCGGGTATATCAATATCAGAAATCCATACTAATTTATGTTCTTCAAATAAAGGTAAAAATCTTACAAGAGTTCCAAATGTTCCTTGATGACCAACTCCTTCATGAAAAAAAGGACAATCAAATAAATAAATTGAAACAAAAGAATAAGGTTCACAAATTTCTAAAGCATAATCTTTTCCAGTATTATCAGTATAAATTCTTAATTCATAATTTTTTAATACTTCAACTTGTTTTAAAAAACGTTTTAATTGTTCTTTATATTTATTAAAACTTCTATAAGAATTTTCCATGGTAAAAAAAGAACATGAAAGAATATTTGGATATATTATTCCTTCTTTTATTAATTGTATTTTTATTTGAGACATATTATTTTAAATCAAATAGAAATAAATAAGAATGAACTTTTTTGATAAGTGGATAACTTCTATAAACTGGAATTATAAACATTTTAATATGTTACCAGTATTCTTTGGTGTTTTAATGGCTACTATAGATATTTTTATGATGTCATCATCAAAATTAATTTCTAATGGAAGTATGTCAACAGTATGGGGAATACCGTTAATTATGAGTTTATATGCATTACAACCACTCATTTTCTTAAAAGCTTTGAGTTATGAAGGTATGATTGCAACAAATTTAATATGGAATTTAACAAGTAATATTCTTGTAACTTTACAAGGTAGTTTTGTATTCGGTGAATCAATTAAAGGATTAAAATGGGTAGCTATTTTAATGAGTCTTTTTTCAATTTGTTTAATGGCATATACTGATTAAGTTATTTAGATATACAAAATTTAGTATTAAATAAAATGGATTGTTCAACATTTGTTATTAGTGCGCCATTTTTGTATACAATAGCATTTTTTTTAGGATTAGTAACAAATACAACATCTCATAAAAAAGAAGTTGAATTATATGTTGATGAAATTAAATATTTAAAAGATGAAAAAGATACATATTTTGAAAAAGTTGAAAGATTAGAAGAAGAAATTGTTTTAATGAAAATTGTTAATAATCAATTAAAAAGAGAATGTGTTACATTAGAACAAGAAGTACAAACAAAAAAAGGAACTATGTATGAAGAAATTTAATTTTTAATTACTATAAATAAAATGACAACTCATAAAAAAAGAGCTCTAATAGTTGTAAGTATATTAATTATGATATTTACTGGAGTTTATGGACTAGCTATATATTATATAATTCCTAAATATATAGGAAATACCGATCAGAGATGGGAAATAGATTCTTTTGTTGCGACTGCATATTCTATTTTAATTACTTTAACTGGTTTAGGACTATATGTTGCTGACTATTTAGATTTAATAGAAATTTAAACAAGAAAAAAAAGTAAAGAAGAGAAATAATGGAAGTTAATATTAATAATCCAGAATTGAAAGAAACAAAAAGTAAAACTTTAAGTTTTGTTTCTTTGGATGAATTAAAAAAATTAAGAGAACAAAAATGTTCAGAATCAAAATCAAAACAATTTAAATTAGAAACATTTCAAAGATTTTTAAGAAGAATTTTATCACCAGATTCACCCGTAAGAAATTTATTAGTTGTTCATGGAACTGGAACTGGAAAAACATGTACTGCAATACAAATCGCAGAAGAATATATTATAAGACCAGAATTTCAAGATAAACCTATTTTAGTTTTAGCACAACCACCCGTACAAAATAATTTTAAAAATCAAATTTTTGATATAACAAAAGTATCTGTTGATAATGGGATTGTTTTATCACAACAATGTACTGGAAGAAGATATTTAGATATGATATCAAGAATACAAAGTGAACCTATGAAATGGACAGATCCACAAACAAGAGAAAAAATTGTACATTTATCACAAAAATTAATATTAGAATTTTATGAATTTCAAGGATATACTGAATTTTCAAATAATTATGATAGAGAAGATATTGGGAAATTACATTTAGAAACATGGATACATAAAACATTTGATAATCGTATGATAATTATTGATGAAGCACATAATTTAAGAACAATAGAAGAAGGTGAAAAAACAAAAAATTCAAGTCGTGTATTAGAAGAAATTATAAAAGTTGCAAATAATTTAACATTAATTTTATTAACTGCTACACCTATGTTTGATGATTATACTGAAATTTTATATTATTTTAATTTATTTTTATGGAATGAAAGAAAACAAAAATCTGATTTAAAATATACAACTATTTTTGATTCAGATGGTGATTTTAAACCAAAGATGGAAAAACATTTTCGTGATTGGTGTTCTCAATATATTTCTTATGTAAAAGGTGATAATCCTTTAACATTCCCATTCAAACTAATGCCACCTTCAAAATTTATTTTAAAACCATCAACATATGATGTATTTGGAAATCCTATACCTATAAAAGAAAGAAGACAATATTTACAATTAGTTGGTTCAGAAGTAAAAGGTGAACAATTAAAAAAATTAAAAAATGTTGATAATTTAGTATTTGGTATAACATCACAACAACCTACATTATGTGTATTTCCAAATAATGAAACATTTAAAAAAGTATTTAAAGTATCTAATGAATCTTCTTATAATTATGAAAAAAATATACCAAAATTTTTAAGTCCATCTTTATTAGAAAATTATAGTTCCAAATTTAAATTAGTTACAGAAATTATTAAAGAATCAAAAGGTATTATTTTTATTTATTCAAATTTTGTAGAATATGGTGCACAATTATTTGCTATGTGTTTAGAAGAACATGGTTATATTTCTGCATTAGGTACTAATTTATTAGGAAATATTTCTGAAGAAGTACCAAGAGGTTCTTTAGGTAAATATGCTTTATTTACTTCAACAAATACAACAAATTATGAACAAATTAGATTATTAGAAAGATTACGTGTTCCATCAAATTCAGATGGTTCTGATATAAAAATTATTATAGGTTCTAAAACTTTATCAGAAGGTATTGATTTAAAATATATAAGACAAATACATATATTAGATTTTTCATGGAATATGAGTGGTTTAGAACAAGCTATTGGTAGAGGAATACGTACATGCTCACATAGTATATTACCTTTTGAAGAACAAAATTGTACAGTATTTTTACATGTATGTAAATTACCAAAAAGTATTGAAAGTATAGATGAATATTATTATAGAGTAACTGTAGAACAAAAAGGTAAAGATATATCAAAAATTAAAAATATTATTAAAGAATCTGCTATTGATTGTGAATTACAAAAAGAATTAAATAATATACCAGAAGAAATTAAAGAAATTCGTATTGAACAAATATCATCATATAAAGATGAAAAAGTTTCAAAAAAATTAAAAGAATTAATTTCTTCTATGTTTGAAGAAAGTACAAATATATGTTCAAATGAATCATCTGTAAATAATGAAATACATGAAAGACCATTAAGTTCTTATTTAGATGTAAAAGATGAAATTTTAGATATTTTATTAAAATTATTTTTAAGAAAACCTTTATGGGATAAAAAAGAATTATTAAATGCTAATGAATTAGAAAATTATGATAATGATGTTATTTTATATATTTTACAAAGTATTATAGAATCAAAATATGAAGTAAAAGATTTATATGGAAGAATTGGATTTCTTGAATCAAAAGGAAATTTATATTCTTTTACAACAGATTCTCAAAATACATTACAAGAACGTTATATAAAATCTAGTGAACCAAAAATTAAATTATTAGTAAAAAGAGAAAAAGAAATTAAAAAAGAAAAGAATTTAGAAGAATTAAAAGAACGTATAAAAATTTTACCAGAAATTAAAAAAAGATTTTCTAATGAAATTTTAGAATGGTATATATTTGATGAAGTTATGACATTAGATGAAAAAAGAAAATATTTTTTAAAACAAGATTGGAAAGATGTTCCTCCTTTTATAAAAATATTAAAAACAAAACATTTAAAAATATTAGGTTCTTTTGAAATTTATAAATCTACAAATGAAAAGATTGTTCCAATTGGAGATTTAAAAGATGAATATGATGAATGGTTAGAAGAACGTAAACAATTATTCTTAAAAAATAAAGATAACTTTTATGTAACAGTAGATAAAGGAAAATTAAAATTTAATTTGAATGAAGAGAATGGTAAATTAATAAAAGTTGAAAGAAATAAAACGCTGGGTGGTAAAACGTGTAATTTTTATTCTGAAACTATTTTAAATTTATTTAGTGAATGGTTATATGAATCATATCCATCTTATATAAAAAATATATCAAATAAATGTCAATATTTATCTTTTTTAGTTCGTGAAATATATTTAAATGATCCAACGAAAATATATTGGATAACACCAGAAGAATGGGAAATATTTAGTGAACCAGAAAATAGAAAAGATTTATTACAAAGAATAAAATCTTAATCCTCTTCTTCAAATCCAACAAATTCTACAAGAATATGTTGTGAATCATATTTAATATCTATTTTTTTATTTTCTTCATTAACTCTTACTTTAATTTCAGATAAACTTGTAAATTGAAAAGAAGGGAAATTTGATAAATTAATTGTTGAATCAACTTCCATAATTGCTAATGTTGTATCAGTCACATGTTTAAATATTTGTATTGAATCATAAATTTTATAATATCCAGCACCAGTTTTTAAAGAACATATTTGTTTCCCAGTAAGTGATTCTACCCAAAATCCATTCGTTAAACTAATATCTTCTCTCAACAAAAGAATATCACCAATCGCATAACTTCCAGGTTTCATTACAAAAGAAAATCCATTCGGATGGATAGTAAATTTAGGTTTCCAATCCATTCCTCTTATAATAAGAATGTTACATAGATTAAAATGGAATTCATTTTACATAGATTAAATATATACTAAATATATAGGATGGATCCATTATTTGAACGACGTGAACTAAAACGTACTGTTCATATAAATTCTAGATTTATGCAAAGAAATATGTTACAACCACTATTAACACAATTAAGAACAGATCTAGAAGGACATTGTTCTTCAGAAGGATTTATTCAATCAAAAAGTATAACAATATTATCATATTCAATAGGTAGAACAAATTATATACGAGGTGGTCTTACATATGAAGTTTCTTTTCAAGCTGATATATGTTTACCACATCCAGGGCAAGTATTTAAAGCATTAGTTGAATTACGTTCAAAGATAGGTATTCATGCAAAATTAGAACCATTAACAATTTTAATACCAAGAGATTTACATATAGGAAATCAAGAATTTGAAGAAATTGAAGAAGGAAAAGATATAGAATTTGAAGTAATAAGTAATCAGTTTAAACAAATGGATAAAGAAATAATTGTTATTGGTAAATTACGAAATGTATTTAAGCCAGCACCATTACTTCCATTATTGCATGCAGATAGTGAAATTGAAATTATAACAAAACCTATTGATGTTAAAGATTCAGATGAAAAAGTTGTTGTAATAACAGAAGTTAAAGAAGAACCAAAAAAAAAGAGGTTAAAGAGAAAACAACAAGATGAATTAAATGGAGAGTCGACGTTTAAGATTGGAACAAATGAAGAATCACATTGATTCTTTTGATGTTCAAGAGCATAAACAACTTTATGATATTATATTAAAATATACTGATAAAATATCAAAAACATCGAATGGTGTTTTTATTTCATCAGAACATTTGAGTGAAGAATGTTTAAAAGAAATTGAAAAACATATACAATTTTGTTTAGATCAACATCAACGTTTTATTGACGATCAAAAAGAGCGTAAAGTTTATGAAAAATTAACATCTTAATTATTATAAAAAAAATGGAAGAACAATTACAACGTGTTCTTCCAAATTATAAGAATGTAGAAGTTGTTGTAATACCTGGAATAACACATACAAATATTCGTATATTTGGTGACTCAAAAGCTGGATTTGATGATTTTATATCAGATATATTTATTTATCATAGAACACAAGAAATATCAATAGCAAGATTAAATATTAAAAAAGAAAGTTTATTAACTACATTATTAGATGTAGTTTCAACATATACATTTTTACCATTAAATAACAGCAACTGATTCTGGTGTTCCTACAACATCATATTTTCCAGATGAATCATAATAGTGTATTTGAGCTTCAACAGATAATTTTGAACCTTTCAAAGTATTACCAATACCAGTAATTTCTAATAAAACTTCTCTATCTAATCCGATATCGGATTGATGAAGTGGTTGATCTTCTGATATTGGTGGATTACCTAATTTTTTATTATTTACTAAAACAAAAAAATTTACAGAATATGTTCTTGTTGGTGGAATTGGAGTATCTGCTTCTACATTATATTTAATATGTATTTCTTTTGCTACTGGATTATATATTCCACTTAATAATTTTAATTTTGGATTAAAGTTTACGGGTGTAGGAGCGGGAGGAGTAGGAGGGGGTGGAGGATTTGATGGTTCTAAATTGTAATGAGTATCAGAAGAATGTGGAGAAGGAATATTTTCTTTTGGAGGAGAAGGAGATGTTTTTTGTGTTGTAGTATTCATTTTCAAACCTATCCATATACCAAATCCAAAAAAGCATATTAAACTAATAATAATAAATGCTGTATATAAATTAGATAAGAAAGGATTCACAGTTGTAGTATCCATTCTGTTTTATATTAATAGAAGAAAAATGGACTTACCTAATTTTAACTTATAAAAAGAATAATAGAAGAATGGAAGAACGTATTCTTCACGAATTTATAAATATATCAAAAAAAGATGTAAAAGCTGAATTTGAATGTTCAATCTTACCTAAAAAAATACAAACAAAAGATATAGCTGATCGTTTACAAAAAACAATACAAACTATAACATTAGGTTCTTTTAAAGAAACATCTTTATTACGAATAGGATATCCACAAAATATTCGTGTTGAAGTTGAAACACCACAATTAATACAAAAAGTATTTGCACAAAGATCGTTTAAAGGTATACCATTAATTGTACAGAAAAAAACGGGATATCCTATATCAAAAAATGTATATGAATATGATAATTTATTTGTAAAATTTCGTTTACGTGAAGAAGAACTTATACGTAGAGATTGGGATGCATCACCAGAAGATAAACGTGTAGAATCTATACGCTTATTAAATAGAAGAAGTTATAAATCTATGGATGAATTATTTCAAATAGATTTCTCATTAGTAAAATCTCGTGAAAATAAAAAACAAGATTTGACTGAAATGTTAAAATTACAACCTTCTTATGAATTAGAAATTGAATTTATAGGAAGACAAACAAAATTATCTAATGAAAAAGTTATTGAATCTTTACAATCTTTAATAAATAAAATATTACAAACATTTCAACAATCTGAATTTGTTTTAACAAATGATCAACAACAAAAATATTTACAAGAATTTCGTTTCTCAAAACTTCAATTTTATAGTCCTATAACATTATTAAAAAAACATTTAGTAGAGAATGAACCAAATTCATTATGGAAAGATTATACTGTAACAATTAAAGCAGATGGTGAAAGAGAAGGATTATTTGTAACAAAAGATAAAAAACTTATACGATTTGCTTTTCGTAAAAATACATGTATATGGACGGGACTTACAACAACAGAAGAATATATTGGTGATTTTCTTGATGGTGAATTTATTCAAGAATCTAATTTATTTCTTATCTTTGATATTTACAGATTTAAAGGTAAAAATGTAAGAGATTTAAATTTAATTGGTGATAATTCTAGATATTTATGTATTGAACAATATGTAACAGATATAAAAACAAAATTTAATATTGAACCATCATTAAATCCTATACGTATTGAAGGAAAAACATATTATGCTGGTGATAATTCTGTAATGGAACAAGCAATAGAAAAAGTTTTGAATGAAACATATGAATATGAAACAGATGGATTAGTATTTACACCAAAAGGACCTTTAGCACCACCTTCTCAATTGAATGGTTTTGTATGGACAACAGCATATAAATGGAAACCACCTTATCAGAATACTATTGATTTCTTACTTAAATTTCAAGAAGAATCTTATGATCCAGTATTAGATTGTAGAGTTCGTCGTGGACATTTATATATAGGTAGAAAACCAACAGATTCAATATTATATCCATGTGAAACATTAACGGGTGAATTTGTTCATGAAAAATTACCAGATGATTTAGAATCTATAAAAACAGAACGTTATGTTCCAGCATTATTTCAACCATCAAATCCAAAAAATCCAGATGCTTATAAAATTAGTATACCAATCGATTCAAAAGGTTTAGCATTTGATTTACAAGGTAATCGTGTTGAAGATAATACAATTATAGAATGTTCTTATAATCTTGAAAAATTACATTGGAATGTTTTAAGAACAAGATATGATAAAACATATAAATTTAAAGTTTTAAAAGAAGGAGAATTTGGTAATGAACGATCTGTTTCTGATAATATATGGTCATCTATACATATACCAATAACAGAAACTGTCTTAAAAAGTTTTGTAAAAACACCACTCGAATTAGAACAAGAAGAAATTTATTATAAAGAAGATTTAAATCGTAATTCTAGAATATTACAACCATGTTATACATTTCATTTAAAAATTAAAGATTCTTTATATTCAAAAGTTTTACAAGAAAAAAATACTTTATTAGAATTTGGTGTAGGAAAAGGTGGTGATTTACCAAGATGGAAACGTAATAAAGTATCTAAAATTGTTGGTATAGATCCAGCAGATTCTGGATTAAAAGAAGCATGTTCAAGATATTTAAAAGATAAAGAAATACATCCGAGTGATTATTTTCCAAAAATGTTATTGATAAAAGGTACTATGTTAGAACTTTTAACTGAACAAGAATCATCAAAAATAAAACTTTTAATGGGAATTGAAAAAGGAACAACACCTTATTTAGCAGAATTTGAAGGGTTAAATAATTTTGATGTATCATCTAGTCAATTTAATATACATTATGCATGTGGATCTGAAGAAATATTTCGAATCTTTGTAAAAAATGTTGTTTCTCATACAAAGAAATATTTTATAGGGACATGTTTAGATGGACAATCTGTATATTCATTATTAGTAGGAAAACAATCTTATTTATTTACAGATGGACATAATATAGGTGGTGAATTTGTAAAAAAATATGATGATAAAGAAACATGGTCAGAAGATTTTGGTATGGAAATTTCTGTTTCTTTAGAATCATTTGATAAACCACAAACAGAATATTTAGTACCTTTTAAAAAAATACAAGAAATATTTGAAGAAAATAATTTTAAATTATTTGAAACAAAAGTATTTGAAGAATTTTATGAACATACATTAACACAACAACAACAAACATATTCATTCTTACATAGAACATTCATCTTTGAAAAACAAGAATCTCAACCAGAACCAGAACCAGAACCTCAACCAGAACCTAATGATGAATCTATTCTAGAAATACAAGAAGAAAAACCAAAACGTAAATTAAAGAAAAAAGAAGGAGTAGATGTTATATTATTTCATGCAGCTGGTGAAGATAAAGGACCTTACAGAACATTTAGTAATATGGCAGAATATCCTATACAAATAGAAGATAAAAGATATTCGACTGTTGAACATTATTTTCAAGCTATGAAAGCCTTACAATTTAATGATAAAGAAATGTATGAAAAAATTATAGAAACACCTTCTTCTAAAGCTGTGAAAGCATTAGGTAAAAAAGTAAAAAATTTTATAAAAGAAATATGGGATACTGAACGATTAGATATTATGCGTCGTGCTATTCGTGCAAAATTTATTCAACATCCAGAATTACAAAAACAATTAGTTGAAACTGGTGAAAAACCTATTGGTGATGCTGATGCACGTGATTTATATTGGGGTATTGGAACATCAGAAAATACAGAAAAATCACGTAATCCAGAAAAGTGGAAAGGACAAAATCAATTAGGAAAACTTTTAATGAGTTTAAGAGAAGAATTTAACTCCAGTAAATAATTTCACTTGTTGTAGGATTATATGCCATTTGATAAAATCCAGAAGGTAGTCCAGGAGGGAGTGGTCCTCCCCCTCCTTCCCTTACTGGATTTACATAAAAAGATCCAGTTTGACCAGTACCTATAAGAGCTGATCCACTCGCATTTAAAATAATTGTATTATCTGCTTGCGATAAATAGAAATCATATCCAGCTAGATTACCTATAGCTATAGAATTTGCTCCTTGTCCAGTAAAACCAGCTAGATAACCTATTGCTACAGAATATTCGGTTTGTCCAGTATAACCAGCTGCATAACCTATTGCTATCGAATGTCCTACTGTACCACCTTGAGTATAATAACCAGCTTGTGAACCTATTGCTATAGAATTTAGTCCTTGTCCAGTAAAACCAGCTTGTGTACCTATTGCTATCGAATTTCCTACTGTACCACCTTGAGTATCATAACCAGCTTGTGAACCTATTGCTATAGAATCTGATTGTTGTCCAATATTACCAGCTTGAAAACCTATAGCTACTGATTGTGTTCCTTGATTATCATTACCAGCTTGATAACCTATTGCTATTGATTTTCCTCCTTGATTTTGATAGCCAGCACTAATTCCAATACCTATTGGATCTATAGAAAAACCTAAATTCTCTATAGTATATGTTAAACCATTAAATGTTACACCAATACCAGTACCTCCAGTAACACCAATAAGCGATGATATTGTATATGTTGAACCATCAAAGGTTACACCAATACCAGTACCTCCAGTAACACCAATAAGCGATGATATTGTATATGTCGAACCATTAAATGTTACATCAATACCAGTACCTCCAGTAACACCAATTGCATTCGTTGATGTTATTTCATTAGTTATAGTATTATAAACTAAAGGTAATCCATTAGGATCTGAACGAATTGGTGAAACATAAAAAGAAGAAGTTTGACTAGGTACACCTAAAAGAGCGGAGCTACTCGCATTTAAAATTATTGTATTATCTGCTTGCGATAAAGTGGAATTATATCCAGCTTGATAACCTATAGCTATAGAATTTAGTCCCTGTCCAGTAAAACCAGCTCCTGAACCTATTGCTATAGAATTTCCTTGTTGTTTATCAAAACCAGCTCCATAACCTATTGCTATAGAATTTCCCGTTAAACCACCTTGTCCACTATAAGCAGCTCCATAACCTATTGCTACACTTCGTATTCCTTGATTATTATTACCAGAATTTAAACCTATTGCTATTGATTCTGTTCCTTGAGTAGTTTGACCAGCTTGATTACCTATTGCTATCGAATTTCCTACTGTACCACCTTGAGTAGTTTCACCAGCTTGTGAACCTATTGCTATAGAATTTCCTTGTTGATTATTAAAACCAGCTCCATTACCTATAGCTATAGAATTTGCTCCTTGTCCAGTAAAACCAGCTGTTGAACCTATTGCTACAGAATTTGTTAGTTGTCCACTATAAGCAGCTCCATAACCTATTGCTACAGAATTTCCTTTTTGTCCAGTACTACCAGCTTGTGTACCTATTGCTACAGAGTGTGTTCCTTGATTATTTTCACCAGCTACTTTACCTATTGCTATAGAATTTTCTTGTTGTTTATTAAAACCAGCTCCCCAACCTATTGCTATAGAACTTCCCGTTAAACCACCTTGTCCAGTATAACCAGCTTGATAACCTATTGCTACAGATTGTGATCCTTGATTATTATAACCAGCTGATTGACCTATTGCTATAGATTGTGATTGTTGATTATTATAACCAGCTGTTGAACCTATTGCTATAGAATTTAGTCCTTGTCCAGTAAAACCAGCTCCTGAACCTATTGCTACAGAATTTGCTTTTTGTCCAGTAAAACCAGCATCTGTACCTATTGCTACAGATTGTGTTCCTTGATTATTTTCACCAGCTCCATCACCTATAGCTACAGAATATTGATTTTGATTAAAACAACCAGCTCCATAACCTATTGCTACTGAATATTGATTTTGATTAAAACAACCAGCTTGTCCTCCTATTGCTATAGAAATTCCCGTTAAACCACCTTGTCCAGTATAACCAGCTTGATAACCTATTGCTATAGATTGTGGTTTTTGTGCAACATAACCAGCTCGATAACCTATTGCTATAGATTCTATCCCTTGATTATAATAGCCAGCTTCACTACCTATTGCTACACTTCGTACTCCTTGATTAGTATAACTAGCTTGATAACCTATTGCTATAGAATTTACTCCTTGTCCAGTAAAACTAGCGAAGGGACCTATTGCTACACTTCGTATTCCTTGATTATTATTACCAGCTGCATTACCTATTGCTACTGAATCTATATCTTGTCCAGTATAACCAGCTGCATAACCTATTGCTATAGCAGTTGCTTTTTGATTATGATAGCCAGCACTAATTCCAATACCTATTGGATCTATAGAAAAACTAGAAGCTAAAGCTGAATTTGTTATCGTATATGTTGAACCATTAAATGTTACACCAATACCTAGACCTCCAGTAATACCAATAAGCGATGTTATTGTATATGTTGAACCGTTCAATGTTACACCAATACCAGTACCTCCAGTAACACCAATAAGCGATGTTATTGTATATGTCGACCCATCAAAGGTTACACCAATACCAGTACCACCAGTAACACCAATAAGCGATGATATTGTATATGTTGAACCGTTCAAAGTTACACCAATACCAGTACCTCCAGTAACACCAATAGTTGCATTCGTTGATGTTATTGTATATGTTGAACCATTAAATGTTACACCAATACCAGTACCTCCAGTAACACCAATAGTTGCATTCGTTGATGTTATTGTATATGTCGAACCATTAAGTGTTACACCAATACCAGCACCTCCAGTAACACCAATAGTTGCATTCGTTGATGATATTGTATATGTCGAACCATTAAATGTTACACCAATACCAGCACCTCCAGTAACACCAATAGTTGCATT
>Ga0114969_10002254_pt1 | contig 15916 bp, 11 predicted proteins | sample M_130807_MF_Meta_FD_87316 | JGI IMG/M metagenome (GOLD analysis project Ga0114969, IMG submission 87316) | Freshwater microbial communities from Lake Montjoie, Canada to study carbon cycling - M_130807_MF_MetaG | ecosystem: Environmental > Aquatic > Freshwater > Lake | place: Lake Montjoie...
CTATTGCGTTCTTCGTAGTGGCAAGCGGCATGCGTTCTTGCCCCATGGGTTACAGCACATGTTCGGATCATATCCGCGTGCTTTAATTGTTCGTTGCTTATGCCGCTTCATTGAGGATCAGGATCAGAAGAATAACCATTCAAGCATTTCCGCCCGGAAGTTCTTTTATAAGGGAAGTCCCGACGACGGGCTCGGCCTTAGCGCGCGGTTAAATTGAAAATTCAAAATGTATATTTTGTGGCGAGACTTGGTTCACCACGTAAATAAAAGCCGGTGGCAACGGTCCGCGGAAAAAGAAAAGCCGGAAAACCGTGTTGCGATTTTCCGGCTAGTTTTGAACCCCTGCGGCGGATTAGTGCCGGTATTGCTGAACGCGTGTCGCACGCAACCCTGGCATACCGAAGCGCTCGATGGCGCGCTGCCATGCAAGGAATTCTTCGACCGTCAGCGTATAGCGACGGCACGCATCTTCCAAGCTTAGCAAGCCACCTCTGACTGCCACCACCACTTCGGCCTTGCGTCTTATAACCCAGCGCTTCGTGCCTGGCGGCGGCAAATCAGCCAAGGTGAGCGGACTGCCGTCGGGCCCGATCACATAACTGACGCGCGACCGGCGCTGCTCCTCAGCCATTTCTCTCATGCTCCACCTTCATTACCCCACCACGCGGAAGGTAGCGCACGCGGTTTAAGAAACCGAAAAACGGCAGGGTAAAAGAAGCGATAAGACAAGGGCTTTGCTGCCATCAAATATGGAAACGGCGCCTTCATACTTCTAAAGACGCCGTTTCACCGGTTACTGCTTGATCTGCATCAATTCCTGCAGCATTTGATCTGCCGTCGTGACGATACGTGTGGCGGCGGAATAGGCGCGCTGCGTTGTGATCAGATCGGAAAATTCCTTTGCGAGATCGACGGTTGACGCTTCCAGCGAGCTCGAAGCAATCGCGCCGGCGCCGCCGGTTCTCGGCTCCAAGATGGTGGCTACGCCCGATGAATCGGTAAGCTGATAAGCGTTGCCGGCCATCGGCGTCAGTTCGTTGGCATTGGTGAAGGTTGCGAGCGCAACTTTGAACACGCGCTTCTCAATGCCGTTGTCGAACAACGCGGTCACGTAACCGTCTCTGTCGACCGACACCGACGTCAACGCGCCATAGGGAGCGCCGTCGACATTCGCGGCCGTCAGCGCGGACGGCGCATCGAACTGCGAAACGCCGTTTGACTGGCCCACCGTGCCGAACGAAATGTCGATCGATTGCGGCAACAGGCCCGTGGTTGTTGCCCAGGGAATATTCATGGTGATGGACGGCGGGCTCAGCAAAGAGCCGTCGGCATTGAACTGAAGCGTGCCCATGGCCACCGGGTTGCCGCTGGCGCCGCCGATGTCGGCAAGGTTGCTGCCCTGGTATGAGATTTCATATTCCCAGGTATCGGCGCTCGATTTGACGAACGAGAGCTGCATCGGACGTGCCGTGCCCTGGCTGTCATAGACGTTCACGGTCTGCTCAAATTGCGGCGTTACGATTCCCGCATTCATATCGCCGGGCGTATACGGAGAAACCGCCGTCGCGGAGGCCTGCAAATTGGCACGCAGCGTCATGCTCTCGGACGCTTGTGCCGTTCCGTTCAGGCTGCCCAGATTGATCAGGTCCAGTGAGTTGCGGTTCACCGGCATGCTGCCGTCCGATTGAAGCTGCCATCCTTCCAGATAAAGGCCGGCGGAGTTTTTCAGGCGGCCCGTCGCGTCAGGCGAGAAGGAGCCGGCGCGGGTGTAAAGCATCGAAGCCGGATTGGCCGGGTTGTCGGTCACGATGAAGAAACCGCTTCCGGAAATGGCCATGTCCGTAGAATTGCCCGTGGAGGTCAAAAGCCCCTGCTCGGTCACCCTTTGGCTCGAGCTGACCTGAACGCTGGCTGGGGAAATATCCTTCGCCGACCCGGATGTCGCCAGGAATGTCGAGAAATCCGCGCGGCTGGTTTTGTAGCCGATCGTATTGACGTTGGAGATGTTCGAAGAGGTCACGCTAAGCGCGCGGCTATTCGCATCAAGGCCGGACACGCCGGTAAGCAATGCGCCGTAGAGGCTCATTGTACTGCTCCATAATCTTTACGGCCTTGGGCATTCTTGCCTGTTGGGCCAATTGGTTCCGCCTGGCCGTTTCTCGGCCAGGCAGTGGCTTCATTGACCCGAGATGTGGGCCGCCTTGCTGAGGGGCACCCGCATGGTGCCGATCATCAGCGCGGGTTCTGTTCCGGAGAGATCGACTTCCTCGATCGTTCCGTTGCTTGATATGGCGCTATCGATTTTGCTCTTGTCGGCGCCGATTGCGGCGACCTTCAGCGTGTAGGTTCCTGCCGGCATCAGGGCGCCCGAGGCATCCTTGCCATCCCAATTGAAGGTGTGCGGCCCGCGGAGTTTCTCCGCATCCGCCGTGTAGACCGAATGCCCTTTGGCGTCGGTGATGACGATCCTTGCGGTCGCGGCCGTATTCGGCAGCGTGTACGTCCATTGCGCTTTTCCGTCGATCAGCGAAGCCGTGCCGTCGATCAGGGTGAGCTTCTTGCCGAGATAGGACACAGCGGCGGTCGCCGTCTGTGATTTGGTCAGCGCGATCAGACTCTCAAGGCTCTTGTTGGAATTGATCTGCTGTTCCACCTGCGAGAACTGAACGAGCTGCTGCGTGAACTGGTTGGAGTCCATCGGCGACATCGGGTCTTGGTTTTTCAACTGCGATGTCAGAAGCGTCAGAAACGTGTCGAAACTCGACGCCAGCGTTTTCTGCGCCGTCGTTGCTTGACTCGTGCTTGCCGCCGATGTTGCGGATGTTACATCCATGGCCTGCTCCTAAACTCTGATGTCCAATTGTGTCGTGGGCAGCCCGTATGCCTGGGCAGCCAGTGCCGCGCGTGCGGTAATTGATGCGTTGGCGCTCGCAGCATCGGCCGCGCCGATCTGCAGCCCGCGGCTGCGGCCGCCTTGTGGATCGCGCCAGGTTTGCGACCGGCCATCGCCTTTGAGCGAAAAGCTGAGTCCGCCCGACATATTCAAACCGGCGTCCTTCAGCGCGCGTTCCAGTGCCGAGGCGTCCTTCTGCAACAGCTCCAGCGTCTGCGGCTTGTCGGCGCTTAGCTCCGCCTGGGCATGGCCGTGCGCGTCGACGCTGAGATTGATCTCAATCTTTCCGAGTTCGACAGGATCGAGCCGAATGGAGAAGTTGCTTTCGCCGTTGGAAGAATGCGCCGCGATCTTCAGCGCCATTTCGTCGAAAGCCGCGTGGCCGGGAACATTCGGCGCGGTGAAAGCAAGTTTAACCGGAACGTCCTGCTCGGGTCCCCGCGTTACCCCGGTTGGGGCAGCCATCTCCATGCCTTGCGGCATTGTGGCGGGAGACGGAAGCATGGGCTCGTTGGAGCCGGGATGAATTGGCGGAGCGGAAGGAGCGGGCGCTGGTTCGCTTCGTACGGTCTGAGGCGCGGCCAAATCGGCGGCGCCGCCGGTGTCCGCAGCATCGTGTGCCTTTGGTGCGTCCGCTACCGGCGCGGCATCGGCAATGTGAATCGCCGCCGGTTTCATCGCAGGTTTGGTCTGGTCGTGCGCGTGCTCTGCCGGGAGGACAGGCGCAATTCTGCCGGCATTTACATCCTGGCGATCCACGGTAACCGGTTGTGAAGATGCGTCCGCATCATCCGCACTTTTGTTGGAGGACGTGCGCAACGGCGTACGCGCGGGCCGTGGCGCGGGAGCCGGCTTTGCTGACGTCTCGCGCAGGACCGGTTCAGAGAGGTTGACTGGCGCATCGGTGGTTTGCGGTGTGGCCACCGTGGCGGGGCGCGAGCCGGCATTTGCCGAAGCGGCATCAACCGCATCGCTCTGTGGACTTGGGACGCTTGTTGCAAGAGCCGGCGCCGGTTGATCGGTTTCGCCGGTTGGCGCGGATTGCGCGGCAGCAGGCGCGGGCGCCGCATTGGCGGCAGGGCGGATCGCGGGACGCGGCGCGGCCTCTGCGGCGTGCGATGCGCCGGCATCGGGATGGGCGCCTGAGTCTTTCGGCTCCCCGGGCGCGTTCGATGCGCGGCCGTCCGTCTGAGCGTCAAATGAGCTTTTGTCTTCTGCTACGCGCGTGCTGTTCGCAGGCGCAGGATTTGGCGAAGCTGGTGGCGTGGCTTCAGTTGTCTCGGGCTGGGCATTCGCGCCCGCGTTGTTCACCGGCGTGCCGTTTGTCGAAGCAGGCGTGTTCTGATCCGTCTGAGAAACCGTATTCGCGGAGACAGCAGACGCGGAAGCTGCCTGCGGCTTCGGCGCGGCCACGTTCAGCTGGATAAGATTGGCATTGCGAGGAGCGGGCGCGACGACATTGCCGGTATCATCGGAAGACGTCGAAATGCGTTGCGATTGCGCGGCGGCGCGATGGGGCAATGGCACATCGCGTTGGGCGACGAAGGCGTTGCCGTCGGCGTCAATCTGGGTGGCGGGATTTTGGCCGGCTGTGGCGCCAGCCGGAACGGGGTGCGTCTGTGTGCGGCCCTCGGCATTTTGTGCCGTTCCCTGCGCCGCTGTTGTAGGAGTTGGGTTCACGATCGTCGCCGGCCGTTCCGTGCTTCCGTTCGGGACCTGTGGAGACGCTGGCCGCTGCGGTTCGCCCGGTGCGGCTCCTTGGGCCGAAAGTTCGGTTTGGCTGGGGAGACTGCTGTTCGCCGGTAAGTTGTTTGCGGCTGGTTCGGGGTTCGCGCCTGCCGTGACGGGGCTCGTATTCGGGCTGGCTGCGCTCGCGGCGCCCGTTGGTACTTCAGCGAAACCCGGCGAAGTACCGGCCGGCATCGGCGTTGCCGCGTTTGGCTTTGCTGCTGCCGGCGTTGCGGGCGCCGATGGCTCTTCCGCTCCGGATTGCATGTTGGTCTGCGGAGCAACAGCCGGAGCGTTTGCCGGAATTGCTGGAGATGCTTCGGACGGCGCCTCCATCTGCGGCTGCGTGGCCTGAGAAAGGACATCGATCGGACGCGGTTGTTGCTCGGGCATGGGTAGCGCCGCCAGCAACTGCGCGATGACGCGCGATGTCATGTCCGAAAGCGACAAGAGATCGACACCGAAATCCGGCTCATCGTTCGTGGACTCTGTCTTCTCCTGCTTCGATGCAACGCGCGGTCCCTGAACCGCAGGAAGGGCGTGCGTCTCTTGCGGCGATGCTTCGGCATTCTCCGCTTTGGCCGGGCTGGCGGTTTCCTTGGCGCTGGCTACCGGCTGCGGAGCAGGAAGCGGCCGTGAGGCCGTTTGCGTCAGCGGGTCAAAGCCCGTCGTCACCAGAGAAGTAATATCGTCCGCCGCCGGATGATTTGGCATTGCGGGCGCAACAGCGGCCGTCACATCCAGGGTGTCAGTTAGTGCGTGCGCTTCTGCGGATACAGTTTGAGGTTGCTGCGGCTTTGTATTCAGAATCTGCGTCGTCTGCGCTGGTACGGTTGCGCCTGGCGCCGGCGCTGCGGTAACGCTGGATATAGGCTGCTGTTCGTTGCCGCTTAACGCGTCTTCCTTTGCGCCGGTCACCAACGGAAGCATTGTTGTTGCGGGCGCTGTCTGGGCCTCGCCGATGAAAGAGGTTTGCGGCGCGCTGAAGAATGAAGAGGGCAGGCTTGACGATTCAGTCTTGCCCGAATTCCCCGATGGGACGGTTGGCGCTTGTGTTGTTTGCGCGCCGGACGCAATTGGCGGCTGCTCTACCGGAAGATCTGGCTGCGATGACTCCGGTTGCAATTGTGGCGTGGCAGTCTTTGCTGTCGTGCCTGCCGCCACCGGCTCCGCCGCTTCAAAGAACGCGGTGACAAGCGCATCGAACGCCGGATCGCTTCCCGCCGTCGAGACGGCCGGCACAAAGGCCGTCGCGCCTGCGTCGGGCAGTGTCGCAAAAAGCGATGCAGCAGAAACGGTCATGCCAGCTCCGAAGTGATCCGGAGAACCCATTAGCAAGTCTCGGACCACTCTTTGGACAAGCGCCCTTCAGCACGCGAATTGTTGGAAAAGTGCGGTTTGTGGCGATCTTCCTGGTTCTGCGCCCCACCCCGTTTGCACGTTCGTGCCCGGCACGAACTGCCGCCTGGGGCAAAGCCTTCCTCCTCCCCCCGGCCGTCATTTGCGATTTCCTAAGTATGTTCGGCTTTTTGCGCTGGCACCGGCTTTGCAAAGGCTCGCACGAAACTCTGTCTAATGCGCGGGAAGCGAAGGCTTACCATGGCTCTGAACGGCGTCATCTCCAGCGGTCTTACTGCAATCGCGACGAACAGCGCGGCGATGCGAGTGACCTCGGACAATATTGCCAATGTGAATACGCCCGGTTACGTGCGGCGCGTCGCGCAGCAATCGACGCTGGCGCCCGGTGGCCAGCTTGCCGGCGTGCAGCTCTCCGAAGTCCAGCGCATCGTCAACGCCTATCTGGACAAGGAGGTCCTGACCTCCAACGGGAATGCATCGCGATACACCGTCCAGTCCAGCATGATGGATCAGCTCAATGCGTCGCTGGGCGAACCGGGCGACGGCTCATCCATCGGCTCTCGTCTGGATGCCGTCTATGCCGCTCTCGGACAGTCGGCGCTCGATCCAAGTTCGCTGGCAAACCGGCTCGGTGCGCTCAACCGATTTAACGGCCTCGCCCAGGAAATTTCCAACCTCGCCGGTTCGATCTCCGATATGCGGACGGCCGCGGATCAACAGATCGGCTCCGTGGTCTCCGAGGCCAATATTGTCATAAAGAAGATCACCGATCTCAATCCCCTCATCCAGCACGCGACGATCGCCGGCGATACCGGAAGCGGCCTCCTCGACCAGCGTGACACGTTGGTATCGCAACTCTCCTCGCTCATCGGCATTCGGACGCTGACGCAAGCCGACGGGCGGATGTTCATCTCGACGACCGATGGCGTACAGCTCGTCAGCGACAATTATGCGGTGCTCAAGTTCCAGCCCAGCTCCGGACCGTCCTTCAAGCCGGTGATGGTGCAAACGATGAACCGGATCAGCAATCAGCCGGTCGGCTCGCAGCAGATTCTAGAGCCGCATGTGAGCAATGGCGAATTGCGCGGCCTTCTGGATATGCGTGACGAGACGCTCAGCGGGCTTGGTCAGGAGCTTGGATCGCTGGCCCAGACGCTTTCGTCCGCGTTCAATGCCGTACACAACGCAAATGCCGCCATTCCGCCGCCGGGATTGCTGCAGGGACGCAACACCGGCCTGCTCGGCACGGACGCACTGAATTTTACCGGCGCCACGACCATCGCAATAGCCGATGGCAGCGGCGTCAAACAGCATGACATCGCCATCGATTTCGACGCCGGCACGTTGAGCGTGGACGGCGGTCCAACCGCCGGTCTTGGCGCCAGTGTCGACAGTTTTGTGCTGGCGTTAAATACGGCGCTCGGAAGCAACGGATCGGCAAGCTTCGTCGATGGTGCGCTGAAGCTTTCCGCCACGGGCGGCAATGGTTTCGTCATCGCCGACGATAGCGCCAATCCGACCTCGCGCGGCGGCGTGGCCTTCTCGCAGTATTTCGGATTGAACGACCTGTTCACTTCCAGCGGAAACACCGTTCTGACGACTGGACTTACTGCCTCCGACTCGCACGGGCTCTCGGGCGGCTCGATTTCGCTCGTCTTGAAGGGCCCCGAGGGGCAGCGTGCCGGAGAAACAACCGTTGCAGTTACTGGCGCAACCGTTGGCGACGTGATTTCCGCCCTGAACACCGCAATGGCCGGTAAGGCCAATTTCGCGCTGGATGCGAATGGCGAGGTGCAGGTGACAACCGGCCTTGGTTACAGCGGCTACGATCTTGAAATAACCGCGGACACCACAATGCGAGGGACGACGGGCCAAAGCTTTACCTCGCTGTTCGGAATCGGCGTCGGCAACAAACTCGCTATGGCGCAGAATTTTTCGCTCGCGTCCGGTGTGGCGAATGCGCCGCAGCGGCTGGCGTTCTCCAAGCCGACTATAACCGCAACGGCCGTGGTCACTGCCGGCGACAATCGCGGTTTGCTGGCGCTTCAGGACGCGATGACGCAGACGCACAATTTCGCCAGCGCGGGCGACTTGCCGGGACGTTCCGTTCGGCTCAGCGATTTCACGGCGGCCTTCTATCAGGATGCCGCCAGCCGCGGCTCGTCCATCAATGCGGCGCAATCGGCCGGCGATACGCGCCTCAAGCTCGCGCAACAAAGCCAGAGCGAGAAGGAAGGCGTCAATCTGGATGAAGAACTGGCAAAAATGATGAGTTTGCAACAGGCCTACAATGCCGGCGCGCGCCTGCTTGTGGTCGCACAACAGCTGTATGATGCGCTGTTGCAAGTCGTGGGAGCCTGATCATGTCCGTCGATCGTATCGGCACTGCCGCACATGCCAATTTGATGCTCTCGCAAATTCTCAAAGCGGAATCCGCCGTCGATACCGCCAACCGCCAGGTCGTCACAGGCAAAGTTTCAACAACCTATTCCGGGTACGGCGATAAGACCGCTCTTATGGAAGCGGCGCGTTCGGCGGCGGCGCGATCCGATGCCAATGTCGGCGCGGCCACGCAAGTTTCCACGCGCTTGGACTTGCAGGACGCCCAGCTTAATCAGCTCTCCGAACTCGTCAGCCAGGTGCGCCAGACGCTCACCAAGTCTGCGGCCGATCAGGATGCGACGGCGCTGATGAGCCAGATGCAAGGCTTTTACAACCAGGCGGTTGAAATCCTGAACGCCAAGGACTCCAACGGCTATGTCTATGGCGGCGACAACAATCAGGTGCCGCCGGTAACGGCAACCGATCTCAACAGCCTCGCCGCGCTTCCCTCCGTGGCCGACGCGTTCGTCAACGGACAGGTGAAAACCACGGTGCGCATCGGCGAGTCGCAGACGGTAGAGGTGGGTATGCTGGCATCGGATGTGGGATCGCAGCTTCTCACTTTGTTCCAGCAAGTCGCGCAATTCGATTCCGGCGCCAACGGCCCCTTCGGCACGAAGACCACGCCGGCGCAGCAAGCCTTCCTGGAATCCTCGATCCAAACGGTGGCGGACGCCGCCGAAGGCATCAACGGCGCATCGGCGGTGAACGGCATTCGCTACCAGATGGTGCAGGACACCATGACCCAGCTGAGAGCGCGCTCGTCGGTATACTCCAGCTTCGTCTCCAGCATTCAGGACGTCGATATGCCGGAAGCTTTGTCGCGGCTTAACCAGAGCAACATCGCGCTCCAGGCGGCCTTTCAGGTGACGGCGACCCTCAACCGCACTTCGCTGCTCGACTATTTGAAGTAGCGGCCCGGCGGCGGCGGCGCGCTTGCCGCAGACGCGAGAACCACAGCATTAACCGTCCCGCCAACCAGATGACCGCGGCCACGGCCAGGAAGGTGGTGAAGCCGACCCAGGATTCGGCGCTGCCGGTCGTCATTGCCGCCAAGCCCAGCAAAACGACGGTTACCGCGATCCAGCACGCGGCCCAGTACAGAAGTTCGGCCAAATCCGACAGCATGGGCTGCACCTTAACGCAAAGGTGCAGGGCTTGCGCGGGGGGCGGGTCTGCCTATAGTCCGCCGCCAAATGAGCCCCGACCTGAACAGTCTTGGCATTGCCAAGCCCGCACACCGCACCCGCGTGGTCGCCGCCATGTCGGGCGGGGTGGATTCGTCCGTCGTGGCAGGGTTGCTGGCGCGCGAAGGCTACGACGTCGTCGGCGTGACGCTCCAGCTTTACGACCATGGCGCCGCGGTGAAGAAAAAGGGCGCCTGCTGCGCCGGGGCGGACATTCACGACGCCAAGCGCGTGGCCGAAAGACTGGGCATTCCCCATTACGTGCTGGATTACGAAGAGCGGTTCCGCCGCGCTGTGATCCAGGATTTTGCCGATTCCTATGCCCGTGGCGAGACGCCCATTCCCTGCGTACGCTGCAACGAGCGGGTGAAGTTCGGCGATTTGTTAACCACGGCACGCGAGCTTGGCGCCGATGCGCTGGCCACGGGTCATTATGTGCGCTGGGTTGCGGGGGCGCAGGGCGCGGAACTGCATCGTGCCGCCGATGAGGCCCGCGACCAGAGTTATTTCCTTTTCGCCACGACGCCGGCGCAGCTGGACATGCTGCGCTTTCCCTTGGGCGACATCGAAAAGAGCAAGGTGCGCGATATCGCGGCCGAGTTGGGGCTGGGCGTGGCCGCCAAGCCGGATTCGCAGGACATCTGCTTCGTGCCGCAGGGGCGCTATAGCGATGTGGTGATGAAGCTCAATCCCGGCGCCGCCGAACCCGGCGACATCGTCGATTTGGAGGGGCGCGTTGTCGGCCGTCACTCCGGCATTATCCATTTCACGGTCGGCCAGCGTAAGGGGCTGGGGCCTTCCGGTAACGAGGAGCCGCTGTTTGTGCTGAAGCTCGATGCGGCGGCGCGGCGCGTGATCGTCGGGCCGAAGGAAGCGCTCCGTGTAAGGAAGATCGCCCTTGCCCATGTGAACTGGCTGACCGAAACGGGCGAGGGCGCCCTGACCTGCCGGGTCAAGGTGCGGTCCACGCGGGCAGCCGTTCCGGCCCGGGTGACGCGCCAGGACGGCGGGCGGGCCGAGGTCGAGTTGCTTAACGGCGAGGACTCGGTTGCGCCGGGCCAGGCGTGCGTTTTTTACGAGGAAGGGAGTACCCGCGTGCTCGGCGGCGGCTGGATCGTCCGCTCCGAACCCGTCCGCGCCGCGGCTTAATCTCAAAGCGGCGGCAAACCAGGCGGCCCGCCTTGACAGGGGGGAAAGCCGCCCCTTACATCCCCGCCCTCGGGCAGCGTGGCAGCGTAGCTCAGTGGTAGAGCAGGGGAATCATAATCCCTTGGTCGGGGGTTCAAATCCCTCCGCTGCTACCAATAATATCAAGATGTTACCGGGTGACTTCAGCTCCTTAAAGTGCTGGTAATGGGAACCTGGGTACCACCCTGGGTACCAATTCGCTTTGAAATTTTGAAATTCGGTGCACGTATTGGGGGATGGGGCGCGAATCCAGATCTCACGTCACCGACCTAAAATTGTGGAAGGCGAAAATCCCGGGGCTCTCGATAGGCTCAAAAAGGTCGTGAATTGAGATATTCGCCTTAGGCGTTTTCTCTGGGAGGGATGCTGACTGGTCATAGGTGCAGAGAGAATTGTATCCGTTAGCCAGCGCTTGAATTCGGGATAGTCGCTGAACTGCTTGAACAGTTCGGTGTCGTCTTTACCTCAAGCCGATGATCACGCCCGTAGGTGCCTTGTCGTGCTCGATCCGGGCGTTCTGCTTGTCCGAGTTCCGCTTCGCGTTCTGATAGGCGGCGCTCGCTGCGACTTTGTTAGGGATCTCGGTAGCATCAAGCGACGGATGCGGTCGGTATGGCCGATTTAACAAGCCGGGATTACGCCTCGGAGCGAGGCGCGAGCGTAGGCCCTCTGCTCAGAGGTGAGCCTCAGATAGCCTTGGATCGCCCCGAATTCTTACCGAACTTGCGAAGATGCTCCGAGCGTTGTGGCACTGAATGGCTTCGACGGCTCGCCGTTGATCATCAGGCGGAGGTAGATGCGGTGATTGGGGAGACCGATCAGATCCTCGGCGATAAACACCGGCTCAAATTCACGCGCGAGATAGGCGGCGTCTTCGGCACCCACGCGAAAAGAGATGAGCGTGCCGGTATTCCCCAGGACGGCATGCCGGACTTCCGGTTCCAGCTGATGAAAATATTGGTGGGCGAGGACAAGCCCAACGGCGTATTTGCGTAGTTCGGCCGTCATGTTGGCGACGCTTAGGGTGGTGAAAGTCTGGAATTCGTCGGCATAGACGTAGAAGGGCCGCCGCTGGCTTTCCGGAAGAGATGCCCGGCTAAAGGCCGCGAGCGAAATTGCCGTGATGACGAGCCCGCCGGCAAGGCTGGCGCTGTCGGCGCCGATCTGACCCTTGGCGAGATTGACGATGAGAATTTTTCCGTCGTCCATGAGTTGCCGGAAGCGCAATGGCTGTTGTGGTTCGATGAAAAACCGATAGAGCCGCCGATCGGCAAGAAAGGCGGAAACCTTGTTCTGGATGGGAGCGATCGCTTCTGCCTGATAGCGATAACTGTACTTGGGATATTCGGTGCGCCAGAAGGAGCGTACCTGTTCGTTGGCCGTATTGGCGATGACGTGATGCCGAAATGATTTGTCCGCGTAGAGGCGTAAGACGTCCGCGAAGGTCGTGTCCGGAAAATCGAGCAGAGCAAGAAGGGTGTTGCGCAGAATATGTTCCATGCGCTGGCCCCAGGCGTTGGGCCACATCTTCTCGAACAGCTCCATGATACCCGAGGCGACGAGGCTGCGTCGTTCCGGCGAAACATGGGTCAGCGGGTTATAGCCGTAGGGCTGCGCGGGATCGGGCAGGTTGACATAGACGAGATCGGATCGGCGCCATTCCGGAACGCGCGCCACGACCCGCGCGGCGAGATCGCCGTGGGGATCGATAAGGGCGCAGCCGCGCCCAGCCTGAAGGTCCTGATCGAAGAGGGTTTCGAGCAAGGTTGATTTGCCGGTGCCGGTCTTACCTATCACGTGCATGTGGGAAAGACGGTCGGCCTGTCTGATACCGAATCTTATTCCCTGATTACGAAAATTGGTCTTCGCGAAATACGAAACGGTTTGGCCGGAATCCATCCCTCAACAATACGCGTGGCCCAATAACCGTCATGACGTGGGAAGGGGAAGTATCCGGCGCATTCTCGCGTCTTCGATCATGCCAATAAGAAAAGACCGGCACGTGGTGTGCCGGTCCAAGTCTCAATTCGTTATCTCAATTCATTCCGCCACGGCAATTGCCGCGGTCTCGTTCATGGATTCCAGTTGCGCTGCCGAAATCCTTAGCGGTTCTGGAAGCCAATCTTTGCCTTCGAGGAGCATTTGGGCATCGTGGCCCATCTGGCTCTTCTTGCGTTCGGAAATGCGGTGCGCCGCTTCTTTCGACACGCCTTCCGAAACGGCCTTCAGGATCTGATCCTTTCTTACCCGGTCGAAGAATCCAGACTGCGTCGGTTGCCACCAGTCCGTCATATCGAGCGAGATGGCGCGGGCGAGTTGGTCCGCTTGGATTGACCGCCCCGTCCCTTCCCATTGCCGATGCACCGCATCGACGGTTATGGCCGTGCAATAGGCGAGAAGTTCGAGACGCTCGGATATTTGCATCCGCGCAAGACAGTCCCAAAGTTCGTCAATGGGCGGAAGACGTTCCGCCCAGAAATTGTGACGGGCAAGCATCGCCGCCGCTGCTTTGCTTTCGCCGACGGATTCGGAAAATTTTCCGAGATCGGCGATTGCAGGCGTTATTTCGATGCAGCACTTCGCGGAGCTGTTGAAGAAGATTCGGCCCACGAGCGCGTGTAGCAGCGCCACCAATGCCTGATCGGGCTGACTTGCGAGGACTTCCCGCAAGGCTGCCGTCCGGTGCGCGGAGAGATCGACAAGCACTGCTTCGGAATAGCCGTTGGAGGATTTCTCCTTCTTGGCGGACACATTTTCCATCCGCTCGCCTTGCTCTCGCGGCTCTTCTTCAACCCGCCTGTCTTCCGGCTTCACCAATCCCAGGACGATTTGCGGCTTGCCGTGGTAATCGATGCCGATGATTGCCCCAGCGCGGCTCTTTTCTTCCTCGGGCCATATTTCTTTCTTGGCTTGGAGGGCGGCAAGCTCGGCAGAGACTTGGTCGAATTCGGCGGCGACGTTTTCGTCTCCGTCTTCTTCTATAGTCGCCACCAGTTCGTCATAGCGTTCTGAAATAGCGCTGAGGCGGGCTTCGTCTTCTTCCGACAGCGCCACCACGATAGTTTTCACGCGGCCCAAACGGGCGAGGTGATTGAAGTCCGTTTCGAGCATGCATTCCACCCACCCCCAACCTTCAGCTTTGACCGTCTCGGCCTCCGCCTGGAGTTTCTCGGCCACAAGCCGGTCGAGAAGCTGGCTGTCCGTGAAATACCCCTCCTCCTCGGGCTGGAAGAGATCGCGGACCACAACGCCGCCCGCTTCCTCATAGGCTTTGGCACCGACGAACCGGGCTCTGCGATCCCCACTCTCGACATGGGATTTGGTGAGGAACCGCCGAATCGCTTGGGGCGACAAATCCCCAAAAGGACTCTCAAACCAGAATTCTTCTTGCGCCTTATGATCGTCCGAGATGGTGAAGGCCATCATCTGTTCGAGCGTGAGTTTCCCCGAACGGTACTCCGCCATGAGGCGCGGAGAGACCGCGGCAAGTTTCAAACGCTGCAGCACCACGGCCGGAGAAAGTCCAAACCGCGCCGCAATGTCTTCCGCGGGAAGTCCATCTTTCTGAAGCCTGAAAAACGCTTCAAACTGATCCGCCGGATGTACCGGTGCCCGGACGATATTCTCCGCCAGAGAGATTTCCACCAGATTGATGGAGCCCTCGCGGTCCAAGGCAAGACAGGGAACTGGATGGTCGCGGCTGATCCTCTTGCGCTTGAGCAGAAGTTTGAGCGCCGCCAGCCTGCGACCACCGGCGACAACTTCGTAACTATCGGGCTGGCCGTCATCGGGGTTGTCTTCGCGCCGAACGATAAGATTTTCGAGAAGGCCATTGGCCTCGATGCTCGCGGCCAATTGTTCGACGTCGGAAAGGGGATCGGTCTTTCGAATATTGATCTTGGATCGTTTCAATTGGCAAAACGGAATCGTCATGAGCGTGTTGCCCATTATGTTTCTCCTGAGTTTTGGGATTACGGGATGCGCTGGAGGAATTTTCGACCCGAGCCGAAGCACGGCCGGTTCCTCTGCGCCGGTACGGACCGATAAAGATCGTGGTCCGCGTCTATCGTCGTGCCCGCATGCCGTCAGAAGTAGACGTGGAAATGATCGTAATCACGCACATCCGTGGCAGCATGCCGCATTCCCACAGCTGACGTTCAAACAATTGAACCGGTATCGTGAAATTAATGACGAAAGCTGGAATGCAACTTTTCGGCGCCCTGTGGCCAATCCCGTATTGATTCATGCGCCATGGGGATAAGAGACTTTCCTATCGTTTACGTCCGCTATGATTAACCCATGCACGGCGACATGGAGCGAACGGCGACGGCAAGCAGCGACGTGTCGCGGCCTGCCGCGACACGCGGTGACAGCGACTATTCCCTTTCCATCGAAGAGGCTCTCGCTCGCTATGAGGCCGCAGGTATTCCGCGAACGCGCCGAAGCGTGCAGCGCTATTGCGCCAACGGCGCGATCGATGCGCACCGTATTGAAACGCCGTTCGGCGAAAAATTCCTAATTATGCCCGAGTCGGTGGATCGCCATATTGCTTATATCCATGAGGTGCGCCCTGTCGCGGCAAGTCACGACCTGACGCGGCCTGTCACGACAAATGCCGCCGTTGAAAATGCTTTCGAGTTTGAACCGGCGACAGGGGACGACAAGGAGCGAACGGGAGCGGCAAGCAGCGACGTGTCGCGGCCTGTCGCCGCCAGCGTACGCATCGTCGAGATGCTCGAAAGCGAGAACCAATTCCTGCGAGAGCAGATCGTGGTGAAAGACAAACAGATCGCGGATCAATTGGAGCGTGCTCACGAAGTAAATTCTCTGGTGAGTGGCTTGCAGCGGATGCTGGCGCCGTTGCTTTCGAGAGGGGATCGTGGCGACGATCCGCGCGCCTAGAGAGCCCGGGCCGGGGCATCACCAAGACTATTATCCCCGTGTGCAAAAACCTTAAGCAGCCAAGCATGGTAAAATTCACTCATGGAGGAACGCCGCGAAGGGAGGTTGGTTTCGATCGGTGAAGCGATTGAACGCAACATCGAGCTTGCAACGCTATAAATCGCGGGAGCAAAGTGTACCACTGAACCGGCTTTGATTTGGCTGCTGAAGGCGGCGGCAAAGTGTACCGGTCCTGCTAGGCCGTCTTTATGTCTTGAAGGGCATGGAGGGGCTGGAA
>Ga0114969_10002255_pt1 | contig 15910 bp, 13 predicted proteins | sample M_130807_MF_Meta_FD_87316 | JGI IMG/M metagenome (GOLD analysis project Ga0114969, IMG submission 87316) | Freshwater microbial communities from Lake Montjoie, Canada to study carbon cycling - M_130807_MF_MetaG | ecosystem: Environmental > Aquatic > Freshwater > Lake | place: Lake Montjoie...
ACGGCATTTCGTCGCGGATCGAGTCCTTCACGGCGTGGGCGATCGCGTGGGATTGCTCGACGGTCATTCCCGGGTCCACGTGGACGTGCATGTCGACGAGCAGTTGGTAACCCATCCGGCGGACGAGGCACTTCTGGATCTGGTCGACGGCGGGAACGGCGGCGGCGATGTCGCGGATGCGTTCGACGACCTCGGCGGAGGGTTGGGTGTCCATCAATTCCTCGAGGGCGGGGCGGAGGAGGCGCCAACCGTTCCAGGCGATGATGCCGGCGGCGACGATGGCGGCGATGTCGTCCGCACCGGCCCAGCGTTCGCCGCCGACCAGGGCGAGGGAGATGCCGACGGCGGCGGCGAGGGAAGTGATGGCATCGGCGCGGTGGTGCCAGGCGTCGGTGCGGACGGCGGTGCTTTGGGTGGCCTCGCTTTCGCGGAGCACCCAGCGGAAGAGGGTTTCCTTGATGGCAATGACGCCGAGGAGGACGACCAGGGTGTAGGGACTCGGGACGATGTGGGTGCCGAGGAATTCGCGGACGGCGTGGAACCCGATGCCGGCGGCGGCGAGGAGGAGCAGGGTGGAGATGGCGGCCCCGGCGAGGGACTCGGCCTTGCCGTGGCCGTACGGATGGTCGTCGTCGGGCGGGCGGGAGGCCACGGCGAGGCCCTGCCAGACGATGATCGAGCCGATGAGATCGGCAAAGGATTCGACGGCATCGGCGACGAGGGCGTCGGAATGGCCATAGATGCCGGCGGCGAGCTTGGCGAGGCCGAGGATCAGATTGGCGCCGAGACCGACGAGGGTGGCACGGAGGGTTCGCTGGAGTCGCTGGGACAACGGGCGTGAGTGAAGCGGGATCGGGGCGCGGGGGACAATCCCGAACTGGAGGGGAGAAAAGAAAAACGGGCGCCGGTGTGAGCGGCGCCCGTCGCGAAGGATTGGGGACGGGGAATCAGCCCGCTTTGACGCTGGCCTCGATCTCGACGATCTCGGTGGGGACACCGGAGGTCATGCCGAGCTTGGGACGCTCGCCCTTGTGCCACCAGAGGACGAGCGCGCTGGCGATGTAGATGGACGAGTACGTGCCGGTGATGATGCCGGCGAGGAACGTGAAGGCGAAGTCGTTGATCGGACCGCCGCCGAACAGGAACAACACGAGGGTGGCGATGAACACCGTTCCGGAAGTGATGAGCGTCCGGCTCAGGGTCTCGTTCAGCGCGCGGTTCACGATCTCGCGGAACGAGCCGCGTTTGCCGAGGCGCAGGTCCTCGCGGATACGGTCGAAGATCACGATCGTGTCGTTGATCGAGAAGCCGATGATGGTGAGCAACGCGGCGATGAAGGTGGCGTTGAACTGGCGGCCGAGGCCTCCCTCGTGGAACAAGCCGGTGAGGCAGTAGATGCCGATGGTCATCAGCACGTCGTGGAGGACGGCGACCACGGCGCCGACGGCGAAGCTGAACTCATAGCGGAAGGCGACGTAGATCAGGATGCCGAAGAGCGAGAGCAGGGAGGCGAGCACGGCGGCCTTCTGGATCTCGAAACCCACGGTGGGTCCGACGGTGTCGAGTTGGACGCGGTCGAAGGCGGCCTTCGGGAACTTCGCCTTGAGGATGGCCTCGGCTTTGGCGCCGTTGCTTTGTTCGACGGCGTTGGCCTTCGCGGCGTCGGCGGCGTGGGCCACGGTGACGCGCAGGTATTCCTTGGTGCCTTCCTTTTGGTACTGGACCTGCGGTTCGCCGAGCTTGAGTTCCTCGATGGTCCGGCGGATGTCCTCGCGAGCGGGTTTCGCCGCGACGTCGAAGCGCAGGGTGACGGTGTCGCCGCCCGCGAAGTCGACGCCCAGCAGGTTCTTGCCGCGGATGCCGATGCCGTAGCCGAGGCCGATCACGATGATGAGCCAGGAGGTGATGAACGCGGGCTTGGCCAGACGCATGAAGTCGATGTTGGGCGACTTGATGAGGTGGAGCATGGGGAGCGACTTGCGGTCGCCGGTGGCGAGCCAAGCGTCGAAGATCAGGCGGGTCACGACCAGCGAGGTGAAGAGCGAGACCAGGAGACCGATGGTCAGGGCGACGCCGAAACCCTTGACCGGGCCGGTGCCGAGGATGATCAGCAGCACCGACGAGATCATCGTGGTCAAGTGCGAGTCGAAGATCGTTCCGAACGCCTTGGAATAGGCGGCCGCGACGGCACCACGGATCGATTTGCCGGCGGCAAGTTCCTCGCGGAGACGCTCGTAGATCAGGACGTTGGCGTCGACCGCCATGCCGACGGTGAGCACGATGCCGGCGATGCCGGGCAGGGTGTAGGTGACGCCGAGCGAGCACATCCCGCCGAGGAGCAGCAGGACGTTGATGAGCAGCGCGACGTTGGCCACGAAGCCCGCGAAGAGATAGTAGACCAGCATGAACCCGGCGACGGCGAGGACGCCGAAGACCGCCGAGCGGAGGCCGCTGTCGATGGCGTCCTTGCCGAGGGACGGGTCGACGGCGCGCTCTTCCATGACCCGGAGGGGGGCGGCGAGGGGGTTCTCGAGGGCGGACGCGAGGTCCATGGCTTCCTTCTCGCTGAAGCGCCCGGTGATCACGCCGGAACCGCCGGTGATCGGGGTGTTGATGTTCGGTGCCGAAATGACCTCGCCGTCGAGGAGGATGCCCAAGCGGTGCCCTTGGTGCTCGGTGGTGACGTCCCCGAACAGTTTCGCCCCGTCGCCGGTCAGCGTGAACTGGATCTCGGGTTCGCCGGTATTGATGTTGTGCGAGACGTTGGCGCGCTCGATGTGCGATCCGGTCAGCCCTTTCTCGGCCGAGCGGCGGATCAGGATCGTCTCGTCGCGTTCCGGGGGGACGTTGGCGTTGGCATTGGCGCTGCGACGGGCGCGGATGACCTTCAGTTCGTAGCCCGGCGGGATGCGCCCGCTCTTGACGTGATCGGAGCTTTGCGGGTCGAGGATGCGGAACTCGAGGTAGGCGGCACGCTGGATCTGCGAGCGGGCGGCTTCCTTCGCGGCCTCGGTGAGGCCCGGCAACTGGACGAGGATCCGGTTCTCACCCGCCGATTGGATGATCGGTTCGGCGACGCCCAGCGCGTCCACGCGCTTGCGCAACACCTCGATGGCTTGGTCGATGAAGGCCGTGCCCTGGAGCAGTCGCGCCTGGTTCGTGGCGGCCTTGCTCGTGTCCATCTCCAGCAGGAACTGCGTGCCGCCGCGGAGATCGATGCCGAGGTTGAACTTGCCCGCCGCCTCGCGTTGGAGACGGTTCAGGATGGCCTGGGTCGGCGCGGCGATGGAATCGCGGGAAATGTAATTCGTGGGGAAGTACTTCCGGACGTCGTTGGTGCCGATGGCGGCGACGAGGTTCGAGTACGTCAACGTGTCCTGGATCCCGCCGGCGGGTTGGGTGGCGTCGAGTTTGCGGGCCTTGGCGATGATGTCCGTCAAGGCGGTGTCGTTGGCGACGATGGCCGTCTTGTCGAACTGGTCGATCAGGTTCCGCGCCTTGGGCGGATAGATTTCGGAAGCGGCCCAAAAGACCGTGAACAGGACGAGCAGGAGCTTCCAGAGGTGGGAACGATTCATGGCAGGAGATTCATTGGTTGGCGCCGGCATCGCCGGAAACCACTTCGGTCACGGTCGATTTGAGCACCTCGAGTTTGGCATCGCCGCACCGGATGGTGACGGTGGTGTCCTTGACGGTGAGGGCCGTGCCCACCAAGCCGGAGCTGGTGGTGACCCGGTCGCCGGACTTCAAGGTTTTCAGGCGTTCGGTTTGCTCTTTGGCGCGCTTCTGCTGGGGGCGCAGGACGAGCACCCAGAAGAAGACGAACATGAGCACGATCATGCCGACCGACATGATGGACTGTTGCTTGGCGGCGTTGGGGTCCCCGTTGGCTGGCGGGGGCATCAAGGCGAGCGACGTGGCTGCGACAAGGTGCGGCATGCTTTTGTAAAAATGAGCCCGAAGCCTAGGAATGACACGGCCTTTGGCAAGCGTGGCGTTCGGCACGGACCTCGGAATCGTTCGGCATGGCCGGAACCCCGGACCCCCGTCCGACACCGTCGATCACCCTGCGAAACCCGGCCCGACCGGGGGCTGCGTCACCCCGCGAAGGCGGGTGGCCCGTTGGAAGCGGTTGGTCGATCTGTCTCGAAAGTGGCTGCGCGGCATGTGGATGCGGCGGCCTTTGGCGTGGGTCGCGGCGCCGCCGGGTCAGCGCCAGGACTGCACGGCGTACGCGACGAAATCGCCCTCGTGCTTGGTGGCGATGGTCCGGCGTGTGGCCAGGACACGGTTGAAAACCCTCCGGTACATTTCCTCGCTGACCAACACTTCGCGACGCTCCGCACCGGTGCAGAAACGAAACGCGCGGTTCACCACGTCGCCGATCACGGTGTAGTCCAACCGTTCGCTGGCCCCCACGAAACCGTGGACGACCTCCCCACAGTGGAGCCCGATGCTGATCTCGCAGGTGACTTCGCCCCGGGCGGCGCGGCGTGCGTTCACCGCCTGGACCGCGGCCTGCATCGCCAGGGCGGCCCGCACCGCCTTCTCGGCGTGCAAGGGATCGTTTTCCGGACTTCCGAAGACGGCGAGCACGGCATCCCCGACGAACTTGTCGAGGATGCCATCGTGCTGGAACACCGCCTCCGCCAGCACGGGGAAATACTCGTTGAGGAGTTCGACGACCTCGGGGGCGTCCATGGTGGCGGCCAAGCGGGTGAAGCCGCAGATGTCGGAAAACAGGACGCTGACGTCGGATCGTTCGCCACCCGGCCGGAGCTTGCCCTGGCGCGCCTGCTGGAGAAGGCGTTCGCGCAGGCGCGGGGAGAAGCTCGTGAGCAAGCGCTCCAGTACCCGGGTATTGGAGCGCAGTTCGTCCTGCAGTTGGTGGTTGGCCACCGCCATCGCCGCGTAGTGGGCGATCACGAGCAGCAGGCGCAGGTCTTCCTCCCCGTGGACCACGCCGGGCGCGGGGGTGTCCACGCACACGACGCCGAGGCATTGGTCCTGCCACACCAGCGGCGCGTACAATCCGGACTCGATGCGGAGATGGCGGATGCTCTCCGCCATTTCCCCGCCGGGGGTGCGCTGCCAGACGAAGCCGGTGCGGCTTTCCATGGCGCGCCGTGCCAGCGTTTCGCTCACCGCCGGCGCGGCATCGGACACATAGGCTGCGAGACGCAGGGCTTCCGGGTGGTCGCGCCCGCGCAGCAGGATCGTCCCGCGGCGCGTTCCGGGGATCGAGCCGACCGCCCGTTCCAGCACGCGTTGCAGCAGGGCATTCAGGGTGCCGGCTTCAGCGAAGGCCGCCGGCAGGTCCAGCAACAGCGCGTGCCTCTGCACGGCTCCCGAAAACGTGGTGCCCGGCGTCAGTTCGCCCCCGAACGAAGGAAGACTCTTCGTGATGGTCGCCTCGCCCGGGGTGGGGTTGCCATGGGTCGCCGGCACCGCTTGCGGCGGCAGGCTCTCGGTGATCGTGAGGGTGGTGTCGCCCAGCACCAGTTCGTCGCCGAGTTTCAGCGGCTGCCGGCCTTGCCCGCGGATCTCGCGGTGGTTGAGCAAAGTGCCCTGGAGACTGCCGAGGTCCTCGTACCAAAAGCCGTCAGGGTCCGTGTCGATTTGTCCGTGTCGGCGCGAGACCGCCACGTCGGGCGCCAACTCGAGGTCGACCGGCGCCCCGACCGAGCCGCGGCCCACGAGCACGGGGAAGCGTTCGCAGACGAAGACCCTCCGGGTGTCGCCGAAGTTGGAGGCGAGCTCGAGCACGACGGGACGCGGGACGGGGTCGGGCATTGGGAATCCGGGGTGCTGCGGTTACTTCGGCCTCACGTCGGGCGCCTTGTACCCGCGGTACCACGACAGGGACCAGAGTTGCTCGAGTTTGACCGACTCGACGTGGCCGTCGGTGAAGACCATGTCGATGGCGCCCGGCAACGGGGCACCGGCCGGGACGGCGAGCACTTTCCGGCCGGACACCGAGCCGTGGCGGGAGATGCAGAAGCGCTGCATCATGGCGGAGTTGCCGCCGGTGGCGACGTCCCGGGCCGGGGTGTCGGAGGGCAGCGGCCAGGCATCCGCCCAGTTGCAGTCGCCGAAGATCGGCGTCTTGGTGGGGTTTTCGTAGCTGGACTCACCGGCGAATTGTTTCGCCGGGTCCGCGACGCCCTCGCCCACCGGCGAGTACATCCAACCGTTCATCCCGTAGCTGCTTTCGAAGCCGGTGTTCCATTGGATGGGCGTCTTCAGCGGTCCGTACCACGCGGCCGTGGCGGTACCGATGGCCTCGCCGGTCGGATTGCGTTTCACCGGGACGGGCGCGGTGGGACACAAGCGAATCTTGTCCGCGGGCACGTCGCGGCGGATCACGGCCATCCAGAAGTTGCTGGGGTTGTAACCGACCGGGAAAGTCTTGCCGGTCTCGGTCACGTACATGATCTGGCCGAGGCCCATCTGCTTCAGGTTGTTCAGGCAGACCGCCGCCTGCCCCTTGGCCTTGGCCCGGGCGAGCGCCGGCAGGAGCATGCCGGCAAGTATCGCGATGATCGCGACGACGACCAAAAGCTCGATGAGCGTGAACGCCCGGTGGTGGGAATCTCGGCGTCCGGGGCCGCGTGGGATCGCGTGCATGGCGTGAATCTGCCGGGGCTCCGGGGACCTGTCGAGGGCGAGGAGGCGGCCGTGCCGACGGCGGGATTCACCCCTTGATCAGGCGGAAGTAGGCGGTCGTGGAGGGAACGGCGACATGGGAGTTGTTCGCCACCCCGGAAACCGTGTTCCACGCGGTGGGATTCAGCGACGGGGTGGATTGCAGGACGTATCCGGTCACGTCGGGTGGCCAACTGACAACGATCGATCCGCCGACGCGTTGGATGGAGAGGTTGGGCGGTTGGGCGCCGCCGCCCGTGGCGAATTCCAGACTGTCCACGAACATCACCGAGCCGAGGTGGAAGTCCGGGCCGGTGACCGGTCCGACGATCTGGATCTGGATCTCCGCCGTGTCCGGGACATCCGGCGAGACATAATTCAGGGTCAGGCTGAACGGGGTGTAGGTCCCGGCGGCGGCGGGATTCGCGAAAGCTCCCTGAGCCACCACCGAACCGGCCTTGATCAACGCAACATTCACGGCAAACCGGTCCCCGCCCACGGGACTGAACTTGTAACTCCCGCGGAGGGTCAGGTAGCGCTGCGAGATGGGAACTCCCTCGCCGGTCGTTCCGATTTGGAGCAACGGTTGGATGGGTTGTCCGAAAAAGGAAACGACCTCGCCGCGCGCGGCGAATGCACCGGTGTCAGCCGCCGGACTCTTCGTGACCGGTGCCATCAAGCCGCAGACATTGGAACTGGCCCAGTCGTCCGGTTGGCAATCCGTCCAGTTCTCGAACCCCCCGTTGGGGACCTGCGCGGCCAGACGGCATTGGAGGGCCAGAACGACGCCGGCGGACAATCGCGCGGTTCGGGCGAAGGAGGTGTTCATGGGATGGGTTGCGAGCCTCTCGACCGTCGCGTTTCCGGGAACGGAAATCGCCGCGAGATCGAATTCGCTCGATTGGCAACATGCGCCGGTGCGTCGGCAAAGAAAGCACTGTTTTGGGCCCGGAGTACCTCTTTTGAGACAGGCATCTTACGGATCACTCCCGATCGAGCATGGCCGCGGCCAGAAAATGGTCGGGGTCGGCAAACAGTTCGGCGCGAATCTCCGCGGAGATGGTTTCGTTCTGGAGCCGCGGCCGTTGGTCGTAGAATTGGCCGATGGGCCGAAGTGGACTCAGGATCCGTCGAATGGGCTTGGGCAAGACTTGGCGTGCCCATCCGGCCCATCGTCTTCGACGGCGCATGGCCCCGGATTCGACGGCGGTTTGGCCATCCGTGAAGAAACTCTGCGGCCGGGTAGCCGCACCGAGGTGAAAGATCCGGTCGTCGTACACGCCGCCCAGGACCGGATGCCGCCGGCGACCGTTGGTTCGACGCAGGGGCAGCCAGGTCTTGCCGGCCTGCTCCAGGCAATAGCCCAGCCCGACGCCGCTGTGGGTGACGTGCTGCCGATGCCGGTGCAGGAACGCCTTCCACTCGGCGGTCTGCTCCCGTTCCGCCGACGGCGTGAGCCAGGGCCGCGCCTCGCGCCAGAAGTCGGCAAGGGCGATCATTCCGGCCAGATTGGGGCGGGCCATGGTGTCGCCTTCCATTTCCTCCAGGACGGCCGCAACCGGCGCCCCCGGACCGAGTCGTGCGGCGATCGTCTCCACCCAATCGTCCGCCACTGGAAACGAGTCCACATGCAGGGTGCCCACATGCGTGCAACCGTCGGCGACGGCGTGGTTCAACAGCTCTGTCAGCAGCGCGGAATGTTCCACGTGGGAAAGAGCCCCGGACGGTGGTGTCAGTGAATGCAAGCGGACGCCCGCTCCCTCGAGTCGACGATGGAACGCGGCCGGCAACCGCAACGGAGCACCGTGGATCACGTGGGGAACCGTGGTATGGCGGCGGATCCGTTCGAGGTGAATCCGCAGGAGCGCCTCGGAATCCCCGCGCACCAGATATACCACGGCCAGGCCGAGCTTCATCGTGGGGATGGCCGCGGGGTGGGGAACTGGGCCAAGTAAGCCGCGAAGTCCGCCCGCTGGGCGTCGAACCCGACATCGGCCAAAAGGATTGGCTCGTCCTTGGCCACGTCGCGCTTGAGGCGCACATCGTCCGCGAGGCAACTCGGCAGGCCCTGGGGAAGCACGGTCGGATCGCAGTTTTCGATCAAACCATAGGTGGCGTGCCCGCCCAGGCCGTCGAGCAACTCGCCGGCACGTAGCGCGCGCTTGCCGCGGGCGAAGACATTGGTGCGGAAGCCGTGGACCGGTTCCATCAGGGAAATCCCGCCCAGCGCGTCGAACACGCAGCGCATGGCCTCGACGTGGCAGAGGTGCATGGGCCGCACCAGCGTGTAGAACGGGCCGTCGCCCATCTTGTAATACCGCAGCATGCCCCGCTGGTAAGGATGATCGCAATGGGCCACGACGAACACGCCGCCGTCGGGCTCGGCACCCAGCACGTAATCCACCACCGGTGCCTTCCGGGCCCGCAGCGCGGCGAGGTCGAAAACCCGCGACACGTCGCGCACATGCGCCACCCGGGGACCGTGCATCCCGACGACATCGGTGAGACCACCGCAGGCATTGGCCATGAGCGCCGCCTCGATGCAAAGCTTGGTGCCGTCGGTGAAGGCGGCGCACATGCGGTGGTCCAGGTTCCGCTTCTCCGCTTCCGGCCGGATGCTCACGGGGTCCGAGTAGCGGTCGAGGAAGCCCTTGATGTTGCCCAGAAGCACCGGCTCCATGCCCCAGAGGATCGCCTCGTCCACCAGACGCTTGACCACGCCGGGTTGGTCGCCGTCGCAACTGGTGTAGGTCAAACCCGCGGTTCGGGCGCCCGCCATCAGCAGGGGGCCGAACAGGAGGTCCGCCTCGGCGTTCATCATGACCAGATGCAGCCCCGCGGCCTGCGCTTTCCGGCAGAATGCCAGCGAAGCAAGGATGCTGTTGGTGGACTCGATCAGCACCTTGGCGCCCGGAGCCTGAACCGCCAATTCGCCGTCGTCCGTCAACGCCAGGACCCGACGCTCCACCGCGGACACCAGTTGCGCCCGAGTGGAGACGATCTCGAAGGGCAGTCCCAAGGACCGGATGAAGGCCGCCGCCCGTTCCAGCCTGAGCTCCGCGACCGCGAGGCAGCGCAGCCCGGGCGTGATCGAAAGCTGGTAGAGCAAACCCTGGCCCATGGTACCGAGGCCCGTGATCACCACGCCCGCCACGCCCTCGGGCCGGAGGCCCCGGGGCGCGGCCGGTCGATTGGACCCGACGGACGGGATTGCGGATGGGGGCATGCTGATAGGAGACAACCGTCCCTGATTGTCCTCGGAGCGTCACGATTCCATTTGCGTCGGTCATCGTGGTTATGGGAGGCGATGCCCGGCAGAGCGCATGGGTTCCGCTAAAGTTCCGGGGCGTCCGATCAAGCCGGAGGGGCTTCGGTACTCGTCCGGGCTTTCGAGACCGACCCTCTCAAAGTCCCGCAGGCGCCGTCCCGGCATGGTCCAACCCTCCGGTGCTTTCTCGTGTCGTCCGCATAGTCTTCTGGCTCGTCCCACTGTTTCACGATGGCGTCGGCCTCGAGACCGGCGACGGTTGGGCTACCGCGAAAACACCGGGGTTGGCACTATCTGGGATCGTCCGCCCCTGGAAGAACCGGCGGGTTGCTGTCCTTGGGCATTCTTGAAACCGGATGGCCGCTGGTGGCCCTTCGAAGCTGGCTGGTTGGTTGGAGGATGCTGGGAGTCTCGGGGGATCGTGCTCCCGTAACTCTCCGCAAATCCGCAACTTAATGAAATGGCGACCCTACGGGGATTCGAACCCCGGTTACTCTCGCCCGATTCACTATCGTTCATTTCCAACGTGTTGCGCTTCTTTGAATGGCCTTGAACGGTAGTTATTGCTTAGAGTGTGCTTAGAGGTAGGGTCTGGACATGGCTTGGCTCTACAGGTACCCGGACTCGGCAAACTGGTACGTCGGATATCGTCTCAACGGGAAGTTGGTGGCGCGGAGCACCAAGACTGCCGACGAGGAAAAGGCCAAGAAGGAACTCGCCGCCATGGAGGCATTGGACGCGGTCCGGCAGGCGGGCGGCCCCCTCGACGCTCTGTACCACGCGCTCAAGGCTTCCATCGGCCAGCCGACCCCGACACGGAGCCTCAAGGCGGAACTCGCCGATTGGATCGCGGAAGCGGGCAAGACGACGGCGCCGGGGACCGTGCAGCGGTACGCCGGCATTGCCGCGGGGTTCACCAAGTTCATGAATGCCGGCGAGGACAAGCCTTTGCTCCGGGACGTGAACACGGACCACGTCCGCGCCTACCTCGCCGACGTGCTCCAGAAAAAGAGCGTCGCGACCGCCAACCAAGAACGCCGCTGCCTCCGCGTGTTCTGGCGCCGCGCCATCGCGAACGGTCGCGCGACCGCCGACCCGGTTGCCGCGGTGAAGTCCTTCCGCGACACAAGCGAGACCAAGCGCCGGCCGTTCACGCTCGCGGAAGTGAAGCGGCTGCTGACGAAGGCGGACGGCTTCTGGCGCTTCGCCGTCATGACCGGGTTCTACACGGGGCTGCGGATTTCCGACATTGCCGCGATGCCGATCGGTGCCGTCGACCTCAAGGAAGGATTCATTCGGTTGGCCACGATGAAGACCAAGACGCGGGTGACCCTGCCGATTCCCGACGAACTGGTGGCGGTCATTCGGGCGCGGATCGCCGAACTCGGGAAGGGCGTGAAGGCGACGGACCCGCTTTGGCCGGAACACGCCGCGATGCGGAGCGGGCAACGGTCGAACGAATTCCACGCGCTGCTGGTGAAGTGCGGTCTCGCCGAGGCGCGGAGTCACAAGGCGACGAAGGACGGACGGGACGCGGCGCGCGAGGCGTCGACGGTTTCATTCCACTGCCTGCGCCATGCGTTCGTGTCGAACTTGAAAGCGGCCGGGGCAGGGCAGGCGGTCGCGCGTGCGCTGGCGGGGCACTCGTCGGATGAAATGTCGGACCACTACACAAGCCTGCCGCTGGAAACACTGCGCGACGCGGTGAACAAGCTGCCGGCGTTGACGGGGGAGGGAAAGTGAAGGCCAAGCAGGGGAAACCGTGTTTGCCGCCGTCACTCAAAGTATCGGAAAACGATGAGTCCGATTTTCCGAGCGAGTCTGAAGGGAAGCAAGGACTGGTCGGCATGCTCCCGCGGTACAAAGACGGAAGCGTGGCGCAGTTCCTTCTGAGTCGGTACGGCCCGAAATGGCCAGCCCTTTGGCGAGAGATAGCGTTCTTGGATGAGATACAATTCGCCGATGAGATCGATATCCCTGCCGTCGGTGATCCCGCTGCGCGGGCCAAGCATACACCTGCAAACGCTTCTCCCCGGCGAGACGATGCGATCCAGCAGTGGGCAATCACGCATGGCCCCGCTGTGTTTGAGGCAGTCGTCGCGGCAATGGGCACGGGCGATGTGTCGTGGTTCACCCGGATGGCGGAAGCAGTCCGCCTGTGGCATCGGGCGGACACCAAAAACGGCGACGTTCTCCGACATTGGTTGGTCGCCGTCTTTAAGTCCTTCGGACCTAAATTGCTGGGCGAAAAAGCGACCCCGTCCGAGTTGTCGGCAATGCACGACCTATTCGAGAAATCGACCGGCAGAAAGGTCGGCCTGCGGGAGTTTCGGAGGGCGGTGACGCAGTGCCGAATCCCAACCGTTGAGGCCAAGCGAGGACCGAAGAAGGGGACCAAGCAAGTGCGGCGGTAATTTGGGACAAGGGCGAAGTGATCGAGTCCTAAACTGTGCTGTTCAGGAGCGCTTACATGGGCGCCGATGAGCACAATTGAAGGACAGAGTTTCGATTTGGTTCGCATCGCGAAGGCCAAACGCGAGTGCGACATTTCATCCAACACAATCAGGGCTTACGCCCGGCAGGGCTTGAGGCTCTACAAGGTCGGCAAGGCGGTTTGGTTTAGCCGCTTCGAACTCGCCGCGTTCATTCGCGGCCGGGGGGCCATCCTGTGACCCGCGACCAAATCGCCGAGGCACTGCTTGGTGCCGTCGATTGGGCCGCGCCCGGGGAGGGGTTTCTCCCTTGTCCGGGCGTGGCCTTTCACACCGGGCACAATTCGCGAACGGATTGCCGGATCGTGCTGTCGGGCGCGCCGACGTTGTCGTGCTTCCATTCCAGTTGCCGCGACGCGGTGACCGAGGCCAACCGCCGGCTCCGTTCGGAGATCGGGAAAGCGGAGCGCGGGAATTCATCCGGTGCTCCGCCGATGCCGAGACCGCCAAGCGCGGAGGCGACGGAACGACGCGCCAGAGCGAGCTTGCACCGGGAGATTGTAGAGAATTCACGCGCCGCACTTCCTGGCATCTTGCGCGAGCTCGCTTGGTCCCCGGAGGAAATGCTCGCCGCGTCACCGCATGACCTTGGTGCTGCCGGCACCGACGACGATTGGCTGCTTTATCTGCTCGCCGTTTTCCAGCCCGCCGACGTGGTTTGGATCGGCGACCGCCGGCAATCCGGGCCGGGGTTTGCGTCGCAGTTCAAGCATCGCGACGACTGGCTGGCCGGACCCAAACCCGCGGGTCCGCTCGTCTCGCCGTGGACCTTTCGACCCGGGTCCGTGTCGCGGTCGAAAGACTGCGCCCTCGTCTGCCGCCTGTTCGTCGTGGAATCCGACACGCTTCCAAAGCGCGACTTCTGCGCCGTCGTCCGTTTCCTGCGCCAAAGCTGGCGACTGGTGACCGCGACCGACACCGGAGGCAAATCGATCCATGCCGGGTTCGTGCCGCCGGAAGAAGCGAGCGAGGACGCCGTCCGCGCCATGTTGGAAGGGCTGAGTTGCGACGTTGCCATGTGCCGTCCGTCCCAACCGACCCGGCTCCCGGGCGTGTGGCGCCCCGACGGAAAAGAACCCGCGCGCCTAGCCACTCAGGCGTTGCTGTATCTCGACCCGACCGCCAACCGAAACCAACAAACCAACCCTTGCACCCATGACCTCCCCAATTGATTTGATGACCTCAAAGAAAAAGCCGGCCCCCGCTGCAAACGAGGGACCGGCCGAGAAGCTAACCAACGTTGGAAAACATACTGGAAAGCTTCTAGAGCCGCAAGGCTCGGCAATCGACTTCCCGCCCGTCGACCCGTGGCCAGAACCTGTGTGCGGGGCTGAAGTGCTGGCGGCCATAGGTGACACGTTTCGTCGGTATCTGTCCCTTCCCGCGGGTGCTCCCGATGTGCTGGCGCTTTGGTGTGCCCACTCTCACGCCTTTGACTTGTTCCACTGCACGCCTCGGCTGAACCTCTACTCGCCGGAAAAGGGCTGCGGAAAGTCGACCACCCTCGATATGGTGAAGTTGTTTGTGCCTATCCCGGTGACGACAGAGAGCCTTACGACGGCGGTTCTTTTCCGCCTTGTTCAGAAGATCACCCCGACGCTTTTGATCGACGAAGTCGATAGCTTCCTCGAAGGCAACGAGGAACTTCGTGGGTTGCTTAATGGTGGCCACAAGAGGGGTGGCCAAACTTATCGGTGTGTCGGAGATGACCATTCGGTGCGCTCTTTTAGTGTTCACTGTCCCGTGGTCCTGGCCGGCATCGGTCGGCTACCCGCGACACTCCATGATCGGTCCATCGTGATCCCGCTAGTACGAGCCAAGCCGGGCGAGATTCCCGAACGGTTCGATTTCCGACGCACGCATCGGGAGAGCGAGTTGTGTCGAAAGCTTGCCCGCTGGGTCGCCGATGTCCGGACCGAACTTGAACAGTTGGACCCGCGGTTGCCTGACGGTTGCTACAATCGCCCTGCCGACAACTGGCGGCCGATCTTTGCGGTCGCCGAGGCGGTTGGAGGCGATTGGCCGGAGCGGGCGCGGCGCGCCTACGCCTCGCTGGCGGCAAGCGGGGATGTGTCTCCACATGGGCGCGGCGCGGAACTACTCGCCGACATCCGCGACGTCTTTATAAAGACGGGACTCGACCGGATGCCGTCGGCCCGGATCTGCGAGGACCTCAAGGGTCGGGAGGACCGACCTTGGCCGGAGTTTCGAAACGGGCAGCCGATAACGCCGGTCCAAATGGCGAAGCTGCTGAAACCGTTTGAAATTATCCCGCGGGATATCCGGGTCAATTTGGAGTGCCTCAAGGGCTACCACGTTGCCGACTTCGCAGATGCGTGGGAACGGTACCTTCCACCGGTTGGTTAAGGCGCGACACCGCGACAAACCAACAACGACGGGCCTTCCGGTGCCTTTCCAATCCGCGACGCGTCGCGGAGCTGTCGCGGGTGCGAAAGTGGAGAAACCCGTTGGTGCGCGGGCCGTGTCGCGGTGTCGCGGGTCCCCGGCGGGGTGTCCGGGCGCATGCTCCACGCCATCGCGGGTTTGAAACCGGAAATGGCCGTCACCGCGCGACCGGCGCGACCTCACTCCGCCGCAAGATACCCGGATCGCTCTAGCCTTTGATGGCCCTCCGGCGTGTTGTACGGAACCACGTCAGGCGATTCACACGTGATGCACCGGCGCTTGCGCGTCGCCATTCGTGCGACGGCTACCGCAATCGCAAGCGCCATGGCTATAGCGCCCGCGATGGCGAATGGGATTCCAGCAATGACGCCGGAGAAAAGCCAGATCACGCCGAACACCAAAGAGACCAAAAACGGAAGGATCTCGAAAATGAACGATATCGGGGATTTGTTCTTCGGCACATCGGCCACTCCGCACGCATTGCAGGCGTGAATTTTCCACCAATGCTTTGGCTTGATGGTGGAAAACGGCGGCTTCGTCCTGTCGATCCGGTCGGAGAATGATTTTGCGGCCTCTACCGGCGGAGGTGGTGGCGGAGTGGATGCTGATCCGTGATTGAGTTCCTGCCCGCAAGTTGGGCACGCGACAATGCCGTAGCCGTCAAACGTGTATCCGGTCTGGCATTTGGGGCATGTAAAATCGCTCATTGGTTGGGTCAGTAGATTGCGGGCATGGGTTCTCGGCGATCATGGGATCGATTCGTTTCCGGGTTCTATTGCCGCGCCGAATTGTTTCGCAACCAACACACCCTTCGGCGCCCGGTCTGAAATCCGTGGCGAGCCTGCCGGCGTGCTGTGCGGGGCAGGGCGAAGTCTGTCTGCCTTGTAGGGCGATTGCGCAAGACGAATGCGCCTAGTCACGTTTGCCGTAGCGGAACGCCGTGGCGGGCTATCCTGAGGCCGACCCGGCGGGACTGGGGGAGACGGCCACCACCGGAGATAACTTTTAACTCTAGATTTTAGGACCGGTGACCGCGCGAGGCCGATCAGTCGGAAAGAGACCCCTAAAAAACCCCATTCTCCCACACATTCGGAACAAT
>Ga0114969_10002257_pt1 | contig 15899 bp, 14 predicted proteins | sample M_130807_MF_Meta_FD_87316 | JGI IMG/M metagenome (GOLD analysis project Ga0114969, IMG submission 87316) | Freshwater microbial communities from Lake Montjoie, Canada to study carbon cycling - M_130807_MF_MetaG | ecosystem: Environmental > Aquatic > Freshwater > Lake | place: Lake Montjoie...
ACAAGATATTTAAAAATAAATCGGATTTGTAATATCATGATATTTATGAAATATATATATATATTTGGTTATAATAAAATTATATATATTTTGTATATTTTGATTTTGTTATATTATTTTTATATATATAAATAAATGTCTATAAAAAAAAATCCTCTCTCTCTCAAACATTGCTGACAGAACTTTAAAATTTGGGACATTTTTTAATATTTACATTCTTAAAGTTCTGTTGAAATATGATATAAAAACTATATTTTAATTTATTGGTGTTTATACACTCGTAAACTTTCTGCTGATGTTTTATTTTTATAACGTATTATTATTATTTATTTTTTTATTCTTATATACATTACTATTTACTATTTATTCACTTATTTAATTTCTGCTATATCTATTTTATATATATTTTATATGATATTTTTATTATTTATATTTATTTATATTTATTTATTATATATATTTATTATTATTTATATTTTATTATTTATTATATTTTATTATATTTTATTATATTTTATTATATTTATAGTGTATATTATTTATTATGTTATATCTCTTATTCTCACTTACGCGCGCCCTCGATAAAAATTCTCACATAGAAATAGCAGAATATACACTGAAATATATAAAATAAATAATGAAAAAAATGTGTAGCAGAACTTTAAGAATGTAAATATGTAAAAATGTCCCAAAATTTAAAGTTCTGTCAGCAATGTTTGAGAGAGAGGATTTTTTTTTTATAAAAAAAAATGTTAAAATTATATACATAAATTTATAAAACTAATAAAAATCAGGATTTAGAAAATCCCGAACGCAAATCAGGATTTTCTAAATCTTGATTTTGGCGCGGCTTTTTTTAAAAGCTGCTTTGTGTTCCAAAAAGCGATTGTATTTCGCACGTTCGGCATCACTCATTGCCATTTCTACAAGAATTTTGACAGTACTAGCAATATATAAACTCATCCCACCTTGGCAATCAAAACCAGTATAATCGCAATATGCGGTGTAATAGACATATTTGCCATTATAAAGTTGACACAATAGCAACCAAGGTTTTTCATCGTTTTGCCCTTCTTGACACCAAATAAAATATTTGATCTTCTTATGGAATTGTTTGCCAGCTTTATATGTTTCTGGTTGTCCGATTAAAGGTGTAAACATATTCTTAATACAATATTTTTTATAGTATGTATCATTAATGTGGTTAAATGGGTCTTTAAACATATCTAAAAATTTACTCATTAATTGTTTTCGTTTTTCCTGTTTTTCCTGTTTTTTCCTTTTCTCTTCTTGAGATTGAGGTTGTAATGGTAAAGTTTGGGTTTTAGCTTTGCCAGGCAAAGTCGCACTTTCAACTAAAGCAGGAAACTGTTCTTCGTATATTGTCGCCATTTTTATGGTTTTATGAATGAGTGTGTGTATAAATTATATGAGTATAATATTTTATTGTTATTATTTTCAATTTTTTAAATCCTGATTTTGGCACGGCTTTTCTAAAAGCTGTTACGAGGGCTTCAGCCCCTCGAGCTCCCTTTACGAGGGCTTCAGCCCCTCGAGCTCCCTTGTTTCACTAAAATTTTAGTTAAGTTTTTTCTAAAAGCTGTTTTGCGTTCAGTTTTTTCTAAAAGCTGTTTTGCGTTCGGGATTTTCTAAATCCTGATTTGCGTTCGGGATTTTCTAAATCCTGATTTTGGCACGGCTTTTTCTAAAAGCTGTTTTGCGTTCGGGATTTCCTAAATCCTGATTTTAAAATCGGCGTTTTAAATGTGTAAAGGTCTAATAACATATATCTTTATAGATACAATTATTACATTTTCTATCACAATATGTCTGATATATATTTTTGGTAGTAATAGTATTATTCTTATTGAAATATGCACTATCATATATTTTTGTAATTTCTTCTATTGAATAATAATATTTATAATAATCGCAAATTTCATTATAATATAATCTACTATTTATTGGTTCATATAGGTTATAATATAAGTAAAAAAATACAAAATAAAGAGATAAATAATTTTTATATTTATTAAAAAATTCACAGGAAGTGTATTTATCTAATTTTTGTAAAAAATATTCATCATTATAACTTTTGGTATATTTTGTAGCTATTATTTCCATTATTTAATTTAAACTTATATATATATATATTAAGTTTAATTTAGAGTATTAATTGTTATGTGTTGTATGTTATGTGTTTTATGTTATGTGTTTTTTTTGAAGGTATGAAAATATTAATTTTCTATAACTTATTTAACATTTATTATATTTAATGTAGATTTTTTCTTTTTATTATTTGTATAAAAAATATACTATATTTTGCGTTCGGGATTTCCTATGACGAGGGCTTCAGCCCTCGAGCTCCCTTGTTTCACTAAAATTTTAGTTAAGTTTTTTCTAAAAACTTATTTTTAATCCTTCGCGTAAAAGTGTGATTTGATTTCTACGTTCAAGTTTCAATTCTGTTTCTAAATCATTTTCCCATTTTATATCTTCATATATTGGATTTTCTATATTTTTATCAGAGTTTATAAATTGGATTGCACAAAAGACATTATATACATTTTTGTGAATAAGAATACGTTCACTCTCATCAAAATATACCCAACCATCTCTTTCAAAAAGTTTTTTAAATCGCTCATATTCACAATCAAACTCATCTTCATAAATGAGATTGGCGTCATAATACATTTTTACTAAATTCTTTGCCATTTCAACATTTGTAATAATTGGTGATGACATTTTTTAGGATTTATTATAATTTTATTATAATTTTATTATTATGTATATTATTGTTTTTAATTTTATTTGTTTTTAATTTTATTTTATTATTATTTTTATATTTTATTTTTATTTTATAAGATAATAAATAATTAAAGTGTTCCAGAATAAGTTTTAGAAAAAATTATTATAAAAATGTCTATAAAAATGTATCTAATTCATCTTATTTATTCGTAAAAAATTAAAAAAAAATTAAAAAAAATTAAAATTAACATTAATCTCATACAAATTATATAAATAGCCAATATATTAATACCGTAGAGTCTCATTGATAATAATACGACAAAGATTAGGCATAATAGGAATAATAGTTTTACCCTCATCAGTTTTAGTGATGAACCACCACCAGTAGTATGAATCGTATATTTTATATAATCCATCTATCAATGAGACAGCTACGCATACTCCAGTTGCTAACGCCCAAAATAGAGATATAAATCCCATATTACCAAAGAGCAAAAGCAAAATACAACAAAGAATAAGGTATTTATGCCCTTTAAACTCGGCTATATTTTTCAGTAGATGAATATACAAGAAGTCTTCTATATTCTTTGGCATTTCAGATGAGCAAGATAAAAGAGTATCGATATGTGAGATTACTGGTATATACTTAGCAATCAACGCATACTCTGTTTTATATAATACTCTTCTATCTTTCTCGACCAGACGTCCAAGAGCGCATATTTCACATACACTGTTATTATTGTATGATGTTGTGATTACACCCTTTCCATAACATTTTACAGTGTTACCGACACAATCAAGTGTTGAGCCTGGATGGTGTCCTATACAATTTTTTTTTGATAATATTTTAGTTCTCTTATAAGAAAACTTTGAGACACAAATTAGTATCCATTCGATGAGTTTCCATAAAAACATAGTGAGCGTTGTAGGTGCCATTTTCATTTTAATTCGATATATAGAACTATAATGATTTATATTAAATATATATTATCAACTGAATTTTCAATTTTTTGTAGTTTTTCCTAAAACACTTATTTTTAGTTAAGTTTTTTCTAAATCCTGATTTGCGTTCGGGATTTCCTAAATCCTGATTTTAGTTAAGTTTTTTCTAAATCCTGATTTGCGTTCGGGATTTCCTAAATCCTGATTTGCGTTCGGGATTTCCTAAATCCTGATTTTAGTTAAGTTTTTTATAAAAACTTATCCACTATGTTGTTTTATTATAAATACAACCGTATAATTTTCAATCTTATGATTTTTATATTCTTCTAAATTAAGTGATAAATCAAAATCAATTGGACACGAACTACTATTTGTTCCATATCTCTCATAACCCCATCGTTCAGTTGATACTATTTCTTTTATTGGAACTAATAATTTTTTTTCAAATAAGCATCCTCTACTTAAATCAGGTTCTACTTTACTACTAAATTTTGATTTAAAATAAGAACCATGAGTTTTAAATTTTTCTATGACATAATTTTTAAATTCTAAATAATTTTCTGGTAATTCGTTATTATATTCATCATATCCATAATCACCTATACTATTTTTATAGGCTTCATTATAATAATCATTGCTATCTTCAATACTTCCATCATATAACATTTTTTTTATTATAGCAAAATTAGTTTCATTTATTTGATTTATAAGGTCAGAAAGTAAAATCTTAATACCAAGTGATGCTGTTGCAGTTTCGCATTTACCCATAATGTAGAGTTAAGAAAGTGAAGAAAATAAAGAAAGTAGTTTTTTGAAGACGTTGTATTTATTATTGTAATTTGCTATATTTTATTATATATTTATTACATATTTATTTTTTACTTTTATCTTATAAAATAATAAAGGTATCCAGAATACTTTATATGTATTTATACTTATCATATAGTATATATTATGTATTTTGATACAAGAAAAAGAAAATAGAAAAATATAAAAATAAAGTTGTGGATATGGATATGGATATGGTTATGGATATGGTTATGGATATGAATGTGGTTACTAAAGATACCACAAATAATAATGAAGTTTTTTGAAAACATATTAAAGTTTTGTGGTAAAAAATTATGCCAGATCTTGCGAATGCGACAGTGGTCTTGGTATTTGTTTTATGGATAGTATTCATTAATATCATATTTTATTCTAAAATATTTATTTAGAATTCACAGACACTTATACTAATTATAATACATTTCTTCTTCTGGTGGTGGTGTTGGTGTTGGTACTCTAGGTGTAAATGGATACTGAAAAGTCATAGTATCCGCACCAGCATACGGTTCCAGTTCCTCCAGTTCATAAGGAGGTTGTCCAATTTGTCCAGCAAGAATCTGTTCAGCTCTCGCGTGTTCGTTACGTGTATAAAATCGAGGTCCTCTATAATTTTGTAGTTCATAATCGGTTGGATACATAATCTGATAATAATATTTATTAAAATTAAAGTGGTGTTCTTGTAATAAACTAATTGTAATGAAAACAGCATCATCTATAACTGTATCGTTTTCAGGTAGAACATAATTTGGTCCTTTGTTTTTATCTATTTGGTATATTTTAAAACGGAATGTGTCTATATCATAACCTTGACTTTTTAATTGTTTTTCTACCCTTTTTTTATATCGTTCCAAATCTTTTGGGTTATTAATTCTTTCACCCCCATTTTGTATGGGTAGCATTTTATTACCACTACTACAACTACCACTACCATTCATTATTTTCATAGTTTTACGTTTCTTTTGTAAAACATTCTTTTTATTATATTTAGAAGATTTAGAAAATTTAGAAGATTTCTTCATTTTTTTACTTTTGCGAGAAACTGGCATTTGAAAAAATAGTTAATTATTAAAAATAGTTGAAAGTTTAAAATATTTTTTTGTTTATTATAATATACAAATAAATAAAATTTTTAAAAATTTAAAAATTTAAATATTTTTTTATAAAATATTATTTATATTTTATTTTTTTAGTTTTATCTTATAAAATAAAAATAGAAAAAAGAAAAAAAAACAAAAAAATTGAAATAAAATGAAACATATTATTTGATTTATTTATACTAAACTACTAACATACTTAATATGGCTTTTTTAGTAAATATAAGCATGCTTACAAGCATTATGATGCTTTATGTATATATTCTTTACGTAAGTGAGAGTTGGGGTATCCTACAAATCCTTCTTTTATGTGGTTCATTATTTATTATACCTGATTTCTGTTTAATAGCAATTCACATAATTCTACTATTACTAATTAATACTCACAAACTGCATACTAAGTAGTTTATTTTAATCTACTTTTTTTTTAAAAAATTATAAATAAAAAATTAAAAAAATTAAACATCATTGTAAAAAAAAATATATAATACCTTAGTTATTACCTTAGTTATTACATCATTCATTACATCATTCATTACATCATTCATTACCTTATAAATTACTTTTCAAATCTCCAGAAATAAATAGATTTTGTATTTCTTCATCTGATAAACCACGTGCTTTACGATTAATAGCATAAATTCTACTTCGTTCTGACACATCTGTTGACATATAAGCAATTAAATCATTTTTTCTAAAACCTCTATTCCATAAATCAATAGCAATTTCTAATTTATTACTTTTAACAATACTATAAATATGATTGATATGTTCAAAACCTAAATTTTTTAAAACTATTGCTGGTTGAACTAAATGATGCATTAAAATTAAATGTATTGTATCATATGTATCATAAGTCCAATGTTGGTGTACTGTAAAACCTTTTTGAATTAATAACATAAAATTTTCACACGTTTCATCAGAATACATAAATATTAATCTATTTATTTCTTTTAGATTTCTATTTCTCTTGTATTGTGTTAATTCAAAATTGATTTGATGAATTAATTTTATTTGTTGAAATGATTTTGCTTTCATTAATATTTCTTCATTATTATCAATAAAATTTTTTATATTGTCATTTTTACTACAAGTTATAATTTTTTTTATATTATTTGTAATAAAATCTCTATAATATGTATTTGTATTACTCATTTCAATAATTGATGATAAATCACAATTTAAGAGTATTTCTAAAATAATATCATCATTCATATCTGTAAGTGCCATTGGCTGTGTCATTTGTGTTGGGCGTATTGGCAATACTGGTGTATTTGTATTCTCATTAATCATTGTTTTCAAATAGGTATTTGTATTCGTATTTATATTTGTATTTATAATTTTATCTAAATTTAAAATAGAAGTTGAGTAATAATTTATATTTATTAGTTCATCACTAATATTCATATCATTTATTTGATTTATAGTATTCTTAATATATTCTGTCATTTTTAAAAATGATAGTATTTAATTATATATTTAATTATTCTTATTTAAAATTCAATTTTTTTTTACATTTTATATAGGTAAAAATATAAGTAAAATAATATTAGTTCAAGTATATCTAAAATGTTAAAAATTATATATATAAATTATATTTTTCATTTTTTACTTTATTTATAGTTGTTATTATATCATTTTTTTCTTCAATTTGACCTTTAAGAAGTGATATTATATATGCTTGTTCATTAATCTGTTGAATCAGATTTGATATCTTTATTTTATAGTCATCTAATATATTTGTAAGTTCTTCTATATGTTCTTGAACATTATATAGTTTTGTTTTTTTAGTATCATTTATAGGTTGGTCTAAGTAAATTTGCGTATCAACTATAAATTTACGTTTATACGACATTGTATTATTCATTTTATAATTATTTATTTTATAAGATAATGGGTCATAAATTAGTATTTCTATTATTATTCTTATTATATATTATAAAATTCAATTTTATTTCTTATTTAGAGCCGTGAGTATTGGAAATGCCAAATTTAATTTTATTATTATTTTATTATAATTTTATAAGTAATATAAAAAATTGAATTTACATTTATCTATTATAATAGTATTATCTAAGACTTTATTTTAATTGTCATTTTGAATATTATTATTAGAATAATTATAATTATTATAAAAATGTCTAAAGTTAACACTCCTAAAGAAAATAAAGATATTAGTGAAAGTCAAATAGATATTTTACTATCACAAAGTCAATTTATTCAAGATAATGATAATGATAATGATACAAATGATACAAATGATACAAATGATACAAATGATACAAATGATACAAATGATACAAATAATATTAATGACATTATTGATACAAATGAACAGAATGTCATAAATGATTTATATTTTCATAATATAGAAAAAATGTATTTAAATACAGAGCGCATAAATCAACTAAATAATATTGAATATGAGCTATGTATTTTAATTACGCAAATAAATAGACAAAATATTTATATTTTTAGAAAAATCATTACAATGTTTGAAAATATTAATAACGCATTTATTATTCTATTTCAAAATAGCGCTTTATGTTGTAAATTTAATATTTCTGATGATTCTGATGATTCTTATAATATTTATGATTCTTATTTAAAAACAAATCATGATATTATTTATAATACTATTAATAGCAAAAATATTAATGAAAATTGTTTATTTATGAATGATCTTGTTGAAATAAATCATCCTAAGTTAGAAAAATATATAATGCTTTTGGTAAATTCTATCTATCATAAGAAAAAACTAAGTTTTGAAGAATATAAACAAACACTACAAAAAATAACAAATTTGATAAATACTTTTGATATCTATGATAAATTTATAAATGTATTTAACTTTCTTTATATAGAAGCACAACAACTTTATACTTTATCACATAAAGTATTAAGTGAAACAATACAAAAGAGTGAACATAATATTACGCATTCTATTCAAACTATTATCTTTGAAGACTTGAGAAAAGCAAGGCTTTTGTTTACAGAAATTAAAACTGAAATAGAAGTTTTTACATCTAAATTACCTAATATAAAACCTCACATTGTATCTTATGTAGAAATATGCGAGAAACTACTTAAACATTATTAAATGTGTTCTACTTAATAGATTATAGATTACACTTATTTTTATATTTTTTTATTTTTTATTTTTTTTGCTAATATTTTTTATATAAATATAGAAAACATTAGCAAAAAAATGAAAAAATTGGTAAAAAATGGAAAATTTGGCAAAAATTGTTTTTATAAATTATTATATAAAAATGAATATAACTTATATTAATATTTTATTTGAATAGTATTATATTTTATAGTTATAATAAATGGTTTTTACTGTTTCACAAATGACTACTCAAGGAGTACATTTGGAACATACTGTAAATACACTTTCTATTTTATCTATGATTAAAACTGCTAAAATTAATAATTCAACACAAATTATTCCTGACTATATAAAAATATGGTATATAGATTATAACTTGGAAGTTACATCACCATATTATAATTCTAAAGGAGTTTTGACGGTTCCAATTTCTTTCTTTAATATTCCGGAAGAAGAAAGTGACATTGTAGAATATAGTCCTTGTTCATCACCCTCACACTCACACTCACCCTCACCATCGCCCTACCCATGTGATCATGTTACACATACCTGTCATAACAACGATTTTTGCTTCTGTGTTGGTGGTCCGTTTAATAAGTATATGGATAAGCGTGATTATGAAGGCAAACTTTTAGTAAACACTCTTTTAGAGGAAAATTACGAGTCTCCTCCATCTACACCTTTTACACTGGCACCTATACCTCGTGTTAAGCAAGAAGCAAGTGACTATGTAGAAGAAAGCCCAACTCCATGTTATGCTGGTTGTCCTTTTAGTCCTACAAGTTTTCACAATTCTAAGTTTTGCTTCTGTTTTGGTGGACCTTTTGATGAATATACATTTGAGCGTGACAATAAAGGTAACCGTTTAATAGACATGCCTTTAGTTGAATCTTACAAGTCTTCACCATCAACGCTATCTTCCCCTTTTATATTGGCACCTATACCTCGTAAATAACAAATCATTTTTTCATAAAATTACAATTTATTTTTTTTTACTTTTTAATTTTTCTTTTATATTTATAAAAAAAATAAATATATATATTTATCTAAGAGATGAAAATAAAGCATCATCATTTTCAAAAGATTCAGCCAATCTTATTTGCTCATCAATATCAGCTTGATTAAATACCAAGTCTTGAATGTGATGTTCTGGCATTGGAGGTGGTTGAACTGGTAGTTGAGCTGGTGCCACTGGTGTCACTGATGCCACTGATGCCACTGATTCTTGTTCTGGTTGTTGAGGAACAGTATTAGGATATAATTTATAATAGTACTCAAGACACCTTGAAGGATTATCCGAATACTCCTTCGGTTTTGTATTTTTAATTAAGCAAGAGCATGTCCATCCCCATTCATAACTTGGTGGTTTTGGAAAAATAACACTACAGCCAAAACAAAATTGAGTATTGCAACCAGTACACTTTATAACATCACATCCATCTTCACGGTGAAACATTATACCGCATTCAGAATTTGGACATTGAATAAATAATCGTATTCTGTGGTTACGTTCAGCAAGCCATATTGTGCATTTAGGACAGAATAAAGATGCTCTACTCTCTTCAGCATCACAACTTGTAGGTTCCTGAAATGGAATACAGCACCTGTTGCAAAAACGTCCGTTATGCTTATCCTTGATACCACCATTTTTCATGAATTCAATAATTCCATTCATTACATTAGGATGAGGAAAACCTTGTTGAATACATTTAGACCAAAAATTAGACCAAAAATTAGGTATTACAGATTGTATCATACTTTGACTTTGACTTTGACTTTGAAATATGACATAATCAATAATCGATCCAAATGCTAAGTCAGGCTTTTGACACACGAGACACCTATAATCCGAGTTGATAAATATCTTACCCTTTTCTGGGATAGAGTTTAACAACTTAATTTTTTGACACTCTATACAGATACAAGGTAAATGAGAGCATACCTGATTATAATGTGTTTTTTCGTATGGAATGACTTCAAGACATATATTACATTCAATATCGGGAAATTGCGTTTCAATTGCCCTCTTAACAAGTTTGTCACAAAGTGTATCAATAAACTTCTTATCGACAAAAACTTGATAAAACTTTGTAATCAATGTTTCCATAGAGATTGGCTTCTTACATCCAGCACAAACTACAAACAAGTTTTCACGGACAATTCGCATGATGTCCTTTTGTAAAGAAACATTACAAAAAGGTTGCTTATCCTTTGCGATTGGAGGTGTAAAATCAGTTGCACCTTTTTGTCTCATAATAAGTTTTTCTTCTTTAGAAAGAGGAGTTCGCAATTGTAATTGCCACTTACCTGTTTCTAAAGCTTCTAAAAATGAACGCAAGTAAGTGTCGCTGACTGTTGTAGAACAACAGGAACACACAAGAAAAGATGGATGTTGAGGCATGCCAGAAGGTGACTTAATGCCAAACATTGATAGAAATGTATAAGGATTGTCAGCCACACATTGTTGTGGATTTTTCACTAATCCTAACTTAATCGAAAGAGGTAATCTTTCCAATTTTTCTAAAACTGTTGACGGCTTCATACCCAATTGTTCTGTGCCAGGCAAAAGTAGGAGCAAATCCCTTACATTTGGTATTACCTTATTTGTTAAATATGCTTCAACATTACGTATAGGATTACCAGGAGGTGACACATCTAAAAACACAATGTTAGGTAAACCATGATGATTTCCTGCGTATTTTCTGTATGTAGATGTTACACTTTTCAACACATTTATATAATACATCACTTGTATATTCATCCTATAACATTTGGTAAACTCTGTACACATACTCATTAAGATACAACAAAGTTTTTTTTCCTCAGTTCCTTCTTTAGTAACACCAACAAAAGATGCACATAGACCTAAAATTCTCTTGAAAAAACTGTCACATTCATCTTTGAAGAATACATAGTCTAAGACCTCAGTTTTCATACGCTTGTCAGAAGAGAAAATCACACCAAAAGGAAAAGCTTTACTTAAAGTTGATGCTAAAGTTGGTGTCTTTAACGAGCTTTGATATTCTTTGTATATTTCGTCTGATGGACGATTATATTCAGGATTTTCTTTTAAAAATGAAGCTGAACCAGTCAGTATATTATATGATGAAGGATTTGATGGAGGATTTGATGGAGGATTGTCTCTCATTTTACCTGATGCTACAGCAGCCCACATTTTCTTTTTTTTGATATCAAGATAAGATAAAAATTCCACGAATACAATAATAACACTAATAATCTCACAAATAATCTCATAAATAATACTTCACATACTATATTTATTTTTTTCAATTTTTTCTAAAAAAAAGTATTTTTTCTATTTTTATCATAAATAATAATAAAAAATATTACTATGTATGATAAAAAAAATTCAGGGTTGCGCTTTCAAACTTCTACTGAAATTTGAATACAAAATAAATCTTTTTCAGACCTTGTGCCCCCAATTTGCACATTTTTAATACTGGTTTTTCACCAGCACGTGGTTTCTTGTTACCACGAAACATTCTATTTTTTTAAAACTATACCGTGAGGCACACCGTTGTCATAATGACAGCGGTGTGCCTCACGTTTCAAACGTATAAATAATCATTATATATGTTTTTATATATATATGTATTTAAACATTAAAAGGGTATTTAATGTTTATATACAAACATATATAACATTTATTAATAAATAATGTTTATAAATGATATTGATATTGATATTATATAATTAAATAATTTATATTTAAAAAATCAATTTTTTTCAAAACAAATCTATTTTACCTATTTTTCCTATATTGTCATACTCTAAAATATAATAAATAATAAATAATTATAAAACATTATAAAAAATTGAATTTTATTTTTCTATCGTATCTATTATATTTATTATATTATATTTATTATATTATATTTATAAAAATGAGTGTTAAAATAGAAACTCACAAAAAAATTCTTTTTAGTGATAAAGATATCATTCAAGAAAGCATTCAAGAAAGCATTCAAGAAAGTGATAAAGATATAAGTAAAGATATGAGTAAAGATATGAGTAAAGATATGAGTAAAGATATGAGTAAAGATAAGAGTAAAGATAAGAGTAAAGATAGTAAATATACAATGATAGATAAGGATATAATAACAGAAGCTAAAAATGAAGCAAATGAATATGAGACACTTATAAGATTAAAACAAAATCTATTTTTAAAGTCTCTTTATTGTAAAGCACTTACTACAGAAAATAAACAATGTAGTCATTTTACTGGTAATGCTAATGAAATTTTCTGTACTTTACACAAAAAAAGAAAATTTAAACCAAAATTTGCGATTGTAAATATTGATAATAGAAATGTTAAAAAAATATCGGCTTCTTATCATCCTCGTTATATTGATAAAAATGCTGAGATTATAGCATATCCTTTTAAAAGTAAACAAAACTATTTTGATAATATTGAACTTTATATTAAAGAGTTAAAAGAAGAAAAATATAAAAGTATTATGAAATTTAAATCAATACATACTTGTAAAGTATGTAGTGAAGAATATAAACATAATGAACTTATAAAATGTAGTAATGCTACTTGTGACAATCAACATCTTACTTGTTCTACTTGTATTAAAGATTATATTTTATCACAAGTTACTGATAATATAGGAACATATGAATGTATGTTTAATAAATACGATAAATGTGAGGGAGAATATAGTATACCTATAATTGATAATGTATTTGAACAATTAGACAAACCTGAAGATACTAAATCGGAAGATACAAAACCTGAAGATAATAAAAAGCCTCAATTTAAAACACAATGGCTTGAACTTGTAACCATTACTAATCTCTATAAAATGGCAAATATTTGCGATGATTATGTGATTTGTCCTTTATGTAGAAAATGGGGATGTATTTTTGAAGTCAATCCTCTCGCACAACATAATATTTATATAGATTGTCAACAATGTAAATTAAAATGGTGTAATACTTGTAAAAGGGAAGAACATGGAGATAACAGTTGTTATACTCTTAATTTTAAAGAAGATGAAACAGAAGAAAATACTATAAAAATAATGAAAACAATTGATACAATGATACAATATGTCATTTCAAAAGCACTTACACATAAATGTAGCACTTGTGGTTGTGCTTATATTAAAGAAGAAGGATGCAATCTTATGCATTGTTCTCATTGTGGAGGCATTACCTGTTATTTATGTAATGCTAAATTATATTATAAGGAAGGAAAAGGCAAATATTGGCATTTCGCAGGTCATGAATTTTCAGACCCAGATGTTGTTTGTACAATATGGAATAGTATTCCTAATGACGGGCAGGCAAATCAAGGGAATACAAACTTTAATAATAATAAAATACTTAAAGAATTAATACTATTTGTGATTAATAATAAAGATGATATTAAACAAAAAATATATGAAAGAATAAAAATTTTATATGAAAAAGATAATGATTTTAACTTTATAATAACAACATTTGAAGAACTAAATAAAGATAATTTTAGTAGTATACCACCAAATTTATTACTTTAGATTAGTATTTTTTTTATTTTTATTTAATTTTTTATTTAGTAATATAGTTTATAATTGAACATAATCATTCTTTTTTTTACAATGACAATGACATTTACCACATAAAAATAATGTTGGTATACCAATAAATAAAATTAATATACTAATAAATATAAATGTTTTTTCTATTTCATTCATGGTAGTATTTATATATAATTGTATTTATATAATTGTATTTATAAAATTTATCTTTGTTAAATATAAGTATCGGATTACTAATAAACTAAAATAAATATTTATATTAACTATAAAAATAAAAATGAAAAATAACAAATCTAATAAAATAAAATTTATCTTATTAACTTTATTTATTGTTACATTTATAGGTATAGTCTATTTATATATTATACCTTTATATTATAAAAAAAAAGAAAATTATGAAGATATACCTAAAACAACACAAAAAAATATAACCACAAATACAACAGCAAATAAAAGCGCAAATAAAAAAGCAAATACAACCGAAAATACAAATGAAGATAAAACTGAAGATACAACTGAAGATATAAATATTGATACAACAGCTACCAGAACTATAAATACAACTCAAAATAGAATTGCAAATACAACAGCAAATCTAACTATAAATTTAAATGAAACTACAAAAGCAAATAGAATTGCAAATACAACTATGAATACATCAAATCCAACACAAGCAGAAATAGATATACCAGAAGATAGTGGAAAATGTGAAATGAATAATGATGTTGTTCATGTTTGTATAAATTATAAAAGTTGTTGTTATACAAATAGTAATAATAATAGTAATGATTGTATATGTAATCATCCTATTGTAAAAAATTGTAGAAATCAATTTGAAAAGTGTATTAATAATCAAGATGATTTAAAAATATATACTAAAAATCAACTTATGAATAAATGTAAAGAAGAAAATAAAAGTTGTTGTATACCCTATAATTCTATTGCTATATCAAGTGATAATTTTAAATTGCCTATTAAAAATGAACCATCTACAAAAAGTATTTGTAGTATTAGTTCTATACCAAATTTAGAACAAAAATGTATGGAATTATGCCAAACTAATCCTGATTGTAAATCATTTTCAGTTAATAATGGTAAAATTATTCAATCTTATGGTGTATGTAATTTATATAATGATATATACAGTGTTAAACAAAATATTGATCCTGTATCTGGTAAACCTAAAAATGATATTGCTACTGATTATTATATAAAAAAATAAATATTAAAATAAATATTGAAATAAATATTGAAATAAATATTTTTTATTATTTTAGATTTTAATTTATTACTAATTGTGTAAAATTTAATATAAAGATATTATTACTAAATAATAGTATATACTATATAATTTAATTTTTAAATAGAAAATAATTATAATGGATAACGATAATAAGTGTGAGAATGAAAGTGAAAATACAAATTTAGAAAGTGAAAATACTATTGTAGAAAGTGAAAATACTATTGTAGAAAATGAAACTACTATTGTAGAAAATGAAACTACTAATGTAGAAAATGAAACTACAAATGTAGAAAGTGAAACTACAAATGTAGAAAGTGAAAATACTAATGTAGAAAGTGAAACTACAAAAGTAGAAAGAGAAAAAAAAAAAATCAAGAAAAAAAAAA
>Ga0114969_10002258_pt1 | contig 15899 bp, 14 predicted proteins | sample M_130807_MF_Meta_FD_87316 | JGI IMG/M metagenome (GOLD analysis project Ga0114969, IMG submission 87316) | Freshwater microbial communities from Lake Montjoie, Canada to study carbon cycling - M_130807_MF_MetaG | ecosystem: Environmental > Aquatic > Freshwater > Lake | place: Lake Montjoie...
ACGTCAATGCAGATCTCGATCCCAACGCAGAAGGGCTCCATCACGTTGTCGGGGCCGTCGTCCGGCACCACCGCCTACAGCATGGCGACCACGTTCTCAGTGGATGTCGGCAGCACGGTGGCTGTGACCAATGTCACGCTCGACTACGGCGACGGTACGACCCGCGCGCTCGGCACGTTCACGGGCACGAAGACCGATACGAAGTTCTACGCCACGCCATCGACCAACGGCGCGTACACGGTCAAGGCATCGGGCACGGATCCGGACGGCAATATCGTGTCGTCGTCCATCGTGCTCTTCGTTGCGAAACTGACAGGCACGCTGGCAGTCTCCACCGCCGGATCGACCACGTCGCCGACGTCGCTGACGTTCACGCTCGCATCGGGCCAGACGACGGCGCTCATCGATCGCTACTCATGGGACTTCGGCGATGGCAGCGCCAGCACGTTCGCTGATTCGACAACGGCGACCAGCCCGCCACACCAGTACACGCGAGGGGTGTGCCGCGCGAAGGTGACAGTGTTCCCATCCTACGGCGCGTCGTTCGTGATCACGGTCACCGTCACGATCCCGTAACGGACAGTTCCAGCCAGATTCAACACATGGGCCGACTCTCACGAGTCGGCCCATGGTCGTTTGAAGCAGGTTCGCAAATCACAAGCACTTGTCCGACGGCTTAAAAGCCGTCGGCTACGTCTGCCGGAGCCCAGCCGAACAGTCGAACAGACGTAACCGCCGGGCTTCAGCATTCAACGCAGACGTCGTCGACGGGCTCCAGCATTCAAGACACACGTAGCCGACGGGCTTCAGCCCGTCGGACAAGTGCATTTGGCTCTTGATCTTGCGTCGACCGATCGGTCCTGGCATCGATCCTGCTACGGCCCATGGCATGTCCGCTCGACACACACCGCGTCTCGCGTCGTTCAACTACGTCGGCACGTATCGGTACGCATTCACGCTGTGCACGCATGGCCGTCGACGAGTGTTTGTGGACCGAGAAATGATCAACGTCGTGCTATCGCACTGCTTCATGCCCGACCACGTGCACTTGCTGGTTGCCGGGCAGGCGGAGACATCCGACGCGAACGCCTTTATCGCCCGGGCGAAGCAACTGAGCGGCTACTGGTTCAAGGCCGCATGGCACGAGGTGCTGTGGCAGAAGTCGTCGTGGGATCGGATCCTGCGATCAGAGGAAGACACGCTGACCGTCGTCAGATACATCCTGCTGAATCCAGTTCGAGCGTGCCTGGTGCGTGCACCGCTCGACTACCCGCACAGCGGATCAGACGTGTACTCGCGTGAAGATCCGATGGACGCGTTCAGAGACTGGCGGGCATGAGCGCCAGAACCACAAACACTTGTCCGACGGGCTGAAGCCCGTCGGCTACGTCTGCGGGAGGGTCGCTTGTCCGCGTTCTTGATCTGATTTTTGTCTCAGTGCCAGTCGGCGTAGCGGGTGCCGTCGAGGGCGACGCCGTCGGCGCCGCTCTTGACGTCGTAGATGCCCGGCGTGGCGTTGGGGCTGTTGGGGTCCATCTCGGCCGGGGTCGTGACCCAGGAGTCGGCCGAGCGCGTGACCGGATCGTCAGGCACGCGACGCAGGTAACCGTCGGTCACGAGCGCCTGCAGCGACGCCGGGTACGAGCCCTTGTCGGCGTAGTACTGGTCGATGGCGTCACGCATGTGGAAGAGGTCGGCCTTCAGCACTGCCTCTTTGCTCGCCTGAATCGACGTGCGGTACTGCACGAGCGCGAGCGACGCCAGCACGCCGATCAGTGACATGACGACGAGCAGTTCGATGAGCGTCCAACCGTCTTCAGTTTTCTTCATGACGCTGCCTCCTACCACTCTTTGTATTTCGTGCCGTCGAGCGCCGTGCCGTCCGACTTAGACGCGAGATCGTAGACGTTGCCGCCGCCCCACACCGTCGACTTCGGATCGTCGCCGTAGGCGCGGTACTTCCAATCGGCCTTCCCGGTGATCGGATCAATCGGAATGCGCCGCAGGAACCGCATCTTCTTGCCGCTCGCGTCGTTGTTCAGTGTGACACCGTCCACCAGTTGCTGCAGATCCTTCGGGTAGTTGTCTCCGCCGGCCTGAAGCTCCAGCGGCGAAAGGATCTGCTGGTCGGCCATGTCCTTGAACTTGTCGATGGCTGCGCGCACATCACGCAACGTGCGATGCAGTTCCGCTTCCCGCGTGCGCTTCATCGAGACGCGCGCGAGCGGAATCGCACCAGACGCCAGCACAGCGAGGATGGCGGTCGACACGACGAGCTCAATGAACGTGAAGCCGGACTCGTTCGCTCGTTTCGTCTGCCGCCACCGCGCCATCATCGTCATCGCTATCTCACAATCACGGCCACAGGTGGCGCGATGGTCTGGATCGGCTGTGCGTTCGGTGTCAGCGCGGTCACCGTCATCGTGATGTTGGCTGGACCAGCCGCCACGGTGTCGAAAACCACTGCGCCGAGCAGGCCCGCGCCCGATACCCCCGGGGCGCCGGCAGGTCTGCCGATGAGAATGTCGATGCGACCCGCAGCCTCATTGATCTGCGGCGTAAACGTCGTCGTCACGCCGCCGTTGGTCATGAACGAGCCCTGCGTCACGGTGCGTGCCTTCAGCACGGCCGGGTTGTAGGTGATCGTCATGCGGATGCTGCCGACCTGCGTCGCGTCGGTGATCTGAATCGGCCACGTGTACGGTCCACCGCCCACTTGCGGCTGACCTGCCGGCTGCAGCGACACGACCGCTGGCCGCGTGGGCACAGGCGGTGGCACGGGTGGCTGGTTTTGTTGCTGCGGCGGTTGCGGTGCGGGCACCTGCGCCGGTGGCGGTGTTGCCGCGTTGTTCACGTTGGCCGGCGGTGCTGGCTGCGGCGGATTCGCGTTCACTGGTGTCACAGGCACCACCACAGGATTGCGCGCGGGCGTCTGCGTTTGATTCTGCGGCGTCACTGCCGGCGGCGCTGCCGGTGCGCCCTGCACTGGCTGGCCCGGCTGACCAGCCGTCGTGGCCTGGCCTGCGGCAGCTGCGGCCGCGAGTTCTTCGGCCGTCTGCGGCGCGGCAATGAGTGGCGGCGCACCTGTCAGGCCGAAGTTCTGGTTCGTGCCGACGTAAATCGGCTTCAGATCTTCAAGCGACAGCTCATGACCACGCACGATGCGCGGCGTGATGAGCATGACGATGTCGCTCGTGCGTGTCTGGTTGTCGCTGTAGCCGAAGAGTGAACGCAGGAGCGGAATCTTCGAGATACCCGGCAGCCCCTGCAGGTTCTTCGTGTCGACTTCCTGGAGGAGGCCGGCGAGCAGGTTGGATTCGCCGTCGCGAAGACGCAGGACCGTGGTGACCTTGCGCGACGTGAACGACGGCAGCGCCTGACCGGCGATGATCACGTCGGAGCCCTTGGCGCTGTTTTCTACCGTGAGTTCCAGGCGGATCTCATTGTCGTACGTCACGTGCGGATTCATCGTGATGTTGACGCCGACGTCCTTGAACGTGAACGACGTCGTCGGCTGGCTGGCGACGCCGCCGGCCGCGATCGGCGCAAACGTGGTGCTCGGCACCGGAATCTGTTCACCGAGGTTGAGCGTGACCGGCTTGTCTTCCGTGCCACGCAGTGACGGTCGCGCCAGGATGCGCGTGCGGCTGTCGGACTCGAGCGCCTTCACGATCGCCGTCGGCACAGTCAGGTAGAAGTCGGCCATGCTCACGCCCTGGCTGACGGTGTTGAGGTTGAATGGCGGCGGCTGGGCCGGAAAACCCGCGCCAGTCGATGTGTTTGGCGGAGCGGACTCAGGCGAGAACGTGTAGCCAAGCTGATAGTTGCTAAGGTTGAGGCCGTAGGTCTGCGCACGCGTGCGGTCCACCTCGAGAATCTCGACGTCGATCACGACTTCGGCGCGCGGCTTGTCCATTGAACGAATCAAGCGCTCGATGACTTCCATCACGGCGACAGACGTGCGCACCATGATGCTGTTCGAGCTCTTGTTCGCGACCGGCACCGGACGTGTGCCCAGCTGGTTCAACTGATTGAGCACCGTCTGCAGCGCCGTCACGGTTTCTCCAGCGTCTGCGTGTGACAGGTAGAACACCTGCACGACCTGGTCTTCGAGGCGGGCGCGATTCTGCTGTGTGTCGGTCGAGATCAAGATCGTCTTGGGGTCAGTAACCTTGTAAAACAGGTTGTTGGCGCCCAGCACTTGCGTGAGTGCGTCCTGTAGCGACACCCCCTGCAAGCTCACCGTATACGGCTTGGCGATGTTCTGATCCACATTGCCGGCCGTGTCGTACGTGACGTTGATGCCTGCGACGAGTGCGATGGCGCCAATCACGTCACGCACAGCGGTCTGGTTGAAGTTCAGCGCCGGCAGCTTCGTTCGCGGATCCACGGCCAGCTGCGGAATGGCCGACGTGCCGCGCGCCTGTTCGCGCATGACTTCCATCTGCGACTTCGGCCGCGCGTCTTCGATGCGCTGGCGAATAATGCGATCGAGTTCCACGGCCTTGGCCGCCGCGAGGGCGTTGGTCAGATCGAGATCAGCCGCCTGTCGATATTCCGCAGCGGCACCCGGCAACTGGTCCTGCTTTTCCAGGTCGCGCGCTCGCGCCATATGATTCTGCGACGCCGTGCGCATGGCCCGTTCGAGTGCCAGCCGCACATCCACACGACCCGCATCATGACTGAGGGCTTCCTTGTAGTACGCCACGGCTGCGTCCCAGTCGCCAGCGTTCTGAGCCTTTTGTCCGCTCAAATACGCGCGACCGGTCGCACACCCAGCGGCCAGAACGGTCAGGAGCGCCACGCTCGCCCATCGTTTCAAAATCACTGCAGTTCCTCTGCTCATTTTGGGGCTTTCTACGCTGCTCACTAGGGTGTTCCCGTGCCTCGGAGCGGGATCGTCTGGCGTCCCCGGCCGTCGAGGTATTCCATCACAATGGATTCCACGCCGATCCTCACAATGCGGAAGCGGCCGTCGATCACGTCGCCTTCGCCACCCATCAACACGCCCTTGCCGTCACTGAGCGAGGCGAGCCGCTTGCCCGTCGGCAACTGGATCACGCCGATGAACTTCATCGAGATCGCGGGTGGGGGCGGAATGGGCGGTGGTCCCTGCTGCACCACGGGTTGCGGTGGCGGCGGCGGTGGCGGTGTCGGGCGCGGCGGCGGCGCAGGAGGCGGAGGCGGCACGCCGAAACGGAACGGATTGCGTCCCGCTGCGGGCTTGTCACTCACCGGCTCGAGTGCCGCAAACTTCAATGCGCTCGGCAGCGACCCCAGCCCACCCGCTCCCACAGGAGATCCAGCGACGCTTGCTGCAGGATTGGACGCCGCCGGGCCGCCGTCAGCCTGCGCGAAGTAGTAGTAATACACGACGCCGGCCAGCACCGCCACGAGCACGCCCAGCTGATACAGCTGTTTGCGCTGGGCACCGAGCGGCGCGCTCGTCAGCTTCATTTCCCCGCCGGCCCCGCCGGCGCTCGATAGTAGGTCGCGATTTCCATCGCGAGCTGCAACTGCGCGTTGTTCTGTTGCTGTCGGGCGACCAGGGCTTGCGAAATCTGCACAGAACGAATCGCGAGGAATGACGACGAGGTCTCGATGTTGTAGATGAAGTGCAGCACCGACGCGTAGTCGCCCGTCAACTCGATCTTCGTCACGAGCCGTTCAAGCGCGCTGTCTTTGATCACTTCCGGATCAAACCCGCGGGGGCCGAGCGTGAGGTTGTTTTCGCGCGCCAGCTTGGCGATCTCGAGAATCAAAATGCTCGACGCCGCCGGCTGTGACGTCGGCAGCACCTGGCTGTAGAACTTCGCGAGTTCCTGCTCCGCCCGATCGCGGCTCGAGCGCGCGTTCTGCATCTGTTTTAGTCGCTGCGTGGCCACAGCCGTGGCGAACCGCGCGGTCTCGGCCGCACTCGTGTCGCTGGCCACAACCTTCTTCAACGGGAACACCACGCCCCCGAGCAGCACGCCGTCGATGATCAGCAACGCGACGAGCGGCACCAGAATGCTGCGACGTTCGGCGAAAATGCGGCGCCAGAGCGGCATCACTTGCCACCGTCTTTCTTAACTGCCATCGCCGCTGCCGCAACCGGCGTAACCGCGTCTGTCTTTGGCGGCAGATAGCGCGCTTCAAGCGATGTGCGCCGATTGCCGTCGTCGGTCGCATCTTCCTGACGCGGCAGCACGTCGTAGAACGCGCCCGTGCCCTGAAGACCTTCGATGAACTTCGCGAGATCTTCCGTCCGCTTCGAGACGACGGTCATCAGCACGATCACGCCGCTCTTGTCGATGTTCGGTGCCACCGACACGATGCGGACATCGTTGGGTAAGGTCTTCTCGATCAGTCCAAAGAACACCGTCCACGAGAACGTGCGCTCGTCGATGAGCCTATTGGCCTCCACCGTGGAGAGCGCCAGGCCCTTCAGTGTCTTGCCGTTGATCTGCTTCTGGAGTTCGATGGCGTCACGATCGGCGCGATTGGTGGCCGCTTCGTCGCGCGCGATCTGATCGCGCAGGCGCGTGCGTTCAGACGACAACGACAGAATCTGCTGCACCGACACCACGACGACCGCCACCGCGATGATGCCGACGACGCCAATGACGAAGCCGGCGAGTCGCTCGTTGTAGAAGGGACGGGACGAGAGATTGGTGCGCAGCATTACGCCGCTCCCCTCTCGCGCAGCAGCGCGCCAACGGGCGCCGCCAGCGCATCGAGCAACTCGGGACTGACCGTGACCCGATCGGTCAGCGCCGCGGCCGCGCGGACGTCCAGCGTCTGCACTTCCGCTTCGAGGCGCGTCGCGATCTCCTGGCGCGCGCGATCGTGCCCGCCGCCACCAAAGATGCCGCCGCCGACGCCGCCCGACACAAACACACGGGCGAACCGCGTGCCGCCCAGACGATCTTCGTGGTACATCGCCGTCTGATGCACGAGCGCGCTCAGCGGCTCACTGTCTGCGGCCGGCTTATGGCGATGAAACATGAGCGACGCATTCCGCATGATGAGAATCGTCGTGGACCCATCCGCCAGACACACGATGAGCCAGTCACCCTTCGGTGCCATCCCGCTCGCCAGGGCGGTATTGACCACGTTGAAACTGGCGAGGTCCACGACGCCGGCATGGGCGCCAATCGCGTCGGTGATCGCTTCGTATTCGGCAATCACATCGCGGCGCGAGACCACCGCCGCGAGCGTCGTGATGCCGCCCTCGACCGTCGTCGGGATGTAACTCATGACGGCGTCTTCGACCGGGAACGGCACCGACTTCTTCACGTTCCAGCGGATCAGCTGTTCGAGCTCGCTCTGCCGCGCGGGCATCTGCTCGAATGGCAGCAGCGACACGCGCGCCACCGTGTCGGGCACGATCAGCGCGACGCGTGTCGGCGACTTGATCCCGGCCCGCTCGAGTGCGCGCTTCAGCGTGTCCGACACCACTTTGGGTTGCGCGATGTTGCGGCCGGTGAGCGACGGCACCACCGCTTCGTCCGGCAGCGTCTCGGACGCGTAGCCGGTGACGACGGCGGGGTTGCCGCGGCCGAGTTGAACGACGGTGAGGCGACGGTGCGCGATTTCAATCGCGACGTCCGGCTGCGGCGGCTTGAGCCACGACGGCAAACGCAAGGAGGGACTCATTCGACGAATGTCACCTTATTGATTTCGCGAAGTGTGGTGATGCCTTCGAGCACACGCCCCACCGCGCATTCGCGCATGAAGCGCATGCCATCTTCGCGTGCGGCTGCCTTGATTTCTGTCGTCGGCCGACGTTCAAGAATCATGTCGCGTATGCGATCGGTCAGATCCATGAGCTCGCAGATGGACGTTCGCCCTTTGTAGCCGGTGCCGCCACACTCCATGCAGCCGGTCCCTTCGTAAAACGTCTGTGTGTCGGCCAGCGAGGGATCGAGTGCGGATTCGATCAGGAATTCCTTCGACATCTTGACCGGTCGCTTGCAGTGCGTGCAAATCTGACGCACCAGTCGCTGCGCCAGCACGCAGTTGAGCGCCGACACGAACTGATACGGCTCGACACCCATGTTGAGGAAGCGCCCCAGCACGTCGATGACGTTGTTCGCGTGCACCGTGGTGAACACGAGATGGCCGGTGAGTGCCGACTGAATGGCGATCTGCGCGGTTTCCGGATCGCGGATTTCACCGACCATGATCTTGTCGGGGTCGTGACGCAGGATCGAGCGCAGGCCGCGTGCGAACGTGAGGCCCTTCTTCTCGTTGATCGGAATCTGCGTGATGCCTTTGAGCTGATACTCGACCGGGTCTTCGATCGTGATGATCTTGTCTTCGATCGTCTTGATCTCAGACAACGCGGCGTAGAGCGTTGTGGTTTTACCCGAACCGGTAGGGCCGGTCACGAGCACCATGCCGTACGGCTCGCGGATGTATTTGCGGAATCGGCGCTTCTCTTCCTCGGGCCAGCCGAGGATGTTCAGGTTCAGTTCGGTGAACTGCTCGCTCATCGACTCTTTGTCAAGAATTCGGATGACCGAGTCTTCACCATGCACGCTCGGCATGATCGACACGCGGAAGTCGATGGCCTTGCCGCGAATGCGCAGCTTGAAACGACCGTCCTGCGGCACGCGCTTCTCGGCGATATCCAGCTCGGCCATAACTTTGATGCGCGAGATGATCGTCGAGTGGTGCCGTTTGTCGATCGGCTTCATTGCCTGTTGTAAGACGCCGTCGATGCGATATTTGACGTTGACGTTGTCGTCCTGCGTCTCGATGTGAATGTCCGAGGCGCGGCGCTGAATGGCCGTGAAGATCATGGAGTCGACGAGCCGAATGACCGGGCTCGCGTCCTGTGTCAGCTTGTCGACGGTCAGGTTCTCGTCGCCGCCCGCATCCTCGTCGCGCAGGATCTGCATCTGGAAGCCTTCGGTGGCCTCCTCGAGCACGCGCTGTGAACTCTCACTCTTTTTGAGAATGTTCTGAATCGCTGACGATGTGCCGACGCACACGCGCACGGGCGTGTTGAGCTGCGCGGCCAGCTCGTCGATCATGGCCAGGTCGCTTGGGTCCGAGACGACGATCAGGAGCGTCTGTCCGTCGCGGCGGTACGGCACGAAGGCGTAGCGCAGCATCAGGTCGGCCGGGATGCTGCGGAACAGGCCGACATCGATTTTGAACTCGTCCAGATTGACGAACTGCAACTGATACCGCAGCGCCAGCCGACGCGCCTTCGCCTCTTCGGCGGCGGCATCCACCGACGGCGTGGCGCCGTCTTCCAGAAACTCGACCGACGGAGTCTGCTCAGCCATGCGCTAGCCCACCAATGACGACAGCTGGAAGAGCGGCAGATACAACGCGAGCACCAGACCCGCGATCACCGCGCCCATGACGATGAGCAGCACCGGCTCGACAAGGCCGGCAAAGCGCGTCAACGTCGTTTCGTTCTCTTCGTCGTAGAAGTCCGCGACGCTATTGAGCATCTCGGCGAGCGCGCCAGTGGATTCGCCGACTTCGACCATCTCAACGGCGACGTCAGGAAATGTCTGACGCTGCGCGAGCGCGACACCAAACCCGCTGCCCTCGCGCACCTGCCGCGCGACTTCGGCCAAGTCGGCCGCGACCGACTGATTGCCGATCGCCTTGGATGCCGTTTCCACCGCGTTCACGAGCGGGATGCCGCCCGTGAGCAACGTGGCGACCGTGCGCGCCACCTGCGCGGTGGCGAACTTGCGCGCGAGCGTGCCGACAAACGGCGTCCGCATAATCAGCGCGTCGAGCTGCCGACGGCTGCCCTTCTGCCGCAGCCACGCCGCAGCGGCAAAGACGATCACGAACCCGACCGTGACGATCAACCAGAGCTGGCCGACGAGCGTCGTGGACACGCCGACCAGGATGCGCGTGGCCAGAGGCAACTGCGCGCCGTGGCCCATCTGATCGAAGAAGTCTGCGAATTGCGGCACGACCTTGAACACGATGCCGCCGACGAGCACGACGGCGAGCAGCATCAGGATGATCGGATAGATCAGCGCCGAGATCGTGCGCGCGCGCACCGCCGCGATGGTCTTCGTGTGCTGCACGTATCGCCGCAGTACGCCTTCGAGGCTGCCGCTCTTCTCGCCCGCGAGGAGCGACGCGGTGTAGACGCCGTTGAACAGATCCCCGTGCGTTTCAAACGCCTCCGACAACGCCGTGCCGCCGCGCACCTTCTCGTACACATCGTCGAGCACGCTCTTGAAGAGCGGCACCTTCACGCGTTTGCGAAGAATGTCGAGTGACTGCACGAGTGGCAAGCCGGCTTTGAGCAGCGTGGCCAGTTCCTGATTGAACAGGATGAAGTCGGTCTGGGGAATCTTGCGGCGCTGCGGGAGGCGGAAGCCACCGAACGAGGCGCCGGCGCCGCGGTGCACGGAGAGAACGAACAGGCCCTTCTCTTCGAGCTCATGCCGCAGCCGCTCTTCGCTTTCGGCGGAGAACGTCGATTCCTGCACCTGCCCCGTGGCGGTGGCTACTCTGCAGCGAAATTCCACACGTCACCGATGCTCAGCACGCGCCGTTACCGCTCTTTGGCCAGCGCCAGAATGCGGCGCACATAATCCTGCGTCTCCCGATAGGGCGGTATGCCGCCGTAACGAGCCACCGCGCCTTCGCCGGCGTTGTACGCGGCGAGCGCCGATGAGGTCTGGTTGTTGTAACGGTCGAGCAAACCTTTCAGATGTTGCATGCCGGCGGTGAGGTTCTGTTCAGGATCGAAGGGATCCGCGACGGCGTAATACTTCGCGGTAGCGGGCATCAGCTGCATGAGCCCCATCGCGCCCTTCGGCGACACGGCATCCGGCTGATAGTTCGACTCCACCGTGACCAGCGCGCGCGCGAGATTCACGGGCACGCCGTACTGGGCCGCGAGCCGATCCACCAGTTCGGGCACGCTCTGGACTGCCAGCTTCGGTGCCTCGTAGGCCGACAACGTGAACGTGGACGCCGCATCCGCGTGCAGCACCTCGTCGGGCAGCACGGCCTCGATCACCGAGCGGGGCATGCGCATGTCGCCGCCGGCACGCAGCACGATCACCATCGAGTCGCCATCGACCGTCGCCGACTTCACGCTGAGCGTGGCGCCGGTCTTCAAACGGACGATGTCAGCGCTGGCAGCATGCGGAGCCATCAGGCCCGCGACCGCAATCAGCGCCGTGACGACGGGTTTGATCATGAGTTACTTAGGATCCGTTTTCGGATCCGATTTGGGATCGATGAAGAGGTGGTAGACGCGGATGCCGAGTTCACGCGTGTCTTGATTTGTGGCGTTCGGCAGTTTGGCTGGCACGAACGACCGGTCGAGATCGAGCCGGAGCTCGACCATATCATCCGCACCAAGTTCCGCGGCGGTGATCGGAATCCGCCGGAGCACCGCGGCGGCCGAGTCGGCATCAAACGTCTTGACCGTCTTGACCGTCTTACCGCCGATCACGATCGCCACCTTCTGAGCGGGCGTGAAGAGATCGACGCGTGCGTCGGTTTCCAGGAAGAGCGTGACGTCCTTGCGCGGGTTTTTGAAGTTAACCGTTGCGGACTTCTGCGTCCACTGCCATTCCCTGGTGTTGTCGGGCGTGAACTCCGGCGGATTCCAGCCGCTCTTGTAGATGATGAAGACGTTCTCGGCCTGCGGTAGCAGCTGGATGGTGCCGACCTTGTAGGTGCGCTGATTGACGTCCGCGCCCTGCAGCGGCAGGCGCTGATCGCCCTTGTAGAGCCCCACGCGCACGCTGGCTTCGCCGGTGTACGGCAGCACCGGCAAGAAGCGCTGGCGCGTGTACTGAACTTTTTGTCCTGGCTTCCACTGTGAGGTGGGGATGGCCGGGGCGTGATCGTCGATCCAGATAGTGTCACCGTCAGGGTTTACGACGTGCACGAGCACGCGATAGTCGTCTTTAATTGGCGCCACGACATCAAACTCAAAGGTGAAGTCGACCGGACCGCCCAGGGCCACGCGGTCTTTGCTGGCCGTGAAGGTCGGTGTCGCGACCGGCGGCGTGTTGTCGGCGTGTGAACACGCAGCGGCCGATGAGAGGGCCATGACGACTGCGCCGGCGACGGCAGCAAGTCGGAAGCGGCAATGCTCGAAGGTTTGGCCAAGTGCAGGCATGCGTCGTCATGGTACTGTATTGCCGCATACTGTTCAATATGTTAGGCTTACGGCGATTTCGCATCAGCAAATCCGCGACCGAATAATCCGACCCACACATGACACACGACGCGCTTGGCATGATCGAAACACGGGGCCTGATTGGCGCCATTGAAGCCGCAGACGCGATGGTCAAGACCGCCAACGTGACCCTGATCGGCAAGGAATACATCGGCGCCGGGTATGTGACGGTGCTGGCCCGCGGCGACGTGGGCGCGATCAAAGCGGCCACCGATGCTGGCGCCGCGGCCGCCCGCCGCGTGGGCGAGTTGATCTCCGTGCACGTCATCCCCCGGCCGCACGCCGACGTCGAGCGCATCCTGCCCCGCCCCGCTGCGGTGGCCGGCAAGAGCTAGGGGCTGAGTGTCCGACCGCGACCTCGCCTCAGTTCAGGAGGCCAAGTCACTCGTTCAGCGCGCCAGACTCGCCGCGCCGATCCTCGCTGAGTTCACCCAGGAACAAATCGACCGCATCGTCGACGCGGTCGCCGCGGCCGCCACGCCGCGTGCCGAAGAATTCGCGCGCCTCGCCGTCGAAGAAACCGGCTTTGGCGTCGTCGCTGACAAGATTCAGAAAAATCTCTTCGCATCCGGCCGTGTCTACGACTTCATCCGGCCGATGAAGACCGTCGGTGTCGTCGCACGGGATGACGCGAAGCAGGTCATTGAGATCGCCGAGCCGTTTGGCGTCGTCGCCGCGATCGTGCCATCGACCAACCCGACGTCGACGGCGATCTACAAGATTCTCATTTCGCTGAAGGCGCGCTGCCCGGTGGTGTTGTCGCCGCATCCGTCTGCCGCCAAGTGCATCACGCGCGTCGCCGAACTCCTGGCCGATGCGGCGCGCGGGGCTGGCGCACCAGATGCGGCCGTGAATTGGATGACGACCGTCACGCTCGCCGGCACACAGGAACTGATGCAGAACCGCGGCGTCGCCGTGATCCTCGCGACCGGCGGCATGGGCCTCGTGCGCGCCGCCTACAGCGCGGGCAAGCCGGCGTACGGCGTCGGGCCCGGCAACGCGCCGTGCTTCATCGAGCGCACGGCGAACGTCGCGAAAGCCGCAAACGACATCCTCACGGGCAAGTCATTCGATAACGGCGTGCTCTGCTCGTCGCCGAACTCAGTCGTGGTCGACAGCGCAGTGGCCGACGAAGCGAAACGCCAATTCATCGCGCAGGGCGGCTACTTCCTCTCGCCCACACAGATCGACGCACTCGCGACGTTGCTCGTCACGCCGCAACGGCTGCCGAATCCAAAACTTGTCGGCAAATCGGCGCTCGTGATCGCGCAGGCGCTCGGCATCACGGTGCCCGCCAACACGCGCGCGCTGATCGCCGAACTCAAGGGCGTCGGCCGCGACTTCCCGCTCTCGATTGAAAAGCTCTGCCCGGTGCTGTCGTACTACGTCGTGGCCGACTGGCGCGAAGGCTGCGAGCGCTGCAAGCAGATCCTGCGCTACGGCGGCATGGGCCACACGATGTCGATCCACTCCGAGAACGAAGCGGTCATCCTGGAGTTCGGACTCAAGAAACCCGCGTTTCGTATCTGCGTGAACACGCCGACCACGCACGGATCGATCGGCCTGACCACCGGACTCGATCCGGCGATGACGCTCGGCTGTGGCGGCTACGGCGGCAACATCACGAGCGACAACATCTCGCCGAAGCATCTGCTCAACATCAAGCGGCTCGCGTGGGAACTGCGGCCGGCACCACGCGCGAATCAGTCGGCATCAGCCGCGCCTGCACTGCCGAAAGTGCAGCGAGACCCCGAGCCGATTGGTCTCGATGCGTCGAAGATGACAGATCGGATCGAGACACTCGCGGGCACGAAACCTTCGGTGGCCGCCGCAGGTTCGCCCGCGCCGCACAACCAATCCGTGGCCACGTTCGTCTGTGAAGATGACGTGAAACACGCCATCAAGCTGGGACGAACGATCACGATTGGCGATCGCACCGTGATCACTCCACTTGCACGCGATGCGGGCGAAGCAGGTAGGGTGTTTGTGTATGCGAGCTGGCGTAGTGCATAGACAACACATGGGGAAGAACACCTTCTCGAAGAGCCTCTGCACGACTGCATTGCTTGCCACAACCCTACTGTCGGCGTGCGGAGGTTCGAAGACGCCGCCGGTGATGCCGACGGCTCCGCCGCCACCCGTGACATCGACGGTGCCGGTTGCCACCAGGCCCACGACGACGGCCGCACCGCAACGACCGGTGCAGGATCCAATTGCAGTGTTGATCGCGAGTGCTGAGCAGCATTTTGACGCGGGCCTCGTGGAATTGAAGGCTGGACGGCTGACGCGCGCGCGGGCGGAGTTTGATCGTGCGGTCGGCGTACTTGCGGAATCTCCCGGTGGCGCGAGATCTGAACCGCGGCTGCGTGCGGAATACGATCAGCTGCTCAATCGCATCGCGGCGCTCGAAGCCACCGCGCTCCGGCAAGGTGATGGTTTCTCGGAGACACGTTCTGAACCGGCGGCGATCGACGACTTGCTCGCAGTTGCGACGTTCCCGCGCGCGACGCCCACCACGAAGACGGCCGTGGCGGAAGAACTCGAAGTCGCCGCGTACGACCTCCCCGTTGTATCGAACGACAAGGTCCTCTCCTACGTTGAGCTCTTTCAGGGCGGGCTTCGCAATTTCCTGGCCGACGGCCTCTCGCGTGGCAGCCAGTATCTGCCCCGCATTCGTGAAGTGTTCAAACGCGAGGGCGTGCCGCTCGATCTCGCCTACGTCCCGCTGATCGAAAGTGCGTTCAAGGCCGCGGCGCTCTCGCGCGCGCGTGCGAAAGGCATGTGGCAGTTCCAGCTGCCGACGGCAAAAGACTACGGCCTCAAATACAACTGGTTCATCGACGAGCGATCCGACTTCGAAAAGTCGACGGAAGCCGCGGCCAAGCACTTCAAGATGCTCGCCAACATGTTTAACGGCGATTGGACGATGGCGCTCGCCAGTTACAACGTGGGTCAGGGCTTCGTGCTGCAGGCCATCAAGAAGGCCAAGACGAACGACTACTGGCAGCTCTCATCGTCCACCAAATTCCTGCCGCGGGACACGCGCGAGTATGTGCCGATGATCTGGGCCGCGATCATCATCGCGAAGAACCCGGCACAGTTTGGTTTCGACATCGACACGAAACCGCCGCTCGCGTATGACGTCGTGCGCGTGCCGGATGCGATCAGTCTGTCAACAGTGGCTGAATGGATCGACTCCAAAGTTGAGGTGCTCAAGGACCTGAACCCGGAGTTGCGGCGCAACACGACGCCGACCGGCGAGCATGAATTGCGCGTGCCGGTGGGAGCGACGCCGGCGTTCGAAACCAAACTCGCAGCGGCTGACCCGGCGACCTTCACGACGTTCATTCGCCACTCGGTGAAATCCGGCGAGACCATCGCCACGATCGCGCGGCGGTACAAGATCACGGCGGCCAACCTCGCGGACGCGAACGGCCTCAAGCTGACGGCGAAGCTTGCGCTCGGACAGGCGCTGCTCGTGCCGGGCGCGACTGCGGCGACAGTGACGTCGGCGCGACCGTCCACACCCACGCTGGCTCAAACCGCGCCGGCGGCCGCAAAGTCCACGCCGACGGACCCGGCAAAGGCGGTGACGTACCGCGTGAAGGCCGGCGACACGCTCACGGGCATCGCCAAACAGTTCGACGTGACGATCGACGAGATCAAGCGCTGGAACAAGCTCTCTGGCAGCGCGCTCGGCATCGGCGACAGGCTCACGATCTACCGGCAC